>Ga0307422_1001298_pt1 | contig 13166 bp, 10 predicted proteins | sample SalMarWE160290MG_FD_202153 | JGI IMG/M metagenome (GOLD analysis project Ga0307422, IMG submission 202153) | Salt marsh sediment microbial communities from the Plum Island Ecosystem LTER, Massachusetts, United States - WE1602-90 | ecosystem: Environmental > Aquatic > Marine > Intertidal zone >...
AATATTGTTTCCACTACATTTTTATGCATCCCGGCCCGCGGAGGATCGGTCAGAATCACATCGGGTTTCCCGTTTTCCTGAATAAACCCGGGGGTAAGGATATCCTTTATATCGCCTGCAAAAAAGGACGCATTCCGGATGTGGTTGTGTTCTGCATTAAAACGTGCATCTTCAATGGCTTCAGGTATGGATTCCAACCCGATGACCTTTGCGGCCTGACCGGCTATGAAATTGGCAATGGTGCCTGTCCCTGTATAAAGATCATAAACAACCTCTTTGCCGGTAAGGCCGGCATAGGTTCTGGCTACCTTATAGAGTGTATAGGCCTGCCCGGAATTGGTCTGATAAAAACTTTTAGCGCCTATTTTAAACTGCAATCCCTCCATCTCTTCCCAGATATGATCCCTGCCTGAAAAAAGATGCACCTCCTGGTCGTTTATGGTGGAATTGCCCTTTTGATTTATAATATAAACGAGAGAATCAATTTCAGGAAATTGATTTTTCAGGGCGTTCAGCAATCTGTTTCGTTTTTCGTTATCGTCGCTAAAGAATACCATGATAACCATCACTTCTCCGGTATCAGGGGTACGAATAAAAACATTCCTCAGAAAGCCTTTCTGTTCCCTGATACTAAAAAAATCGAGTTTGTTGGCCGTTGCATAGTCAAAAAGAAAATTTCGTATGGCGTTGGAGGGATCTGGTTGCAACCAGCATTTTCGTATATTGATTACTTTATCGAATAATCCGGAAACATGAAACCCCAGTGCATTTTTTTCGTCGATTTCAGCTCCTGAGTCCATTTCTTCCTGTGACAACCAGCGCTTGTCGGAAAAGGTAAACTCCAGTTTGTTCCGGTAGAAGAAAATCTTTTCTGAGCCGATGATTGGTTCTGCATCCGGTAATTCAATTTTTCCGATCCGTGACAACTGGTCGGTAACCTGTTTTTGTTTATAAAAGAGCTGCTTCTCATAAGGAAGCATTTGCCAGCTACATCCGCCGCAGATCCCAAACCAGGAACAAACGGGTTTTATTTTGTCTTCGGCATGGTAATGGATTCGGGTAACCCTTGCTTCCTGGTACTTCCTTCGTTTTTTAACAACCTGCAAATCAACAATATCACCCGGAATGGCATGGGTCGTAAAAACAGTCAGTCCATCTATTCTGGCAAGTGACTTCCCCTCAGAACCGATGTCTGTGATTTCGACTTTCTCATAAAAAGGTTTTTGCCTGCGTTTTCGTCCCACTTTCTGTATTTTTCAGGGCATAAAAATAGGATAACTTTACAAAGATTCAAAAGGGACGAACTCCCCTGCCCCATCTCTATATTCTTCAGCAAAGCCTATTCTTTTATGGATGGATTGTTATCTTTGCGGTTCAAAACAGCGGTATGGTCTCAGTGGAAGATTTGGGGGTGCGTTTCGGGGGATTTGACCTGTTCAGTCACATTTCTTTTCTGGTCAATCCGAAGGACCGGATTGGCCTGATTGGCAAAAATGGTGCGGGCAAATCAACCCTTCTAAAGATCCTTGGGGGGAAACTGAAAGCCAGTGAAGGAATAGTCAGCTTTCCCAGGGATTTTAAAACAGGTTATCTGCCCCAGGAGATGGATCTCAGTGATTCCAGAACCCTCAAAGAGGAAACGTTACAGGCCTTTACAAACATCCTGACCATCGAGAAGGAAATGGTTGAGATCAATAAAGCGCTGTCTGAAAGGGAAGATTATCATTCGGAAGAATACCTTGGCCTGATCGGGAAAGGTACAGATTTAAATGAACAGTACCGGATTCTTGGTGGTGGCCGGTATGAGGCAGAAATGGAACAAACCCTCACAGGTCTTGGGTTTCAGAGAAAAGATTTTAACCGCCCGACATCTGATTTCAGTGGAGGATGGAGGATGCGTATTGAACTGGCTAAGATCCTTCTTCAAAAACCGGATCTCTTTTTGCTTGATGAACCCACAAACCATCTCGATATTGAATCCATTCAATGGCTTGAAGATTTTTTAAAAAATTACAAAGGATCCGTTATCCTGGTTTCCCATGATAAAGCTTTCCTGGATAGCGTGACCAACCGCACCCTTGAGATTACCATGGGGAAGATCTACGACCAGCGAATGAACTATTCTGCTTATAAAAAGTGGAAGAAAGAACAATACGAGCAGCAACTGGCCGCATACAAAAACCAGCAAAAGCAAATTTTGGATACCGAAAGGTTTATCGAGAGGTTCCGCTACAAAGCCACGAAGGCCGTTCAGGTACAGTCGCGCATCAAACAGCTGAAAAAGATGGAACGAATTGCTGTGGAGGAAGAAGATCATTCCACAGTGAATATCAGCTTTCCCCCGGCTCCCCGATCCGGAACGCTCATTGTTGAAGGGAAAAATATATCAAAAAGGTATGGAACCCTGCAGGTCCTAAAAGAACTAAACTTCCGCATTGAAAAAAAAGAAAAGGTAGCTTTTGTCGGTCGAAACGGAGAAGGAAAAACCACGTTGGCCCGAATTATTCTGAATGAATTGGATTTCCAGGGAGAATTAAAGACCGGACACAATGTGAAAACCGGTTATTTTGCCCAGAATCAACCCGAAATGCTGGACCAGGAAAAGACGGTATTTGAGACCATTGACCATATTGCCACAGGTGAGGCGCGAACAAAGATACGGGATATTCTCGGGGCTTTCCAGTTCCCGGGAGAGGATATTGATAAAAAAGTAAAAGTACTCTCAGGAGGGGAAAAAACAAGGCTTGCCATGATAAAACTTTTGCTTGAGCCGGTTAATTTCCTGGTACTGGATGAACCCACCCACCACCTGGATATTCCGTCCAAAGAAATACTGAAGAATGCACTGGCCCGGTTTGACGGAACAATTCTCGTGATTTCTCACGACCGCGAATTCCTTGATGGCCTGGTACACTGTGTCTATGAATTCAGCAATAAAAAGGTAAAACAACATCTGGGAGGCATTTACGATTTTCTTTACAGGAAAAAAATGGAATCGCTGAAAGAGCTGGAAAGCAGAAAGAAAGAAATTTCACCGAAAAGCCCGGACAAAAAACCTTCCGATATCCCGGTCCTTTCTTTTGAGGAAAAAAAGGAAATCAACCGGATGATTTCGCGTTTTGAAAAAAATATTTTATCCATTGAGGAAAAAATTTCCGAACTTGAGAAAAGAATTGCGGAAGCAGATAAAAAAATGGCCCGGCCGGAAAAAATTGAAGATGAGAATTTTTTTGACGAATACCGGACGATGAAAAAAAACCTGGACCGGTTGATGAACAGGTGGGAAACAGAACATCAGGAACTGGAAGCCTGGAAATCCAGAAAAACCTGGTAACCAGGGGATGCTGATTATCATGGTTCCCAATCGTATATTTGGCATGGCATTTTTTATTGGATGCTGCAAAAGGGAGCTTCGTTGTAACAGAGCACATAAAGATTATAAACGTGAACAAAGAAGATTTTATATTTGGTACGCGGGCGGTGCAGGAAGCGGTGCATGCCAGCATACCCATTGACAAAATACTGATCAGAAAAGGGCTGAAAAACGAACTTTTTCATGAACTGTATGAAGAGATCAAAAGAAAAGAAATCCCTTTTCAGTTTGTTCCGGCAGAAAAGATTAACCGGATAACCCGTAAAAACCATCAGGGCGTACTTGCTTTGCTTTCACCTGTTGATTTTCAGCACATTGAGGATGTTCTTCCCCAGGTTTATGAACAGGGTAAAAATCCGTTGATTCTTTTCCTGGATCAGGTTACGGATGTACGGAATTTTGGGGCCATTATCCGGTCGGCAGAATGTGCCGGTGTCGATGCCGTGGTGATTCCTGAGCGTGGATCGGCCCGGATAAGCGGTGATGCGGTAAAAACATCAGCAGGCGCTTTGTTTAACGTCCCGGTATGCAGGGTGAAAGATATCAATTCAACCATTGATTACGTAAAAAAATCCGGATTAAAAGTGGTGGCTGCCACTGAAAAATCCGACCCCTTGTATACCGAAACCGATATGGTCCCTCCCCTGGCAATTATCATGGGATCGGAAGATAAAGGAATATCCCCCCGGATCCTTAAAAATTGTGATGCCCTGATAAGAATCCCTGTTATGGGGAAGATTAAATCACTGAATGTAGCGGTTGCCTGTTCGGTCATCCTGTATGAGGCAGTCCGCCAGCGAGGTTTTACCGATGAACAGGAATCGCTCGTTTAAACGTTTCCTCCAGCGAAATAAATGTTTCAGTACTTATAACGCCGGGAATTTTCTGAATTTTCCCGGTAAGGATATGTTTCAGGTGTTCGTTGTCCCTGGCATATACCTTAATAAAAATAGCATATTGCCCGGTTGTGTAGTGGCATTCCACAATTTCCGGTATCTTCTTAAGTTGCTCCACAACCTTTGGAAATAATCCGCCTTTTTCAAGGAAGATTCCCATATAGGTACAGGTTCTGAAATCTACTTTCTTTGGATTAATATGGTATCCGGAACCGGTAATCACCTCCATATCCATCATGCGGTTAACCCGCTGATGAACGGCAGCCCTGGAAATGCCTACATCCTGCGCTACATTTTTAAAGGGTATTCTGGCATTTTGTATAATAATCTCCAGAATTTTCAGATCAATATCGTCCAGCTGATTTCTCAGTGTCATATTATTTAATTGGTATCTGGCGTTTAAAATCCGTTTCAAGCGAAATAAAAGTTTCAGTCCGGGAAATGCCTTCAATTTCCTGAATGCTCTCGTCAATAATCCGTTTCAGATGTTTGTTGTTTTTGGTCTGGATTTTTATAAAGATTGCATACTGCCCGGTTGTGTAATGGCATTCAACAATTTCAGGTATTTTCCGCAATTCTTCAGCTACCTGCTTGTGGAACTTTGCCTTGTCGAGGTAGATCCCCATATAGGCACAGGTATTGTATCCCAGTTTTTCCGGATTAACAACAAACTGACTGCCGGAGATCACCTTAATTTTATGGAGTCTTTGAACCCGTTGATGAATCGCAGCTCCTGAAACTCCACACTCACGCGCCACTTCAAGAAAAGGAATCCGTGCATTTTTTGTGATCAATTCCAGTATCTTTTCATCCAGGTCATCAATATCCGGAATAATTTCAATGTAATCGTTCTTTCTGATTTTTCTCATTTTTTGTTTTCTTACAAATTACAAAAAAAATGGCACATAAACCTTTCAATGTGAAGCAAAAGATGCCCCACAACCTAAATCCTGTTACAAACAGTAAATATAATTCAATTTTTTAAATTCCTGCGTAAAACCCGGTTGGTTTTACTTCCTGTTACACATCTTTCATCAGGGAAGCTACGGTTTTAATATCCTCCCCTGAGGGGGCCTGGAATACCCTTAGCTCGAATTCCGGCAAGACAGCCAGTATATGGTCAAAAATATCCGCCTGTATGGCTTCATAATTTGCCCAGCGTATGTCTTTGCTGAAAACATAAATCTCTATGGGAATCCCTTTTTCATTGGGTTGCAACTGCCTTACCAGGAAGGTCATTTTGTCGTTGATCTTCGGATTATTATGAAGGTAAACTTCAAGGTATTTTCTGAATATACCGATATTTGTCTGGCTTCTTCTGCTTATTTTATCCTCTTCGCTTATTTTTTTTCCTTTGTTGAACTCTTCAATTTCCTTTTGTTTTTCGATCACATAATCCCGGATGATGCCAAATTTCTCAAATTTCTGAAGCAATTCCCTGCTACAGAACTTTATGGAGGTCATGTCAATAGAGATGGACCGTTTGATCCGTCTCCCTCCGGAAGCAGTCATCCCTTCCCAGTTATTGAATGTTTCGGACACCAGGGCATAAGTAGGAATGGTTGATATGGTTTTATCCCAGTTTTGTACTTTTATCGTATTGAGGGAGATATCGATTACGTCACCATCCGCCTTTCGGCTGGGCATTTCAATCCAGTCACCGATCTTCACCATATCATTCGCTGAAAGCTGTATGGAGGCCACAAAACCAAGGATGGTATCCTTAAAAATCAGCATCAGCACAGCGGCCATAGCGCCCAGTCCTGCCAGAAGTACGGTAGGATCTTTGTTCAGCATAATGGATACAACCAGGATGCCAGCCATAAAAAATACCAGGATCTTGAACAGTTGGATATATCCTTTGATGGGCCGGTTGTAGGCATACTTTGTGGTATTGTAAATATCATTTCCTGCATTCAGCAAAGCATTGACTATATACACAACAATCCCGGCCATATAGATCTGTGCAACTTTAATAAGTATGCCTCCCAGGGCGAAATTGTAGTCCCGTGATAGAATTTCCAGCATTTCCGGTGGCAACGCACTCATTTCCGGCTGACCGGGCGGGGAACTGAAATCACTGGCATAATAGAGGATCAGTGCAGGCACCAGATGAGCCAATCCTGAGAATACCTTACGCCGGACCAGCATATCATCCCATGTGGTTTTTGTTTTCCGGGCAATCCGGTGAACAATGCGGACTACAATTTTCCGGGTAATAGTATGGGCCAGCCAGGCAATGAGGATGATGAGAATGAACACAAGGAATACAGCCAACGGTTTGGACAGAAACTCAAGGGATTCGCTTCTTCTAAAGATTTCTAAAAAAAACTGGTATACTGACTTCATCTTAATTTTGTAATTTTAAGGTTTTTAAAAATACAAAATTGAGGTAATTATGAAAGGCAAACTATGTATAATTTTGGTTTTATTGCCCGGGATTTTGTTTTCTCAGGCTGCATTCAACAAGTATTTCAGAAAAGGAACCCTCCGTTTTGATTTTCTGCTGGGCGGGAACCATACCAACGTGGTTTTGTATCCGGTTCAGATCAAAGCAGAACCTTTTTGGGGAGGCCCGGAAACCCACCTGACCGACTCCCTGAATTATGGCACCTACCGGTACAGGGTGACAAACCTTACGTCAGACAGCCTTCTTTTCTCAAGAGGTTTTTGTACGCTTTTCCAGGAATGGCAATCTACAGCCGAAGCCAAAACCATGAACCGCACGTTTTACCAGGCTGTTTTTTTTCCCTTCCCGAAAAAGAAAGTAAAACTTGAAATTGATGCACGCCAGCGTGACGGTCGCTTCAAAACGATTTATACAACTGAAATCGATCCGGAGGATTATTTTATAAACCGGGAAAAATCGCACTCTTTTCCGGTAAAAAAAATCATGGATAACGGACGGCCGGATAAAAAAGTCGACCTGGTTATTCTTGCCGAAGGGTATACCGGGAATGAAATGGATCAATTTATTGACGATGCGAAACGCCTGACCGGTTCTCTGTTTGATGTTTCTCCTTTTAAAGAAGCAAAGAACCGTTTTAATGTATATGCCATAGCATCCCCTTCGCTGGAATCAGGAACCGACATCCCGGGCGACCACATCTATAAAAACACACTGTACAATTCCACTTTTTACACCTTTGATGAAGCCCGCTATCTGACCACGTCGGATATGAAAACCATTTACGATGTTGCATCAGCCGTTCCGTGGGACCAGGTGTATATTCTTGTCAATTCTGAACGATACGGGGGGGGAGGAATCTATAACCTCGTTTCCGTCTGTACAGCAGATCATGAACTCTCAGAAAAGGTCTTTGTGCATGAATTCGGACATGGATTTGCCGGGTTAGGCGATGAATATTACACCTCCTCGGTGGCCTATGAAGATTTCTATAACCTGGAAATTGAACCCTGGGAACCCAATTTAACGACCCTGGTGAACTTTGAAAACAAATGGGAAAACCTGATCCCTGATTCGGTGCCTGTCCCTACTCCCCGGACAGAACGCTATAAAAATACGGTGGGCGTATTTGAAGGAGGGGGATATATGAACAAGGGAATCTACAGTCCCATGATGGATTGCCGGATGAAGAGCAATCATGCCGATGATTTCTGCCCTGCCTGTCAACTGGCCATCAAAAAGGTAATTGATTTTTATACCCATTAACGAAAATTGGGTTTATTCATTCTTCATCACGGAGATAACCTTATAGGCAACAATCAGGGCAATTCCTCCGGTCAACAGGATGGCTGTAAAAAATGCAACCACTTCGTTGATCACTTTGGATAATGCATACCCCCCGATCACTCCTACGGATAATCCAATCAGGAAAATTCCCCATTTGACCAGAGTGATTCTTGATTCGGTCTGATTTTTTTTAAAGATTGAGGCATCCATTCCCTTTTCCACCAAAGCAAGCCTCTCTTTGGTGCGGGTCGTAAAATATACATAAAGAATGGCAAAGATAGCCAGAAAAAAAGCGACAGGTACTACAATTCCTTCCATGATATTTGTTTTTAATTATTTTTAATTGTTTTTATAATTCTGATCTTTTGACGCAGAAAAATTCATCCGGTTACATCTTTTATAATTGATTTTTTTTACAGAACTTGTAACCCGAAAGAAATCCTTACGTCTAAGCAAATGGAAAAACATGACGAGCTGTATTACATAGAAAAAGTAAAAAGCGGACAGACCCAGTACTTTTCCTATATCGTCGAAAATTATAAGGAAATTGTTTTTTCCATTGCATTAAAAGTTCTTAAAAATCGTGACGACGCTGAGGAGATGGCCCAGGAGGTTTTTATAAAAGTGTATAAATCACTTCACTCATTCCGCGGCACCTCAAAATTTTCAACCTGGTTGTACAGCATAACCTACAATCATTGTATTTCTCATACGAGAAAGAAAAAATACGATGTAAGTTCGTTGGATGATGTGCAGGTTACAGAGGAAGCGGATGATATCAACCTCGACGGGTTCAGCGATGACGAACGCAGGGAGTACCTGGAAGCTGCTTTAAAGAAGTTGCCGGCAGAAGATTATACTCTGGTGATCCTTTATTATTATAAAGACCAGTCAGTAGAAGAAGTAGCTGCCGCGACCAACCTCTCGGAAAGCAATGTGAAAGTGAAACTCCACAGGGCCAGAAAGAAGCTCTACACCCTTTTGAACGACATGTTGAGCGACGAAATACATGCATTGCTATGAAAGATTCTGAAAAAGATAAAAAGCTGGAACGCCTCATCAAAGAAACGAGGCTGGAAAAACCGGGGAGCAAATTTACCCTGAACGTGATGAATGAGATCTATGCCATGGAACCCGCTAAATCCGTTCAATCCGGATTCCCTGTATTGGGAAGAAATTTCTGGATTCTGGTATCCATGTTTGCTGCCCTTGCCCTTATCCTGGTTGTCCTATCGGGAACCGGTACAGGCACCGAAGGTCTGTTCAACAACCTTCTGCCTGTTGATACCGGAAATGTCACCCGGGGATACCGGAATATCCTCGATCAGTTAGGCAATGTACCGCTTAGTATCGCGGCTATATTAACGGCATCTTCCATTCTCTTAATGATCGAACGGTTCATGGCGAAAAAAAATCTCTTCGCCTGATCTTTTGTTTGATCAGAAAATACATCCAGACAGAACCCTGAACTGCCCCTTCCCTCCTTCCCCTTTAGTTAAACATTTTTTTACCTTTGTTTTTTTACCTATAAAAGCGAAACGAATGAAACAAATTCTGATTACGGCAGTTGTCCTGTTTTCCATTTTTACAGCAACAGCCCAGGAGCCCAAAAGAATAACCCTGGAGGATCTTTTTGTACAAGGAACATTCAGACAAAAAACCGTTACCGGTTTGCGGCCCATGAAGGATGGGGAGCATTATACCACGATGGCCAACCACAGCCGCATCATAAAAAACAGTTATGAGACGGGTGAGGCGTTAACGATCCTGTTTGATCTGTATCAAATGGAAGATCCACCCATAAAAACGTTCAGCAACTATGCATTCAGCGAAGATGAAACAAAAATCCTGTTAACCACCCAGGTTCAGAAAATATACCGCCGTTCCTATACCGCTGAATATTATCTATGGGATTCGATTCTGGAAGAGTTCTATCCTCTTTCAGAAAAGGGAGCACAGCAGGCGGCTGTATTTTCCCCGGATGGCGAACGGGTTGCTTTTGTGCGCGATAACAACATTTTTATAAAAAACCTGAAATTCGGCACAGAAAGCCAGATTACGCACAATGGCAAAAAGAACGAAATTATCAATGGTATTCCTGATTGGGTCTATGAAGAGGAATTTGGTTTTAACAATGCCATGGCCTGGTCACCCGACAGCAAATTCCTGGCCTATCTTCGTTTTGATGAATCAAACGTCAGAGAGTTTGGGTTGCCTTTGTATGGCGGCGAAAAACCCTTTCTTGAAGAGAATATTCCGTACCCGGGAACCAACATGTATAAATACCCGAAGGCCGGAGAAAAGAATTCGGTGGTATCAGCCCATGTGTATGAATTAAGGTCACGAACCACCATCGAAGTGGATACCGGTGAAGAAACCGACAAGTACCTCCCGAGGCTCCGGTGGACGCCTGATGGCAACGACCTGCATGTTATGCGGCTGAACCGGCTTCAGAACCAGCTGGATATTCTTTATGCCAATCCGTATACAGGCGAAAGCAGGAGTTTTTATACGGAAAAAAACAAAAGGTATATTCCGGAACGTTTCCTCGATGATTTTACGTACCTCCCGGACGGAGGTTTTGTGGTGATCAGTGAACGTGACGGCTGGTCGCACCTCTATCGTTACGACCGGCAGGGATTCGAACTGGGAAAACTGACAGAAGGGGATTTTGATGTAACTGCTTTCTATGGCTATGATCCGGAAGAAGAGATGTTTTACTATCAGGCAGCAACCGAATCACCCTTGCGCAGGGAAGTCTGCTTCCGGAGCCTTGATGGGAAAAAACAGGGAAAATTATCGAACCGGGAAGGAACCACCTCAGCCGAATTCAGCAAGGGATTCGATTATTCGATCCTGAATTTCAGCAATTCAGGAACTCCTTTGCAGGTAACGCTTTACGGTCCGAAAGGAAAAAAGATCAGGGTGCTTGAAGACAATGAACCCCTTGCATCCAGGACAAAGGAATACAACGTCCCGGTAAAAGAGTTCTTCCGTTTTCCGAATCCGGAAGGGACCGAACTGAACGGATGGATGTTAAAACCGGCAGACTTTGATCCGTCGCGGGAATACCCGGTGGTTATGTATCAGTACAGTGGTCCTGATTCGCAAAGTGCAACCGACAATTTTCACATCGGCTGGTATGAATACCTGGCCCAGGAAGGATTTCTTGTTGCCTGTATCGACCCCAGGGGGACAGCAGCCCGGGGGGAAGATTTCCGAAAGGTGACTTATATGCAATTGGGGAAATATGAATCGGAAGACCTGATTGCAGGAGCCCGCTACCTCGCAGGCCTGCCTTTTACCGATGAAGAGAACATGGCTATCTATGGCTGGAGCTATGGAGGGTTTATGGTATCGCTGACCCTGTGTAAAACCGATCTTTTCAAAGCCGGAATAGCGGTTGCTCCGGTCACCGACTGGCGGTTTTACGATACCGCCTATACCGAACGATACATGCGCACCCCCGGGCTTAATCCCGAGGGCTATGAAGAAAATGCTCCGGTAACACTGGCTGCCGGACTCAAAGGAAACCTGCTTCTGATCCATGGCTCTGCAGACGATAATGTGCATCTCCAAAATACCATGGAGTTTTCCGAAAAGCTGGTTCAGGCAGGCATCCCCTTTCAGATGGCCATATACACCAACAGAGATCATGGTATTAGAGGAGGAAATACCACCCTGCACCTCTATCAGAAAATGACGCACTTTCTGAAAGAACAACTTCAATAAATGGGTTTTGCGTATGGAGAAGAGAGAAGTCCGGAAGCGATTCCTGCAACAGGGCTTCGGAGGCCCATGCAGTTCCCTACAAAACTTCAGGAGTTATTTCTGTGAGAAAATCATTTAATTCTCCATCCAGGAAGGGATGTAAGATGTCCCTCACCTTGATATGGTAGCTGTTGATCCATTGCTTTTCCTGTGGAGTCAGCACTTCCGGATCGGTCAGGGTCACATCAATAGGGCAGACCGAAAGTGTTTCAAACCCGAAGAACTTCCCAAATGCAGTTTCCTGGTTGGGGACACAAATCATCATGTTTTCCGTGCGGATTCCATATTCTCCTTCCCGGTATATTCCCGGTTCATTGGATAGCACCATCCCCGGTTTAACCGGATGTGGATTATACTCCTTACGAATGCTGAAAGGGCCTTCATGGACCATCAGATAATGCCCCACTCCATGGCCGGTGCCGTGTCCATAATCCAGGCCATTTTCCCATAAGGCTTTGCGTGCCAGGATATCCAGCTGGTATCCTTTGGTTCCTTCTGGGAAAACGGCTTCGGTAAGGGCAATCACTCCCTTCAGTGCCAGTGTAAAATCACGTTTTTGCTTTTTTGATACGGGGCCCAGCGCAACCGTTCGGGTAATATCGGTTGTTCCCTCCCAATAGTGCCCTCCTGAATCAAAAAGCAACAATCCTTCCGGTTTCAGAAGGTTGGCGTCTTCTTTTCCTACACTCAGGTGTACAATCGCACCGTGGCCTTCGTATCCCACAATGGGAGGGAAACTTTCACCCCTGAATCCTTCTTCTTCCGATCGGAAGACTGCCAGTTTTCTGCCCACATCGTACTCTGAAAGCGGTATTTTGCCGATCGTATTTTTTAACCAGAACAGAAATTTCATCAGCGCCACCCCGTCTTTTCGCATGGCTGTTCTGAATCCCTGGGCTTCAGTTTCATTTTTAATCGCTTTGAGACCTGCCGGAATAGAGGGGCCCTCCCTAATTTCATTATGCTGCCGGAGAATATGCACAACCGCCGTATTGGTAGTTGTTGGGTCAATGTATATTTTTTTGCCTGTAAGATGTTTCAGAAAAGACTTCAAATAATCGTATGGATAGAGTTCAATTCCTTCCTTTTTGAGCTTATCCCTAAGCTCAGGAGGAATTTTTTCTGAATTTGCAAACAAAATGTTGCGATCGTTTCCGGTGATTCCAAAACCTATAAACACAGGGGTATAACAGATATCGTTTCCCCGCAGGTTGAAGGTCCAGGCCAGGTCGTCCAGAGCGCAAAGGATCTGACAATCTGCATCAGCATCTGCCAGCTCTTTTGTGATTTTTGCAAATTTATTTCTTCTGGACATACCCGTGTATTGCAGTTCCAGTTCAAAAATTCTTTCCCCGGGAACAGGGGAACGGTCTTTCCATAAAATGTTCAGCAGGTCATCACACAGAATGATTTCCATACCGGCCCCCTCCAG
>Ga0307422_1001307_pt1 | contig 13119 bp, 14 predicted proteins | sample SalMarWE160290MG_FD_202153 | JGI IMG/M metagenome (GOLD analysis project Ga0307422, IMG submission 202153) | Salt marsh sediment microbial communities from the Plum Island Ecosystem LTER, Massachusetts, United States - WE1602-90 | ecosystem: Environmental > Aquatic > Marine > Intertidal zone >...
GATGTATGTCCGCAATCTGCAATCAAATATAAATCATTGGCAAAAACTAAAAAAATAGAAGTTGAAAAAGGACAAAGTATATCGAGAAGAAACTTTATTTACTCATCCTTTGGTATTTTAAGTTTTTCAGGAATTAATTTATTGTTACGAAATAAAAAAATGCCTACAAAAACTTATCTTCCACCACCAACTCCACCGGGGAGCATTAGCCTCAACAAATACATAAACAAATGTACCGCATGTTATCTGTGCGTAAACAATTGTCCCACAAACGTACTTCAACCCTCTTTATTTCAATATGGACTTAAAGGTGTCTTTCTTCCTCATATGGATTTTTACAGCGGATATTGTGCTTACGAATGCAATGAATGCCTGAAAGTGTGTCCGACTGACGCAATAATGCCTCATACAAAAGAAGAGAAGAAAAAAATCCAGATAGGTAGAGTAAAATTCATTAAAGATTATTGTGTCGTTTACAAAAACAATACTAACTGCGGCGCCTGCGCCGAGATATGTCCAACCGATGCCGTAACCATGACACCATATAAAGGATTATTATTCATACCCACAACAAGACCTTCAATTTGTGTCGGTTGCGGAGCATGCCAGAATGTATGCCCGGCAAAACCTCAAAAAGCAATAGTGGTAGAAACAAATATAGTGCATAAAGAAGCAAAAAAAGCTCAATTCAGAAAAAGAAAAAGAGGTAAAGAGAAATCAGAAGGATTTCCTTTTTAAAAAATAAGACTCTTAGAATAGGAAGTTGCTTTGCATCAACAAGATCGAACTAAAAACAACCCTATATTTTCCAGTATATGTTTGTTATTCAGTATTGATGGAGGTATTCTCTTTTAACTTTATCTAAATCTCTTTGAAAATCAATATTTCTTTTATTTCTTTCTATTTTTTTAGCCTCACTTATATTGCCAATATAGAATCTTAGAAAATATGAGAAAGAAAATAAGCTACCGGCTAAATCGTTTTCTTCGACTCTATTACACAAAAGATAAATAGCGCCCGCATTCAAGGCAAAGGAAAGTATCCCGTTCCATAACTCCCCAGACATCACTTGACCGGAACCAGGAATAAGAAAGGATGTTTTCCAATAATTTCTTTCTTGTTCAAATGAATAAATAATTGTCTTTAATTGCACTTCTTTCTCATTGATATCTTTAGTTGAAAGAAGTGTTTTTACTTCTCCCAATTTACCTGCTTTACAGAGCATGTATTCGTAATCAATCTTATATAAGGAATCTATATAATAAGCTTTACTAATCCAATTTATGGCTTCCTCCAATTGACCTAATTTATAATATGAGAGTCCTAACTTAGCCATAGCGTCTATTGTATCTCTTCGAAGAAGAATATCTCTTTTATATTCTGAAATAGCTCTAAAGTAATCACCTTTATCGAAAAGATAATCGGCAAAGGTTGTTCCAAGAATTAAAATTACTCCAATAAACATTTTTCAACACAACCCATATACTTATCCATTTTATTGCTGTTGTATATTTTAATCGATATATAAGTTCCAAATATATTTCCCCCATAAAATATCCCAGCAACACTTCCAAATAATGTAGTTAAAGGATAATTATCTTCTTTGTAATATTTATATGTTAAATAAGCAGAAGTAAAAAAGGTTACCATAGAAAAAATCCCATCTCCAGTTCTTCCGGCATATATTCTTCCAGACCCCGGCAGTATTGAGGAAAGAGTTACACCAAGATAAGGGTTTTTCAATTCGGGAGGACTCTTTAGATTTAGTAATTTCATACCTTTTTCAATCTCCCCTTTTCTCAAATAGACAAGACCTATCTTTTCTCCAGACCAATACCTTGCACAACTATCATAAAAATTAACTCTATAGAAATACTTGCCCATAGCATTCTTGTAAAACTCGTCTTTATTCTTTATTTCTCTTAGTATATCGATTGCGTTGCCATACATATTGTTCTCTGCATAAATCGAAGCTACATGGTACAGAATCGAATCTGATTCAGGATTATAAAACAAGTATCTTTTATACTCTGTTATTGCTCGATAATAATCCCCTTGTTTTTCAAGTTCTTCAGCAAATTTCAAAGAAGGCATATAGCTAAGGAGCAATAAAATAAGCATAAATCTCCACCCTATTTATATTTCCAGATATCTGCAGGGTTTTCTTTAATCTTATATCCTTCTCCCGGAACGAGAATTATTTCTATATTATACTTTCCGGCATATTGAAACGCTAACGGATTACACCTTTGGAGTCTATCGGACGCCATCAAGATTCCCCAAAAAGGGCCATAATTTTTTATTGAGATATAAGCAAACCGAGAACACGAAGGTTTAAAATTACAAACATCTCCCTGTTTACCCGACAGAGTAAATTGATATAGCCTTATTGCAGATAAAGCAATAAAGGTTAGTTCTTTAAATTCCGTTCTCTCTCTTACTTGTTCAAAACTTATTGTAGGTTCTGGTTCAACCGGCTGCTCAATTGCAAAAACAATAAAAAGCGCTACCATTTTTTTATTTCAATATCATCCGGTAAATTAATATTTTTCAATGAATCAGGAAAAGATTCAACGAATTCAGTGTTTGACAGTTCCAAAAATTCCTTAGTAATGGCATTTGAAAGATAAGAATACGAAGAAACCTTCAAAGGCAAACTAATATGACTATCTTTGATTATATATTCATCGTATTCTGTCTTATGAAGAATTTTAGCGTCTTTATCTGTTAAAATCATCTCAATTAACTTTTCTCTGTAGAATTTTAAAATTAACCTTGTTTCAGGATTAGTTTTTCCTTTATTGAAAAGCCAGTGGTAATTTAGAGTGTCTCCAGTCTTCTCTTTTAGTAGAAACCTAAAACCGTATTCTGATAGATCGAAATTCCGCTTACTAGCAATAATAACCTGTTTTATGATAAAACGCATAGGATCATAATTAGAAAAAAACATTGCCTTTTCTTCTTCCGGGTAATAAAGTACTAAAGTATCAGCCCGATAAAAAAATATCTGATGATAGGGTTGTTTTGTCTCAAGATACATATTTTGTTTATCGTCAAAGAACGTAAATCCCTCAATATTGTTTTCAAGAGAATCTCCAATGTATGATTTGATTTCAACTTCCGCAGATATACACACAAATATTAGTAAGTGTATCATAATTTGAGACTCCCGGTAAGAGATTCTTTAATAACTACTTTTATGATGCGAGTTTTTTTTAACAATCGCTAAATTAAAGATATCTATTTCCTTTCGATTAATATAAACTTTTGCTGCAATAGTTATTTTTCCTATTCAATACTCGAATAAGCTATTGCATAAATAACTACTGTTACTAAAGTCCCAACAACACAACCATATATAGAACTAGATGTCTGAATTGACGATGCTTTTGCACTATAACAATCCGAGTAACTCGCAATGTATTCTGGAGACTTACCTAGCAACTTCGAAGCAGGGGGATTAGGCTTTACAAGATAAGCTGCTCCAACACCAAGTACCCCGATAAGACACCCTCCCACAAACCACATAGTTTTGTTGACATCCATTTCAGCATCAGCTTTTGCTTGCACACAAGCCTCATTATCTGGTACTTGGGCTACAGTAATAACGGGTAAAAAGACTATAAATACAGCTACTATAAGTAAAACTCTTTTCATTAAAAACCTCCTTTTAAAAAACTTTTTGAAAATCCTAATAAAAGTTAGAGCAAAAACGTTCTTTGTCAACCCTTTCATTTTAACTTTTTACCATGGATAAACCTTGACAAAAGAGTTCTTTCTCCATATTTTCTAAAAAAGAAGGAGGTAAATATGTGCCAAATCAGAAGGATGTTTTTTTATTTCTTGGTGTTTTTTATACTTATTCCTGTGAGTACAAAAGCTAAAAAAATTGGAATATTTCGTTTTAAGCCTGTAGGGATAGAAAATAACATAACCGAAGCGATTGATCAACTTATCGAATCCGAACTAATCTCATACGGATATACTGTTGTATCAGCGAATAAAATAGAAGAAAAACTCGGGGAAAAAGTAGAGTGTTACGATAAAGAATGCGCCGCGGAAATCGGAACCAAAATGAATCTCGACAGGATAATATTCGGTTCTCTTACAAAAATAGGTGAAAAATATATCGTTTCTGCGATAGTTGTCGAACCTCAAACAGGCGAAATAGTTTTTTCCGATAAAGTCACCTCAAAAACCGTGGAAATTTAGACGTCTGTATTTCTCGCCTTGTAAAATCTATAGAATACGGTAAAGAGGTAGAAAAAACAGCAGAAATCGGTAAAATCACAGAAGAAGAAATGGGAACAGAAGCAAAGAGAAAGAAAGCTTTTTTCTCCAGCGGTCTTGGATTCGGTATGGTAATGCCTGTAACAGGCTACGGAGATACTGATGATAATACTATAAATTATTATGGATTTAAAACATGGTATGAAACTCCAAAAATTGCTGCAGAAGTGGATTGGTACTTAGGATCCGGGGAATATGATTTAGACGAATGGGGGCTTGGCATATCTATCCTCTATTTCTTGGCAACAACGGATATTTCTCCTTACTTAAGTTTAGGTCTGGCAAGAAAAAGTATAACAGTTAGAATTTACGAGTATGACGATGAGTATGATTACCATTACTATAACAGTTACCACTCCACCGGAGTAGCATTAGAAGGAGGTGGTGGTTTAGTTATATTCAGAACATACGATTTCAGGTTTGTTTTCGACGTACGACTTTCAACATTTCTTGATGACATAGTAGACTTTGGAGGTCCGCATACCGCTTTAAAAATAGGGCTAAATGTACTTTATAAGAAAGATAAGGGAGGAGGTTGTTCCGGAGGTTGCGCAGGTTTATAAAAATCAAATCATCAAAAATTACGTTAATCGTAAAATAAAAATCACCCAAAGTGTACGCAAAATCGTATTTAAGACTTTTTACCGCAAAGAAGAACAAAAAGTCAGAAAAACCAACAGCCATTGACAAACAACCGATAATAAAATATATTCAACAAATGAATTTTCCTATCTGCCATTGGAGATATAATTGAAAACGCTAAAAACTTTTAAGGAAAGAAATAAAAAAATCCAGAAGTTAAGAAAAATCTTGAAGAGTTACAAGTCTGTTCTTATCGCTTTTTCAGGAGGCTCAGATAGCAGTTTTCTTTTGAAGGCAGCCATAGATTTTCTTGGGTTTGATAACGTTCTTGCCGTAACTGTTAAATCCGAATTCATCCCGGAGGAGAAAATCAAAGAAGCCGAAAACACAGCAAATACTATCGGAACTGCATGGAAAATGATTGAAATTCCAATGCTTTATAAAAGCAATTTAAGCAGGAACCCGACCAAAAGATGTTATATTTGTAAGAAAACAATGCTCAAGCATTTGAAAAAAATAGCAAGAAAAGAAGGTTTAAATCAAGTAATAGAAGGTTCGATAATAGAAGACAAAAAAGAATTCCGCCCGGGAACTAAAGCTATAAAAGAATCAAAGGTTAAAAGTCCTCTGATGGAAGCTGAACTTACAAAACCGGAAATAAGAAAATTGAGCAGGAAATTATCTTTACCGGGCTGGAACCAACCGTCTTTTACATGTCTCGCGACGCGTTTCCCTTACAAAGCAAGGCTTACAAAGAAAAATCTGAAAAGAGTAGAGCATGCGGAAGATTTCCTCGCGAACAAAACCTTCAAAAAACTTCGCGTCAGACATCACGGAAATATAGCAAGAATAGAAATCCCGGAAAAAGACTTTGATAAACTCCTGTCACACAGAGAAAGCATCATATCCGAATTTAAAAAAATCGGATATGATTACATAACTCTCGATATAGAAGAATATAGAAGTGGTAGTATGGATACTAAAATAAAAAAATAGATAATTTTTGAAACTATAATGGATAAAAATAAAATAAAAAAATTGCTCGAAGAAGTCAAAAAAGGAAATAAAAGTATAAAAGAAGCATTAACAGTTCTTGAAAATTTACCTTTTATAGACTTAGGTTTCGCAAAAATCGATTCGCATAGAGAACTTAGAATGGACGCGCCTGAAGCTATCTACTGCAAGAACAAAACGCCCACACAGATAATGCAAATCATAGAAAAAATGAAAAATGATTCTAATATCATAGCTACAAGAGTTCCCGAGAAATCACTTAAAAAAATAAAAAAAACTTACCCGGAAGCGAAAATTTATCCTGAATCAAACCTCGTTTTTATTGGTAAATTTCCCAAAAAAACTTTGGGGAAGATAATGATAATAACAGCCGGCACTTCAGATATACCGGTAGCAAGAGAGTGCGAAATAACCGCAAAATCGATGGGAATAAAAACAGAGACAATATTCGATGTCGGAATCTCCGGAATACATAGATTACTCAGCATTAGAAACAAACTAAAAGAAGCCGATATTGCGGTAGTGATTGCCGGAATGGAAGGGGCTCTCCCTTCAGTTGTAGCTGGATTAATCGATACTCCTATAATAGCAGTTCCGACTTCAATCGGCTATGGCGCCAGTTTTAAAGGTATTGCCCCCCTATTGACAATGCTAAACTCCTGTGCACCCGGCATCAGTGTTGTCAACATCGATAATGGATACAGCGCCGGATTCTTCGCGGCAGCGGTTATAAAAAAAATACTTAAAAGGGAGACCTAATGAAAAACTCAAAAGAAAGAATTCTATATATAGACTGTTTTTCCGGAATAAGCGGCGATATGTTCATCGGAGCTCTTCTTGACGCAGGCGCTGAAGAGAAAAAACTTGTAAAAAAAATATCAAGCATTCTGCCCCCACACGCAAAAATAAAAATATGGGATGAAAAAAGAGGCAGTTTTACCGGCAAAAGATTTAAGGTAGAAGTATCAAAAAAAGAAACAAAAGCAAGACATCTAAAAGATATTAGAAAATTGCTGGAAGGCTCGAAACTCGATAAAGACATTATAGAAAAAAGTAAAAAAATGTTCGAAGAACTCGCGGAAGTCGAAGCGAAAATCCACGGAGTATCAAAAGAAGAAATTCATTTTCACGAGCTTGGCGCTATCGATTCAATAGCCGATATCCTTGGAGCCGCAATCGCTGTTGCGCTCTTAGACGTAAATAAAATATATTTCTCCGCAATAAACGTTGGAACGGGCGTAGCAGAAATAGAACACGGCAGGGTGCCTCTCCCTGTTCCGGCAACTACTGAACTCCTCAAAAGATGTCAGGCTCCCATCTATTCTACGGGAATCAAAAGTGAACTGGTAACTCCTACCGGAGCACTATTCATAAAACATTTTGCCCATTCATTTACCATGCCCAAAATGAACATACAAAATACCGGTATCGGCTTCGGTTCTAAAAAATTGAAGGGAAGTCCTAATTTCTTAAGAGCAATATTAGGGTTTTCCACAAAAGAATATTCCGAAAATGAGATACTCATCGAAACAAATATTGACGATATGAATCCCGAATTCTTTCCCTCTATCGAGAAAAAACTTCTAAGAGTTGGAGCACTTGACGTTTTCAGAGCACCCATTCAAATGAAAAAAGGACGCCCCGGATTTAAATTATCGATACTATGTGACAGGAAAAAGGTCGATGTCGTAGCAGATATACTTTTCAGGGAAACAACAACAATTGGTATTCGGATTCATAATATAGAAAGAAGAAAATTAGAGCGAAAAACAAAAAAAATAAAAACTAAAGTAGGTGAAGCAGAAGTAAAACTTGCTTTTTCAAAGGGCAAATTGGTAAATGTTTCTCCCGAATTCGAATCCTGTGAAAAACTTGCTAAGAAAACCGGATTACCGGTAAAGGAAATCTACCAAACAGTAAAAGAAACAGCAAACAAAATACTTAAAAACGATTAGCCACAAAGACACTAAGACACAAAGGGAATAGGACGCAGATTAAAAAAGAATTTACAGGATATTTTTGTTTTTCCCAACTACTATATACTAACTATTAACTTCTCTCTATTAACTACGTTAATAGAGTTCATTTTATCTTATCACCAACAGTTGCTTTTATTATATTACACTGTTTTATGCCGGTTGTTGCCCGTAATTTATTGAAAAACTTGTGAATATCTTTAGCTTTTCCCCTAATACTTATTATCTCCATACAATTGTCATGCTCCATATGTATGTGCTGTGTGGAAATAACAAGTTTATAAAAATGGTGCTGGATTTCGGTTATTTTTTCAGTAAGTCCTGGTTTATGGTGGTCATAAACGAGTAGAATACCTCCACACACCTCATCTTCTTCCTTCCACTCCTCCTCTACAAGTCTTTCTCTAATCAAATCCCTGATCGCTTCAGAGCGGTTTACATAACCTTCCCCTCTTATAAGTCGATCAAACCTACCAAGAAGACCTTTATCCATGGAAATACCAAATCTTATAATCTTTCCCATAATTTTCAGTCAGCAGTCTTCGGTCATCGGTCGATTTTCTAAGCTAAGACCTAATACCCAACACCTAAAACCTGTATTACTGTTGAAAACGAACCGGGAAGGAAAGAGGAACCGCAACCGGTTTATTCCCCTGTTTGGCAGGTGAAAATTTCAATTTCCTTGCACTTTCAACAGCAACCTTATCCAGTATAGGATGTACCGACCTAATAATAGTCACATTAGTAACATTTCCTCTCTCATCTATCCATAATTGCAGGTAAACAGTACCACTAAGACCCAGGGTCTTGGCTACTTCCGGATAGGCGAATACTACCTTATCAAGATTCAAAGGCTTAGGAGGAACTTCGTGCGCTACAAACGTTGGCAGTTTATCCGTTTCTGCCTCTTCCGGAGAAGTTTCCTCTCCAGTGCCCCCGGTCCCTCCGGGTTCTCTAGCGCTGAGTGGAGGTCTTCTTTCAGGCACCGAAGGAGCAGCAGATGCCCGAAGTATTTCTTCTACTTTCGGAGCTTCTTCTCTTGGAGTTGTTGTTCTCGTTGCTGTTCCTACCTTGGATGTCTTATAATTTTCACCAAGAGAAGCAAGTTCCACAACACTCCCGGGAACCTGCCTGAACCACAATTCATCAACAAGCGAAAGAACCGATCTTTTATCTTGCCCTAAAATACCTTGAATATTTTTCTTGACAAGCGTTATTTCTTTAGGCGCATAAAGAAAAGTATAGGGCAAATCATCCCTGATTATCTCCTGAAATTCATATAGAGCCTTCTTAGCTTTTTCTCTATCAAGAGATAAAAGGGCTTCCCCAATAAGGCTATCTATTTTTGAATTCTTATACCCAACAAAGTTGTAAATCCCATTCGAACCCCATATCTGAAATGGATTAAATTCCTTTTCAACATCCCATCCCAATATATAAGCATCAAATTCTTTACTGAACAAACGCTTAATCAACTCTGAACCGGAAAGGGCCACGATTGAAGACTGAACTCCAACATCTTTAAGATCCGAAACAACACTTTCGGCTACTTTTCTTCTGATAGTATTTTCTTCCTCAACAAGTATCTTTATATTTAGACCCTGATAATATTTTTGTCCTCTTCTTTTCGAATAACCAGACTCTTCAATTAGACCAATCGCACTTTCTTTATCTTTTCTAATTCCTCTTAAGCTTGGATTATAAGCCCAATGTTCCGGAGTTATCGGTCCATTGACAACTTGCCCATAATTCTCCAGAACATCAGAAATTATTTTCCTTCGATCTATAGAAATACTGAAAGCCTGCCTGAGCTTTTTATCGGAAAAACGCTCAATATTCCAACCAATATATGTATAAGATCTTCCCGGAGTAAGAACCTTCCTGTAAGAATTAAGGGTATCATAATTATTCCCCGGAGGCAAATCGAAAGCCAAATCAACATTCCCCAACTCCAGTTCACCTAAAAGCTCATCCATAGAAGAAGGCGTATAAAAAACCATTCTATCTACAGGAGCTCTACCTCTAAAATAATTAGGATTCGCGGTCATTTCGATCCATTTCCCCTTATTCCATTCTTTCATTTTATATGGTCCCGAACCTACAGGATTAACATCGAAATCGCTGCCCGTAAGGTTATCTTCCTTTTCCAAAATATGCTTTGGGATCGGACGTATATTTGTACTCTGCAATTCACCGGCAAACACCTGTTTGAGATTAAACCGGACCCGTCTTGAACTAAGAGCTTCCACGCTCTCAACATAATTCAATTTTTGCGCAAGTGGAGATTTGTTCTTGCTGCTAAGTATTTGCTCTACTGTAAAAACGACGTCTTCAGCTGTTACAGGTTTTCCATCATGCCAGGTAGCTCCCTTCGCGATAGTATAAGTAATGGATTTTAGATCTTCCGAATAAATCCAGGATTCGGCAAGGGCGGGTCGTACTTTTCCATCAGGTTTTTCGGAAATTAAAGGTGTAAACAATTGACCGGCAACAGGAGAAAGCCCCGAAAGAGAAGGATAGATAGGATTCAAATTAGATGGCTCATTAAACACCGCTATTATTAATGTGCCCCCTTTGTTACCGCTATACCGGAATTCTTCTATTTTTTGACACCCGGATAAAAACAATATAAACAAAAATATAAAAAAAAGACCAAAACCCAGCTTTCTCATTGAAGCCTCCTTTTCTTTTAAAATTAAGGGAAATATATAATTAGTCAAGGGCTTATTTTGTTTTTCCCTTACATCCAGAGTCTTTATATTCTTTAATTCTAATTTGGCTCGGCTGCACTACTCAAGCTTAAAATGAACCGGAAAGGAATAACGCACAGCAACCGGCTTATCTCTTTGCATTGCCGGAGAGAATTTAAGGTTTCTTGCGTTTTCAACCGCAATTTTATCTAAAGTAGGATAAAAAGACTTCGCCAGTATAACATTTCTGACATTACCTTCTTTGTCTATCCACAATTCCAGGTAAACAGTACCTTCGACACCTAACATTATTACCGATTTAGGATATTCAAACTTTACCTTATCAAGATTCAGTGGTTTAGGCGGAACATCATATGCGACAAACCGAGGTGGCTCAAATTCGATCACGGGTACTTTTCTACCCTCATTGTTAAAATTTGTCTTGTCAATAGTCCGAGCTTCTACATCTTCATCACTCTTCGCAGCTACCGGCATCTTCGGTCTACTTGGAGGAGGAGGTTTAGCTATATTTTCTAATTGAGGCGGCATTATATCAATTATTATAACATTGCCCACTTTAGGCTTATACGGTTTTGTTTCAAACTCGGGGATAAAGATAAATCCAAGAATAAAAGCAACAAGTGTCACTAAAAAGCCAATCCTGACATGCAGTCTAAACATCTTTTTTAAACTATAACTTTTTTCATCCATATCCTCCTCCTGTTAATTTTTTATTTATAATTTAGATACATGTTAAAAAGAATAGTTCCCATCAAAATATAAATTAAATATCAAAAATTAAAAAGCAAAATGACAAAGGAAAATGTAAAAACTAAAGATGATAGGACGCAGATAAACGCAGATTTTCAGGATACCCCAACATCCCCAGATGTCACTATTTTTAAAAAACAAAATAAATATTTTTCAATCCATTCTTATCCATAGGCAATTAGGGTTTTGGGTCTTGATTTTAGATTTTAGTAAATACAACAAAAAATCTTGTTAATCCTTTTTTCATCTGCGTCCAATCATTAGGGTTGTGGGGTGTGACTCTGTGTTCTCTGTGGTTAAATTTTTTATATAGCGGTGTTGACATTTCCAAATTGAGATATATTTATTGCTATGTTTTTTGTAGAAAAAGGAATCAAAAAAGATATTGAAAACCCACGGGCAAATTCCCTCAAAGAAGATATCTTCTTGCTCGGTATATTTTCGATAGAAAGAATATGGATAAATGAGATATTTTACCTTGAAGGGACATTAAGCATCAGCGCCATCGAAAAACTAACAAAAGAAGTACTGGTAGATCCCTCTCTCGAGGAATATTCAATAAACAAATTACTCCGGAGAAAAGGAAAATCTACAACTATTGTATATAAACCGGGAGTTTTTGATGAAGAGGGAGAAACTTTAAAAGAAGTTGCCAACAGTCTTAATTATAAAGTATCAAAAACAAAAACAGGTAAACGTTATATATTTAAGGGGAAAATATCCGAAAAAGAACTTAAAAAAATTCAAGACCGGCTTCTAATGAACGATCTTATACAAGTACCTATCGATCCCCTTAAGTTCGAGTTTCCGCATCCCTCAGTATATAATTTCAAAAAAAACATAATTCCAATAAGAAAATCCACCGATAAAGAATTAATCGATATATCGAAAAAAGGTCTTCTTGCTTTAACTCTCGAAGAGATGAAAATAATTAAGGAATACTTCAAGTGCGAAGGCAGAGAACCAACCGATCTGGAACTCGAAACCATAGCACAGACCTGGAGTGAACACTGCTGCCATAAGACTTTTAAATCTCCTATTAAATCCAACAAAAAGGATATTATCAAAAAAAACAATCTGTTTGGATATATCAAAGGCGCAACCGAAGAAATAAACAAAAAAAACGTACTGCTTTCATTCTCCGATAACGCCGGAGCTATAGAGTTCGACGAAGAATATGCTGTTACGTATAAAGCGGAAACACATAATCATCCCTCAGCACTCGAACCTTACGGAGGAGCGGAAACAGGGGTAGGAGGTGTAATCAGGGACACAATGGGATGCGGTCTTGGAGCAAAACCGATCGCTTCGACCGATATTTTCTGTTTCGGAGACCCTGAAACTAAGACAAAAAATTTACTCGACGGAGTTCTTCATCCCCGAAGAATAATCCGGGGAGTAATAGCGGGAGTGAGAGATTACGGCAACAAAATGGGAATTCCGACAGTGGGCGGAGCGGTATATTTCGATAAAGATTTTAATTACAATCCCCTTATTTTTGTCGGAAGCGTTGGCATAATCAAGAAAAAACATTTAAAAAAGGAAGTTAAAGAGGGCGACCTTATAGTTGCTCTGGGCGGAAAAACCGGAAGAGACGGAATACACGGTGCCACTTTTTCCTCATTAAGTCTCGACGAACAATCTCAAGGAACATCAGGCGGTGCCGTCCAAATAGGTAATCCGATAGAAGAAAAGAAGATGCTCGATGTACAGATGGTAGCAAAAGAGCAAAACCTTTATCGCGGCGTGACCGATTGCGGTGCCGGAGGTTTTTCCTCCGCTATCGGAGAACTGGG
>Ga0307422_1001308_pt1 | contig 13113 bp, 15 predicted proteins | sample SalMarWE160290MG_FD_202153 | JGI IMG/M metagenome (GOLD analysis project Ga0307422, IMG submission 202153) | Salt marsh sediment microbial communities from the Plum Island Ecosystem LTER, Massachusetts, United States - WE1602-90 | ecosystem: Environmental > Aquatic > Marine > Intertidal zone >...
TACAGATTGAGGCGTTTTAGTCTTTTTTGATTCGTCTATTATTTTGTTTATTTCGTCTATCAAACTAGCTCTACTATTAGTTCCAACTATTTTTACTTCATTACCATCTTCATCAGACACAATGGTTTCACCAGTTGTTTTTGTTCTACCTGTGTCATAATCATCTGATAATTTCTTCATAGATTCCTCTATATCATCAAGATATTCGTGCTGATATTTAGTGACATCAAGAACTATTCTCTGCAATTGTGTCAACACTTCATAATTCCGGGCAGAATGTGAACCATTGTGTATTTGTTCCGACAATCTAAATAGAGCTTTCCTTGCTATGTCTAATTGAAACACAAGTGATGATAAACCTTTTTGTTCAATTACCATCTTGAATTTAATGTAATCGCTGTCCGCTATAACATTTTCATCAAGATACAATTTAGCTACTGACATAAGTAATGATTTGGCATCAGCCTCTGCAGCTTGTAACGAACCATCAAATTCTTCTTTGTGTTTTGCTAATTGTTCTAGTATTTCCGGGTCAATATCATCAGTTGTAGCCGGAACTTGTGAGCCTCCAGCCTCATTAACCTTTTTTTCAAGGAATGTGGTTTCTTCTTCAAGAACCAATTCCTGTCTATTCCTGACTTTTGTGGTATCTTTGGCTATTTTTTCCTTAACAAATGTTTTTGCTTGTAATTCTGTGTCGAAAGTTTCAGAACGCAAAAAATGATTACCATCAGAAATATCAACAAACCATTTATTATTGAATTCTGCAGTATAGTCATCTGCTTCTATTTTGGTTTTGAATTCTTTTGTTATTTTCGGTTTTTTGTTCTTGCCGTTTATTATAACATTGATACTCCAATCACTAGTTTTTGAAGTCTTATAAGGCTTACCGAATGACTTTTTGACAGGTGTTCCACAAATTTCCATATTTATTATTTCTTTTTTACCTTCACCTCTCCATTTTTGAAGTCAGAGTATGAAGAACTGGCTACAATATTTACTATATGTTTATCTGTTCCACCAGTATAGAGTTCCCTATATCCAGAAAATCTCCATGGAAACGATTGCCAGTCTTTTATTCTATCAACCCGGAACATCCTCCAATCAGGCTTCCTTGTAGTTAAGCTAACACTTTTACGTTTTGTTTTGAATTTTGGTTCTGCTTGTACGTCTTTGCTTGAATCCATTATAACGAAAGCTCTGATATATGACACAGTTCCATCAGCATTATGACCATAGCAATAAGGCTCAATAAGGCGAAATCCATCCTTTACTATTTCATCAGATTCTTCATCATCAGAATAATAAATACCTACGAAATTCCTATTATTTATGGCATCCACTATTTTCTTCTCAGTTGGAGGTCTTTTAAAAGAACCCAAGGTGGCTTCATTGACGTACTCAAAAAACGTTCCTTCAACCTCTTCGGTAATGAAACTATTATCAATGGATTCATATATACTAATGGGAATTCTCATACATTATTTATTGAGTACAAATTCGTGAAATAGTGAAACTACCATAAAGCAAAAAAATAAACACATAAATACGTAGAAATGGATACACCAAAAGTAAGATTACTTGACGACAGGGTTTTAGTAAAACCGGATGAAAAAGTGGATAAGAGTAAACATGGGCTTTATATCCCAGAAACATCACAAAAAGAGATGCACCAAGGTGTGGTAGTAGCTGTGGGTGATGGTCTTGATCATCCAAATTCGTTTGGTATAAGAATGGCCTTGAATAATATAGCAGTAGCTTTAAAAGGTGTTGATGCACAAACATCAAACGCAATAGCCTTAAATATTGATACTGCTTATAAAATGCTTGACAACAACAAAATGAAAATTGGGGTCGGTGATAAAGTTGTGTATGGTAAGTTTGCTGGCACAGAGCTTGAAATCGAGGGTGTGAGTTATTCAATCATGAGACAAGCTGATATCAAATTGATAACGGAAAAAGAAATTGATCACGAACAATTAAAAAAATAACCAATGAATAGCAAAGAATTAAAGTATAGCAAAGAAGTAAAAGATTTGTTAAAGGCAGGTGTTGATAAATTAGCTGATGCCGTCAAGATAACGCTTGGTCCACGTGGAAGCAACGTTATGATACAAACACATGGTGGTATCCCACACGTAACAAAAGATGGTGTCACAGTAGCAAAAAACATACGACTTGAAAATGAATTTGAGGACATGGGTTGTCAAATTGTGAAAAATGCTGCAGCCAGAACCGCTATCGATGCTGGTGATGGAACAACAACAGCTACTATTCTTACTCAAGCTATAGTGGCACATGGGTATGCAGCATTGGCCTCTGATATTAATCATGTTTTATTGAGAAAAGGCATAAATATAGCGGTTGAGGCTGTTGTGGAAGAATTAAAACAGATGGCCAAACCAATAGAAAACGATGAAGAAACGAAAAACGTTGCTGCTATATCTGCCAACAATGATTATGTGCTTGGAGGATTAATTTCAGACACCATAAAAAAGATAGGTAAAGATGGTGTTATTACCATTGAACCATCCCGGACTGTAGAAACAAAAATAACTACCACAGATGGTGCTCAATATAAAGGTGGTTGGGTGTCTCCATATTTCATCACCAATACGAGAAAATATGAGGCTGAATATGAAAAATGTATGGTATTGTGTACAGATCACACAATAACTCAGCCTAACCAAATAATGGAAATAGTTGGCCAATGTCATTCAAAAGGAATGCCTCTTATCATCATAGCTAATGAGATATCCGGTGAAGCTATGCAGCTTCTTATCACAAACAAAATGAAAGGTGGTCTTAAAATTGTTGTTGTCAATGCTGAGGGATATGGAAACGTAAGAGAGGAAATTATTAAAGACATATCAATAATGACTGGTGCTAAGATGATTCTCACCAGTGAAGAAGCAAAACTTGAGAAAACAACGTTGGATGACCTTGGGTCTGCTAAAAAAGTGATTGTTGGTAAAAACACAACAACCATAATAAGTGGAAGTGGTGAAAAAGAAAAAATTGACGAAAGGATTGACCAACTAAAGGAACTTATTAAAAACACCAAGGATGAATATGAAAAGGAAAAGTTTGAAAGTAGATTGAGTAGATTCACTGGTGGTGTAGGTGTCATAAATCTTGGTGCAAACTCAGATGTTGAATTGAGAGAGAAAATTGATAGGGTTGATGATGCTATTTGTGCCACAAAAGCATCCTTGGAAGAAGGTATAGTTATTGGTGGAGGCACAGCATATATCAAATGTATTCAAATGCTGAAAAAATTGGAATGCGAAACTCAGGATGAAAATATGGGTGTCAGTGTTATTATGAAAGCTTTGACAGAACCGTTGAAACACATAGCCAAAAATGCTGGAGATGTGCCTGATATGGTAATAGCAAAAGTTTTGGCTGCTGAGGGAAATATTGGCTATAATGCCTATAATGGTGAATATGTTGACATGTTAAAGGCTGGAATTATTGACCCGGTGAAAGTAACCAGAACAGCATTACAAAATGCAGCAAGTGCAGCCATAATGTTATTATCAACTGAATGCGCAATAGTTGAAATAGTTGATGAATTTACCAATAATGATAGGAACAGTATGATAATGTAGAAACCATAAATATGTAAATAGAATAATTTACCATAAACATTGAATGAGTGATACATTTAGAACAAGTAGTTAATAGGGGCGAAAATTTTTTTCACGTATCGTTTTACAACGAGAAGGGTGGGATATCTATAAGAAAAATCAACGTAGATAAGATTCAGAAATATGGATGGATTCATTGTGCAGAAGATGACCCCACCAAACACAGCACTTTCCGAAGCCATGTAGGTAGACCAGTTAAGAAGATTTCAAAAGCCTATTTCAACAAATACAGAAAGTTTGAATTCATAAATAATCTATCTCTCGATGTGAGGGATAGGATTTTTCAAGATTCCAGACCCCAAATGTGGTCTATGGATATTGAAAACGAAGTGAAAGATGGTACTGGAGAAACAAATCCAACTGGTAGAATTTTTACAAATGCGTTCTGTAACGAACATGGTGAAATTACTGTTCAGGGATATAAAAAAATTACCGAAACAGACCGGGTAAAATTGGAACAAAGAATAAATACGTTCTTAAATAAAGTAAATGACCTATCATTAAGAAGGAAATACACCCTCCGATATCTCCATTATGGTAGTGAGATCATGCTGCTCAAAGATTTGTTTAATGAGCACATACCAAGGATGCCATTAATATTCGGCTGGAACTTCCAAAAATATGACTGGAGATATCTAGTTGGAAGGATACGTGATATCTATAAATATGATTTCTATCTCAATGCTTCACCCACTAAGACCTATACCAATCTTATGCTTGGTGATAAGTACAACAAACAAATAAAACACCGGATTGACATACCATATCACAGAGGAATAATTGACTATATGTTCATATTTGAAAAATGGGATTCCATGCTCAAATACAAAACATCTATCAATTTGGATTATGTGTCAAATGAATTATTGGGTTTAAACAAGGTTAGTTATCCTGGTACTTTGAATGATTTATTTGAGAAAGATTATTTGAGATTTGTGGAATATAACGCTATTGACTGTGTTTTACCAATGTTGATACATCAAAAATGTGAAACCTATTTTACTATGCAAATGCTTGCTAATACTGGAAGAGTTTCCATTTATGAAGCTCCTTTTGCAAGTGTAATTATTGGTAATTTATTCTCAGATTATTATTATCAAAATAACACAGTGTTTGTCAAAGATGACAAAGACGAAGATGATGATGATGATTCCTCATATTCCGGTGGATGGGTAATGGAACCGGGTAAGGGTATTTTTAACGGTGTCAGTATTGAAGATTATGAATCCATGTTCCCATCTATTATGATGTTTTTGAATGCTGGAGTTGAGACGTATTTAGGTCAAACAGAAGATAATGGTAAATCTTTTCAAGATTTATTTGGAAAGATGCACACAATAGACTTCAAAAAACATATATGGGCTGCTTCTGGTGCTGTTTATGATAAATCAAAAGAATCATCAATGAGAGCAGTTATAAGTCAAATATTTGGTAGTAGGGTGGGTGCTAAAATGGACACTTATGCAATAGATAACGAAATGAAATATCTTAAGGATTTATTAAAAACAGCTTAATATTATAGTTATGCCAGACAAAAAAGCAGAAGATGTAAAAATGGAGAAAATAAGGAAGGAAGGCGAAGAAATGGCTAGAATAGCCAACAAATACAAGGTCGAAGTCATACCAGACGAATATACTCCCAAAGTAAATAGCAAAATAAAGATTGTATCAGATTTTGTGGCTGATAACAAAGATATGTTAAGCTCTATTGCCATATATTTAAGTCAACCACAACGGAGCATGAGAGCAGTTGGTTTAGCTGCTAATCAGATATCTATCAATGGTAAGCGGTTGATGAAAAACTTCTTTATGATGCGCCAGAAAATGTCTGGTAATAGTGGCTTTGATATTATATTCAATCCGGAAATATTGGAAAAAAGGGGTACGAGACTTAAAAAATATGAATCGTGTCTCACTTGGGAAAACGATAATGTGGAAGCATACAGATGGCCATTCATAATTGTCAAATTCCAAGATATGAATGGAACTGTTAATGATGGTGTTGCCATAACTGGTTTTGAGGCTCAAGTATGGCAACATGAAATCGACCATTTAAATGGTGTTGAAGAAATATTAGTGCCAAAAACCGAAAAAGTAAAGGACGAAGTTATTATCATTGGTCGTAATAATGTCTGCATGTGTGGTTCTGGTAAAAAATATAAGAAGTGTTGTTTGTTTTACGATAATTGTTAATATCATGTATTTAGTGGGAACGTTTACAAGGGATTATTATGAAACAATGTCTAATGATAAGCCCATGTCTATGGTTTTCTTTAGGGAAAACATAACAAAAGATCATCTTCAAAATGCTGCTGAGCAAGAAGATTATCAAGTTATAAATTTAAATGATAAGACTTATTTTGACCCTAAAAGCAATTCATGAGTTGAAATAGAAAAAGGATAATGGGAAAACTTGATTCCACAAAATGTTTACAATGCCATAAATCCGAACAAGAATGTAAATGTGAGGGAGGATATAAGATCATTTATTATCTTGGTGTTCCTCGCTCAAAAAAAGAATTGGTTGGTATAAAATCTTTTGATGAAGCAAAATCTGATGCTGAAAAAGAAATTGAAAATATACAGCGATTATTAAATAATTAAGAGGTTATGATTGCATCGTTCGAAATTTGTAGTTGTCCTTGTCATGTGCATACCGATATAAAACATTGTGTTCCGTGCTGTGCTATATGTCCTAATTGTGGCCAAAATATTGCCACGGGATACATGGAACAACATTTGGAGCATTGTAGAAATAAAGAAATCAAATAATAATTAAACCAATAAATAATTACCGGGGGCGATCTGGCTTTGACAGCGTGTCAGGTTGATTCGATTTCAAGCAGTCATTGATGCAACGACTTAAAACGTATCACCTTTTTACAAACGGCAAATCTATTGATTTCCCCGTTGCACGTGAGCTAGAGATAGCTGCATAGCAACCGAGCGGTAACTGCTTCGGAACAGGAAGTTACAAGAACGGCTTTACTTTTTGAGCCTATCAAATGGAAAGAACCTGTTAATTTCTGAGGACAGTAAAACCTCAGATGGTGGAGTTGCTGGTCGGATTTCCGGTCAGTCCCAAAAAGCTTGTAGCAAGAATCGTTTTAGTCGCACGTTTGGACGGGGGTTCGACTCCCCTCGCCTCCACACCTTGACCCTTGGGATATCTCAGGGGTCGATTTGTATAGAAACCTATTATTAGTGTGTGTATTATTCATAAAAACTTTCTATAATGAAAAAAGCTATATGCATAGGCATCAATGATTACACGTTTTCTGGTGCATCAAGTCTTGACGGTTGTATAAACGACAAAGATGATTGGGCAGAATTATTCACCAATCTGCATTTTGATGAAATTTCTGAACTTGAAGACGATGAAGCTATAAGGACAAGAATAAAAAATGATATTGCAGGTCTTGTATCAAATTCTGTTTCTGGTGATTTACTTGTGGTGACATATTCCGGTCATGGAACTAGTGTATACGACACAAGCGGTGATGAAGGTGATGGATATGATGAAGCACTGTATGTATATGATGGTGTATTATTGGACGATGAATTAAGTTCTATCATCAAAAAACTTCCTGCTGGTGTTAAAATGGTGTTCATTTTTGATAGTTGCTTCTCAGGTACATCAACTAAATCGGCTAGTGCACGAAAAATAAGATACGTAGAGACTGACCCAAAAACAAGAAGATTAAAACGGAAAAAGGCATTCATGTCCAATAATGACATGGTTGAGGTTCTTATATCAGGTTGTGGTGATTATGAATACAGCTATGATGCTTACATCAACGGTAATTATAATGGTGCTTTCACCTACAATGCCATCAAATGCTTTAAATCTGGATATACATATCAGCAATGGTATGACCAAATACGCAAAAGTCTGCCATCAATAGAATATCCACAAACTCCGGGATTATTCTGTAATGATGAAAATAAAAGTCTTGCTGCTTTTTGTGCTATTGGTGAGCCTTTTGTCCCACAAACAGAAGATGATGGAGCAAGCAAATCCGGATGTTTTGGTATATTTATGAAACCTTTCCAAAAAATGAGTTATGAATAAAATAATATTATCGCTGGTTGTATTGATTTTATTGTCTTTTTCTGTAAGCGGACAAGAAAAAGACAAGATGAATGAAAAACGTGCTTTAGAAGAGAAGCATATTGATTTCACGAAAGAATATTTATGGTTTGTTATTTATGGAGAAATCGAAATAGATGGCCACACATTCACAAATCATAAAAAGGAGTGTCCTACTGTTGTTTTCCGGGCTAATTTGGATGGTATAGCTATTGTTGATACGTGTACCAACACTTATTATCAACACAGAGTATGTAACAAAAAAGGATGTAATGTAATCCATCTTGAAGAAAAACAAACTATTCAACTTTATCAACCGGGATGGAATTATCCAAATTGGCAATATTTTATGAGTCCAACAAATAATGGTGTTATATTAGATAGTACCAAACAATTTCAGAATGGTATTCATTTAGATCAAAACATATACAAACACTAATGGGAGAAATACTAGAAGTAAACGGAAAGCCAGCAATAAGAATGCTTGCTAAAGAAATAACCAGAACAAATGCTGGTGGTATACTTCTCGATTGTGAAGGTGATGAACACTGGTTTCCTCTATCAACCATTGAAATTGAAGATGATGAAACTGTATTGGTGCAAGAATGGAAGTACAATCAAACCTTCGGTGGATGATAGGAAAATTAAATGACAAAATAAATGCTTTTTTGGATAATTTTTATAATAACATTCTTCCAAAAGAATATAGACACCCTCACATGATGTTTATGTATGGAGCATGGTTTGCATTTATATTGGAAATAATTGTTTATGCAATATTAAGATATGTCTTCAAAAATTATTAAAAAAATAGGGTTTGCTCATAAGAGCATGATACTTGTTGATGAAAAAATGTTGGAATCTGGGGCTTTGGCCGGGAAATCCGTTATATGTGAATCAGAAGATAATATAGTACCGTCTTCTGATAATTTAACCATAAGGTATGTGACACATGTTATTAAGAAGTTTACATGTATTGCAGACCCAACATTGAGCGTTCCGTATAAATGTTATGTTGAAATACAATTTTTGGATACAAATAAGGCAAACAATTCTTTTGAATTGTTTGAATCTATAGAAAACGGACAAAGAGATGCAAAAATACGGGCTATTCCCCATATAATGGGTGGCACTCTTGTAAGATTGGATATAGGGTATATTTGTTCTCCAGACAATCCAGACACTTTCTTACATAAAGAAAAATTAGATATGAAGGAGATGATAATAAAAGAGTTCTCTGAAATCAAGGATGACAAAGAAGCCATAAAGTTGTGTCAGAAATATAATCATATGGTCGAGGTTATGATTGATAGTTCTGAATCATGGGTGCAATGGAATAATGGAACTGAGGAAGAGGATATCCTATATGATTTCAATGAATATTTCGGCCATGCAGATGGTGTACATAATCTGTTTAAAGTATTAAATATAATATCAAAACCAGTATAATATGGACACAAATGAATTGATAAGCCAACTTAGGGCAAAATATCCAGAATTGTCTTTTAGAATAGAGGACAACAGGTTATTTGTTGATGGTGAAAAAATATGTGTGCTTGGTAATTCAGCCTCTGCATATATAAATGCTGGTCACCAAGTTTTGATTATTAGTGAAGAAATATTGTATTTTATCGATATGCAGATAAAAGAGCTTATTCCAGATGCTAAACCCAAAGAAAATGTAACCAGCGTAAGAAATATTCCAACGGTTGGTATGCTTAGAAGAGCACTTAATGATTTTGGTGATAATATGTCTATTGTTGGAAATTGTGTGGATAAATTCGGTGATTGGTATCTCTATCCATGTTATATTGCCAAAGCACCGGGAGATAACAATATGGTTACTATACAGTTGAAACCAGTTGATGAAAATCAGATTACAAATTCTATAGAAGAGTTTAGAAAACAAGCGGAAAAATTGGCATATCAAATGTACAAGAAAACTGGTACTGACATCCAAGAAGAGCTTGTTGTAGAAATAATGAAATTAATAGGTAAGTAAATATTTTAACCCTAATACCTCTATATATGTTCACGAAAAAGCCCGGTTGATTGCTCAACCGGGCTTTTCTATATACTAGGTTCGTTTTGTGGCTTATTATACTACTGAATATCCACTGTCTTGCTGTACTGTGAAAGTAAGGTATCCTAACTCAGGATAACTACCAGCCTCAGCGATAGTGTAACGAGATTTCAGAGCTTCTTTTGCACTCATTGTACCTTCTGCAATTGTGCTGATTTTCTCAGCCAGAATGTAAGTACAAAGCTTAAGTCCGGGGTCTTGCTCAGTTCCATGACGGAATATTGCAATTCTTTCGTCAGTTAAGTCCATCAATGGGTCTTCAAAAGAATTAATTCCATAGAAGTTTCCAATCATGTGAAGACCAGCATCAGAGTTGATATTGTTATCAAATGGTGCAGGAGCGAAACCTTTTACGTCACGGATAGCAGTTGCATAAGTTCCATTAAGTACGGAAGTGTCACCCTTACCTTTACGAGACCTGTGGTTCGCAATAGCAGAAGCATAAAGCATTCTGGTGATAATCCTACGCTGTAATGAACTTAAATTCTCAGCAATAGCTCCAGAAGAAGGAAGAACACCGCTTGGTCCGTTGATCGTTTTCAGTGTGCCATCAAGAACAACAAATTGTTGATTTGCACCAGTAGAACCAGCATCGCTTAAGAATGCATTCAGGTTGAAACCGTTGTTAGAAAACATTTGATAATGATTCTGCCATCCAGCTGCAAAAATATATGATAAAATGTGATCATTCATTCCTTGGCTTAGTTGATCTTGGAGAATGGTATCACCAAGTTCAAGTGCATCCATATCATGATCCATTTTCATGTCCTGAATTTGCTCTGTGGTATATTCAATATCAACATGGTAAGTCTCAGCAGAGAAATTTTTATGCCATGTTCTGATACCCATTGAGCGATAGTAGGTTCTTTCACCAGTTTCACGACTCATTGGCTTAACCAGCGATTTACCATCGTTACGGTTCATGTACCAATCATCAGTGTCGTTTTGGCCAGCACCAGAATATCCACCTACGTTATTTGTGAACCCGGCTACATAATCAGCAGTAGTTGCATCGAATGCATCATAGTTTGCAGCATCTGTGTAGATAGCAGCACCTGATGAACCAAGGATTTCACCAATAGTAAGGGCAGTCCAATCTGTTCCACCACCACCGGAATTATCATATACCTGACCGATACGGAAAATAGCATTTGCATTAATTCGGTGTTTACCTACATAAATAAGGTCAACCATGTCCTCCGGAGTAAGAAATGCATCCTGTACAGTATAAGTCGTACCTTTAACAAGTGCAGCAGTTGTACCAGTGGTGTCAAGTTTTACTTGGAACACAACAGGCTTACTTGTAGCACTATCCATACGACCATCAGCGTAAACAGGCTCGGCCACGTGAACGTTAAGGTTCGATTTTGTCATGGTCAATACAGGCAGTAAGTCCATACCGAATGTTACGGCTGCTGCATCAACAAATACTCCAAATAAGTTTTGGAATATCTCGCTCGAACCTTTGGTGGTATCGGCAATATTCGATGGGTCATTACCCAAAGAGAAAGCTCCACGGCCTACAGAGGCATCAAGAGTAGCACTACCACTTTCGTAAATTTTACGAACGTGAGCCATTTTAGCGATTTTTTTAAGTTTGCGGTCACTTGGCATGGCGATACCTTTGGACTCATAACGGGCTTTGATGCTCGGAATCCATTTGTCGCATATTTTTGATTCTAATGTTTTGTTCATTGTTTTAAAATTAAAAGATTTAAACCTTGAGTGTTGCCTTAACATCATCAATATCATAGCCTAAGCTAGAATCATCATCAAATGAATCAATCGTTACATTATCCACAGCATGATTTTCGTTCATCCTCTGAACTGATTGTCCACCAATATTAAGCGATTCCCAGAAGGCTTTCACTTCCATATCATTACCAAAGGTTTTGATATTGTAAAGAGAAACAATCTGATTACGTTGTTTTGCAGTCAATTTGTTCCACACTGGTTTCACTTTATTTGGCATGTTAGACAATAATCTAACTACTCCCTGATCTGAATTAACAGACCTGACAATATTAAGAACCGATCCCCGGTCTTCTGCTCCACTTTCATAAACCTTTTCTGATATTATCTTTTTCTTAACATCATTAAGCTTAGAAAAATTAGCTATCTCGCCATTTTCTAGCACAGAAACGAAGGGGTATTTGTCGATTGTGTCATCTACAATTTTGTCGGCTGTCTTTTTCTTGGCCAACCTTATAGTGTTTTCAACCTTTTTATTCAATTTACTAATGTCAATTTTTCCTTTTGCAGGTTTTTTGCTCTCAACAACTGGTGCTGATTTAGCTCCACCAATTATAAGCTTGTTTCCATCTTTGGTGGTACTTACACCTGCAGAAGATAGTGCTGATGCAACGGCATCAACGGCAGTTGGGTCTGTGAAAATTATATCACTTCCAACAAGATCAGCTTTACCATCGAAATCGGCCAGAACACCTTCGATTTTTTCGGTATCAACAGTAGCAGGTGCTACAATTGTGATTTCTCCGGATTCCAAATCAATTTCTTCAAGAATGAGTTTTGTATCGCTTTCTTTACTGTTTTTTACACCAGCAGAGGTAAGGGCAGCAGATACTGCATCAGAAATTGTTGGGTCAAGTAATACAATATCTTGACCTACCAGATCATACTTACCATCAAATTCTGAAAGAATACCATCAATTTGTTCCTGACTGGCCTCTTCATATATTTTTTTACTCATTTTTTTGACTTTTTCGTTAATAGAATTAACAAGGTCGGTTGATATGTTGGCATGCTCTTGGATTGTGCTAACACTTGTACCGATTGTGCTAAGCTCTTCATTTATCCCATTCACAAACTTTGTGGTGAGATTGGCATGTTCATATATTAATTCTTGTTTGTCTGCCATCTTATTGACAAAGTTTGTATTGATGTCGGCATACTTTTTCAGAACGGCAGTATCTTTCTTAAGTTGCTCAACAATTTTTGTCAGTTTGTCGGATGAAGTATCAACACCTTCTTCGTTGATTTTGTTTATGGAATTGGTTACCATATTGATGTGTCTGTGGTGACGTTTGTTAACATCATCCTGCTCGTTTATGGCTTTTCTCACCATTTCACTCCACTCCAATATAATATTAATTTTCTTAGACAACTCTGCAACAGCAGCAACAGTAGCAAAGCCTTCCAGCATTTTCTTGTTCAACTTGTCGTTGATTTGACTTTTGCTCTCTCCAACGAATTGAAGACCGGAGTTAACTTTCAGGCCATCATCAGTAATGTTCATGACTTTCTTCATCATGTCCATTTGGCTATTTATA
>Ga0307422_1001309_pt1 | contig 13112 bp, 10 predicted proteins | sample SalMarWE160290MG_FD_202153 | JGI IMG/M metagenome (GOLD analysis project Ga0307422, IMG submission 202153) | Salt marsh sediment microbial communities from the Plum Island Ecosystem LTER, Massachusetts, United States - WE1602-90 | ecosystem: Environmental > Aquatic > Marine > Intertidal zone >...
ACCGGAAGGTAGTATTTCCCATTTTCTCGTTTTCTATGGTAAGTTTATAGATTGTACTTTCTGCTGCGGCACCGGCAGAAGAAGTATAACCTGATAATATGCTATCGATCAGGTTGCGTGTTTCGTGTGTAATAATGGCCACTTTCCTGAGTGTATCTTGCTTTTGCGTAAATGCAATTCCCAGTCCGAGCGACATAAGTATTGGAAATATAATGCCCCAGAATATCACACCCGGCTCCCGTATGATTTCTTTAAAATGAGCTGAGAGGAGCTGCCATAACTGATTGTATTTCGATGGACTATTCATGTAAATGTCTGCCGGTTAATGTTATAAATAAATCGTCGAGTGATAGCCTGCGACTTTCAAGATTTTCGAGCTGCAGGTTGCGTGTCTTTAAATAGTTGAGAAATTCCGGCAGCTCAGTATCCAGTTCCTGCAGTTCAATACTGCCTTTGCGCATCTCGCTGTTCCATTGCAACCGAAATGGTGAATTATTACTAAATGTTCCATCAGGATCTTCTTCGTTCAGGAGTGTAAATTCCACGATATTCTTTTTTTTCTCTTCTTTAAGCAACAGATCAATGGTTCCCTCCTTTAAAATCACTCCATGATCCATAATGATGATATAATCGCAGAGTTTCTCGGCTTCCTCCATATAATGCGTGGTAAGAACAAGCGCCGTGCCTGAATCCCTCTTTAATTTTTCCAGTATCTTCCATACTTCCCTGCGGGCGGCAGGATCGAGCCCGGTGGTAGGTTCGTCGAGGAGTAATATCTTTGGCTGATTGAGCAGGGCAATTCCAAGGGCAAGTTTCTGTCTCTGCCCGCCTGAAAGATTTACAACATAGGCTTTACGCTTCTCTCCCAGGCCAACAATTTCAATCACTTCTTCTACTCTCTTTTTTTTAAGGCTATAAAAACTGGCAAAAAGTGCCAGCGTTTCACGCACTGTCAGTTTATCGATAAACCGTGTTTCCTGAAGCGAAATGCCAATTATCCTGTGCAGTTCTTCTTTATGATGTTTCCATTTTTTTCCATCGATAAGGATTTCGCCTTTATCGGGATGCTGGATGCCTTCAATCATCTCCACCATAGTAGTTTTTCCGGCACCATTCGGCCCCAGCAGGGCCAGAAACTTTCCTTTCTCCAACTGAAACGACAAGCCATTAACAGCTTTAACCGCCTTAAACGATTTATATACATCGGTAACCTGTACCAGAGAATTAGACATTATACTTTAACTTAAACTGTTAAAGTTAGTAACAAAAAAAAAGGTTTTGGGTTGACAATGCGAACAGTTTAATTATGAAAAATGATCTTACATTTTTAAAAGTATTTCCTTTCGGCTGTCTCCTCCCCTTTTAAAAATCATCCGTACAAAAATATTCCTCCATACGCCCAGTCCATAGGCAACCAATAATTCCATGGATGTAATAATACTCAATATCCCAACCCAGGGATTACGGTTATGTATAGCTGCATCAAAAAATATCAGCAGGACATAAATAAGCAAAGAGGCAAGAAACAGGTAAAACAGAGGTAGAAAAACAAAAAAACAGGCAATTCCAACAACAAGGTATAGTAGAAAAAAACTCGGTAACAAATGAACCAACTTCAGTGCATCGCCATGTTTCAGGTGCAGATCGATACGGCCCTTACCGTGAAAAAAGAGCTGTCGGAAAAATTTATAGAAGCTGGCTTTGCGGCGGTGGTATACAAAAGCTTCGTCGATCAGGACGGTTTTGTAGCCTGCTTTCAGCAAACGCATGCTCAGGTCGATGTCCTCCGCTACCTGCATGCCGCTGTAACCTCCCACTTTAAAAAATGCTTCACGCTTAATGCCCATATTAAATCCCCGAAGCTGAAATTTACCCACATGTTTCTTTTTTCCCCGGATTCCTCCTGTTGTGAAAAAAGAAGTCATGGCATAGTTCACCGCCTTCTGGAAGGGAGAAAAGCTGCTATCGGCAGCATCGGGGCCGCCGTATCCGTTGGTTTCCGGATGCTGTTCCAGAAAAGTCTGTACCTTATTGAAATAATCGGGCGGAACCACACAATCGGAATCGATGAAAACCAAGAAATCGCCTTTGGCTTTTTCACACCCCAGGTTTCGCGATTCACTCGCTCCCAATCCTTTTCTGTGCAGGTATTGAAGATCGAGAGAAAGTTTGAATTTTTCGATCACCGGATGCAGGATTTCATCGGGGCTGCCGTCAACAACAATCACTTCAAAAACCTTCAGGTTCTGAAGCACCATGCTTCCCAGAAAGTTTTCCACCTCATCGGGGCGGCCAAAAGTGGGGAGTATAACCGAATAAAACATTATAAATTAAAAGAATTTAAATAGTTAATACGCTTAGCAAATGAATAATCTGTATTTCGTGATTTGTGACACGTAATTTTTAATTATTAATTATTCATTTTTAATTAATTAAAACTCTTCTTCAATGAGGTAGTGGTTGCGGTCGGTGGAGCTGCGCGAGATCAGTTCACCTAGAAATCCCGACAGGAACAATAAGGTTCCCATCACCATGCAGGTAAGACCGATATAAAAATACGGGCTCCGGGTAACCAGGGGTGCCAGTGTATTGTTTCTTACGGCAATCAGTTTGTTTATACCTAAAATAGCCGCCATTGCCGCACCGAATAAAAAAGTAAGCGTGCCCAGCGTACCGAATAGATGCATGGGGCGTTTTCCATATTTCGACATAAACATCACCGAAAGCAGGTCGAGGGGCCCCCGCATGAATCGTTCCATTCCAAATTTTGTAGTACCGTATTTACGTTCCTGGTGTTGTACCACCTTTTCCCCTATTTTTTTAAATCCAGCCCATTTTGCCAGTACCGGGATGAACCGGTGCATATCGCCATAAATCTCGATACTCTTGACCACTCTTTTCCGGTAGGCTTTAATACCGCAATTGAAATCGTGGAGCTTAATACCGGTCATAAAACGTACTGTCCGGTTATAAAATCTGCTGGGTAAGGTTTTCCTGAATAAAGGATCGTGTCTTTTTTTCTTCCACCCCGATACCAGGTCGTATCCCTGATCGATGATCATACGGTAAAATTCAGGTATTTCTTCAGGCGAATCCTGAAGGTCGGCGTCCATGGTCATCACCACTTCGCCCCTGACAGCCTGAAACCCTGTATGCAGTGCTGCTGATTTACCAAAATTTCTTCTGAATTTAATACCGCGTAGGCTGGTAAATTTATTTTTCAGCCCGCTAATAACCTCCCATGAATTGTCCGTGCTTCCATCATCGACCAGTATAAGCTCGTAGGAATAGTTATTCTCTTTCATCACCCGGTCGATCCGGGAAACCAGTTCGGGAAGAGACTCAGCCTCATTTAGCAGAGGAATTACAATAGAGATATCCATGCGAAATTATTATAATGTTAATCAATGTCTTTTAAAAGGGGATTCTCCCTTCTTTTCAACCATGCGGCTAAAACTAAAGCCAATAAGGCCCCCCAGAAAGTCGCATTAAGAACATACCCGAATGCATTTGTAAATGCTGTCTGCGATTTACTGATCAGATCGGTATAGGCCTCAATTCTGTCTTCGGGCCATCCCAACTGGAGCAATGCATCCTGGGCCTGTATAATTTTCTCTTCCAGTAATCCCGGCGACAAGTACTTATAAAGTATATAACCGTATATTGCCCACACAATTCCTGTAAAAATAAATGTCAGCAAAGCGGTACCATATGCTTTCCCGAAAGTCAGGAAGCCTCCCATAATGCTATCGCGATAGCGTTTCACTGAGATAAATGCCCCCCCGATAAAAAATATCCCGGTTATATTCACCAGTTTCATGTTATTCATCATACCGAAAATATACAGAATAAGCAGATAAATACATATCAGGCCCCCGGTTATTGAACCATATTTAAGTGTGTGTTTGAATTGTAAAGTACTCGATTCCATAATCAGTTTAATGAGTTATTGCCGCGTAAAAATAAGGAAAAATGTTACAAAATGGCTTTCCAATGAATTCTTTGGCATAGTGATTAAAAGTTTATACATTTGCCGCCCGGGGTAAGTCTTATACGGCCAGCTCCTGCTGAACTCCCCCAGGACCGGAAGGTAGCAAGGGTAGGTGGTTGTAGCGGCGCGATATAAGTCGCTTACCCCCTTTTATTCTCCGAAGCTATAGCGAAGGAGAATTTTTGTTTTTAAAGGTTCAACAAGTAAAATTTTTCTCACTTACATACACAGAAAACTAACCTAAGGCCTCAATAAGCTCTTTGGGTGCCTGAACCAGTTCAATAAGAACCCCTTCGCTACAAAGTGGAAATTCTTCATTTCCCTTCGGATGTATAAAACAAATGTCGTAGCCGCTTGCTCCCTTGCGAATGCCACCGGGAGTAAATCTGATACCCTGAGCTGTCAGCCATTCAACAGCTTCCGGGAGATTGTCGATCCATAGTCCCATATGATTGAGCTTAGGCTGATCTACCCGGGGTTTCCTTTCCGGATCAAGCGGTTGCATAATATCCACTTCAACTGCGCAGGGGCCGGATCCGATACGCAGCACATCTTCATCCACATTTTCGCGTTCGCTGGTGAAACTCTTTACAAAAGTAAGTCCCAAAATATCTATCCAGAATTTTGTCAGTTTTTTCTTGTCTTCACCGCCAATGGCTATTTGTTGTATACCCAATACTTTAAATGGTCGCATTTTTTATTATTTAAATCCCTGCTTGTCGACAGACAGATTTAATTGTGATTTCCGAATCACAAATAGCAGTTTATATTTTCGACCGAAAGTAATCATTTTCATTCGATCTGAAGTCAACTGAAATATTATCTTGAAAATTATAAAATGCAGGAAAAACAGAAAGCCGTTTTTCCTGCATTAACCTATTACCAATAAACATGAGAATTATTCTTTGGCAATTTTAAAAATGAAGTTAGAACCCTGCGTCATAATCTGTAAAATATAAATTCCCTCATCGAGATTCCTGAGATCAATTTCCGAAAGATTGTCTTTTGCCTCAAACAATACTAATTGTTTCCCATCGAGAGTATATAACCTTATGGTTGCTGGCAATGATGTGATTTCGACGTATAAAGTATTCGTTGCCGGATTAGGATATACATACCCGTCTCTCCGGTTGCCAGAAGTTATCAATTCAGTGGGTATTGCCTGAGTGACTGTGACCGTCTGATCATCGGCACCGTCGGCTGATACAGTAACAATTGCCTCCCTGGTTTCATTCAGAGGATTCTCCCCTGCAGTTAGTGTAATAGCAGTTTTATCAGAACCCGCTAAAGTATTTGCAGTCAGCCACGACTCATTAATATCAATACTCCACGAAGTGTTGGAAATCACATTGAATGAGGCTGTACTCGATTCATATGCGCCAATGGTCAGTTCATGAGTCGAAACACCCAGCAATACATAGGCATCCTGTGTTACAGTTATTATCTTGTCCTCCAGTGTTGTTGCAGTAATTGTAACCGTAGCTTCCCGCGTTGCATTATCCGGATTCAGGGCAGCCGTGAGTGTTATATTGGCATCATTAATTCCTGTTGCCTGATTTACGTTTAGCCAGGCCTGTGACGAAGCAACATTCCACACAGTATTCGAAGTGATGCTGAATGTAGCTGTGCTATTGGCTGTAGCACCAACTGTCAAGGCTTCGTCAGAAATAATCAGGCTGGGACTCGCGGCCCTCTGATATACCCTAACAAACTGAGGTTCGATATTATCCGCAGATACGGAAATTGTAGCTACCCTTGTATAACCCAGGGTATTTTCCTCTGCTGTGATAATTAGAGTATCGTTCCCTGAGCCCGCCGGCAGGCTCAAATCTAGCCATGATTCGGACGCGGACACAGCCCATCCGGTATTGGAATAAATTCTGAACGAGCCCATACTATTAGCGGTATCTTCTAATTCCACTTGTTTATCAGGAACTGTGACAAACAGTGAACTTGTATAACTTATCCCGTCATACCAAGTGCGTGCTATATCGCCAATAAGGGTGGAGGTAGTTCCGGTTTGTATTGCTTCATCATCGACAAATACCTCGAAAGTACTATCTGCAGCCTCTGCTGTAACCTTTCCAAGATAAGCCTGATAAAGGAAAGTATTATTATCGCCGGATAGCTCCAGTAGCAAGGTATGGACATCATCCTCAACCTGTTTACATGCCATATGGCGGAAAACCTGCATATTATTTTCCTCCAGCCCGGCTTCTATTCGCCAGTCGGCATCAGGATCGGCCCAGAAATTTACCCAGACATCAAAAGAACCGGCGCTTGTAGCTTTTATAATGGTTTTAAGCGTCGGGGCATTTTCACCACCAACTTCAGCAGATGTAAAGACCGAACTACCATTACCAAATCCTGTACGCTCGTGCCACTGGTCATCTGAAGCTCCCTGTCCGGTATCCGGACCGGTCGGTGTGAAAAGTGAATCATCAGAGAATACAGTATTGACTGTTGTTGCATCAACATAATTCATTAGTGTGAACGTTTCATAGGGACGATCTATTATTCCGACAATGGCCATATCAAAGATTTGGGCAGTATTATAGGTCCCTCTCATCCAGAGTAAGGCCGTATTGGTCCCATCCCAGGCCGGCACTATCGGACGATAATTGTTACGGGTGGAATTCTGTGTAATGGGAGTCCACGTCCAGGTTGCACCCCGATCAGTGGTTTCTCCTTTGAAAATTTCCCTGACACCCAGTTCAGCATCATCACGCGGATCGAAAGGTGTTGAAATATAAATGATGTTCGGATTGTTCGGATCCAGTGCTCCGAGTCCAACATAATCCTGTTCACTACTGTATAATTTCCACCCGGCTTTGCATAAATAGGTTGAGGCCCATTCAGAACCATCATAACGGGCATAAAAATACCTGTGGTCCATCTCCGAATTGTTAGCTCTTGCTTTGAAGATAGTAGCAATAGTATCATTTCCATAATTCTGGAGATCGATAGTCCAGCAACGAGTCATGGTTATATCCTAAACCACCGTATTCGCAGCAAATACAAGAGTGAATTCCGCAGGTGTTGGAGCATTTTTATCTGAAACATCAACATCCATTAAAGTACTTTCAGAATTAAAACTCTGCCCGTTCAGAATGTAACCGTGGTAGATACTGGTATTGTAATCCCGAGGATGATGCTCTGTGGCAACAAAATCGATCCGGTCGTATCCATTGCTTGAATATTTAAAATAGCCGTTAACATATCCGATACTAACATCGGGCTCTGTTAATAACCCACCGTACGACCATGTATCACCCTGATCGGTCGATACCATCATATTAGGGCTTTTTGCATAGCACCGGACAAAATTGTATGCCTTCTCTTCAGCCGGGAGGTAGAACAAATTGGAATAGGTAGTTGAAAAATCCGTTCCACCAGGAATAGTGCTCCAGTCAAATTGCTGTTCGGTTAACCAGTTGGTTCCGTTAAACAACCGGTAGCGGCTGTACCCATCATAATGATCGGCATACATGGCAAGATACTGGCCATCAGGCCGCACAAAAAATGCCGGAGTATTATGATCGTCGCATCCGGTATTTCTGAAATTTCTTTGTTGCAGATCACTGGTTTCCATGTCAAATATGGAACCTTCAACATTACCATTACGGGAACTACCCCCAAAACCATCACCACTGGCATCGGAACCGATAATCAACTTTCCATTCACAGTATCAATAACTGCACGCTCATCCTGGTACCAGCACCAGGCTCCATTATCATTAAACTGTATCAGATTTCCATTTACTATATCCATAGGACCCTGTCCTGAAGTAATAGTCCGTATCGATAAACAGATTAAAAAAACAGGAATACATTTTACTCTTAACATTAGTATTTTCATGGTTTTATGCTTTGGTTTTGGTAATAGTATGACGCTCGAAAAGAAAGGTACCCTTGATTATTTTGTAAAATCATTTTAAAATAATGAATTTGCTTTAGTATACCCTCTGAGAACAGATAGAAGCTGTAGTATTTATAACTACTCAACAAGCTGAAAATTCAGTTAACTCTTCGTTTAAAGTACAATTTTACTACAGAACTGAAAGTCAGTATGAAATTTATAAATAATAAAGTGTCCTGAGTTGTTATTATGCAGATTACAAGTTCAAATTGAGCTAAACCAGATTAATTCCTGTCTCACTTATTTTTTTTTCCTATTTTCGCGGTCTGAATTTGCCCAGATTACGATATCATGGACCGACTAATAAAATTTGTATTAAATACAATCCCCAGAAAGTACCTGATACGGGGGAGTTATCTGTTCCGAAGAATATCGCAGTCAATAAACAAGGGAAATAATGTGGAATGTCCAGTTTGTGGCAGCCGTTATCGCAAATTTATGAACTATGGTTATCATGAGGTAAGAAAAAATGTTCTTTGCCCTAAGTGCCTTTCCCTTGAACGACATCGATTGGTTTGGCTATACCTGAAAGAGAAAACCTCTTTCTTTGAAAAAAACATGCGCATACTGCACATAGCTCCGGAACAATGCTTTGAAGAACGTTTTAAAAAACTACCCAACATCGATTATGTGACAGCCGATTTGGAATCGCCACTGGCCGATTACAAGTGCGATGTTCAGGATCTACCCTTTAAAGAGAACGAGTTTGATGCCGTAATATGCAATCATGTACTGGAGCATGTCGACGATGATACAAGGGCCATGTCAGAAATTCTGCGGGTTATGAAACCGGATGCATTCGCTATAATGTTGGTGCCACTTGATTTTAGCCGTAAGGATACCTATGAAGACTCTTCGATTACTTCGCCCGGAGAAAGAGCTAAATATTTTCTGCAATACGATCATAAACGACTTTACGGACTCGATTATCCCGATCGCCTGAAAAAAGTCGGTTTCGTTATTCCCGGATCGAATTTCATGGATGAAGTGGATGAAACAATGCGGATCCGTTTTGCATTGCCCAAAATCGAATTTATGTACGGATATATGAAATCTCCGGAAATAAACTGAAATCGGATCTGGACCACTCTTTAGTTATGAGTGCAATCCTAAAAAAATATGACAAAAAGCATTTTTAAAAATAAATATCTATATTTGTCATTCAATCTAAGAGTTGATGAATTCTATTTTGATCCTAGTCGTTGTCCTTCTTATTAGCGTGGTCTCTACGCTAATGTAAGGGTGGTACGTCTATGATTGCACAATATTACAAGCCATTCTTACTAAAAGGATGGCTTTTTTAATTGCTTTCTTGGCAACATTAAACCTGGTGAATATGCAACATAAACTAAGAAGTTCAATAACCACTGAAGGCCGGCGAATGGCAGGTGCCAGAAGTTTATGGCGGGCTACAGGAATGAAAGAAGAACAATTTGGCAAACCCATTATAGCAATAGTAAACTCTTTCACACAATTTGTCCCCGGCCATACACATCTGCACGAAATAGGCCAGTATGTAAAAAAACTTATCGATGCTGAAGGCTGCTATGCTGCCGAATTCAACACCATTGCCATCGACGATGGAATTGCTATGGGACATGATGGTATGCTATATTCACTGCCTTCCCGCGATCTGATTGCCGATAGCGTTGAATACATGTGCAATGCGCACAAAGTAGATGCTATGTTTTGCATCAGCAATTGCGATAAAATTACACCGGGAATGCTCATGGCCGCTATGCGGTTGAACATACCTGCTATTTTCGTTTCCGGAGGTCCCATGGAAGCCGGTAGAGCACATAACAGAAAATACGACCTGGTTGATGCTATGGCACTTGCAGTAGATGACAATGTATCCGATGATGACCTTCATACCATAGAACAGGAAGCATGCCCTACCTGCGGTTCCTGCTCTGGAATGTTTACTGCCAACTCCATGAACTGTCTGAACGAAGCTATTGGTCTGGCACTCCCGGGAAACGGGACTATAGTGGCCACTCATAAAAACCGGTTCAAGCTTTTTGAAAAAGCAGCAAAGCATATAGTAGCTCTTACAAAAAAATATTATTTCGAAGGCGACAATTCCGTATTACCACGTTCCATAGCGAACCGAAAAGCTTTTATGAATGCTATGGCTCTCGATATAGCCATGGGCGGATCGACCAATACAGTGCTGCATATTCTGGCCATAGCCAACGAAGCAGGAGTAAATTTTAAAATGAAAGATATTGACGAACTATCGCGAAAGATCCCGGTTCTATGCAAGGTTTCACCCAGCTCACAGTATCATGTTGAGGATGTTAACCGTGCAGGTGGTATTTTAGGCATTCTTAACGAACTTGACAAGGGAGGATTGATCGATGATTCGGTAAAACGCGTTGATTCGCTTACCCTCGGAGAAGCCATGAAAAAATATGATATCACAGGAAAAAATCCTGGGGAGAAAGCCATTGAAGTATTCAGCAGTGCTCCTGCAGGTATTAAAAATTTAAAAATGGGTAGTCAGGGTGTTGTTTTTAAAAATCTTGATTCCGATCGTGAAAAGGGATGCATTCGTAGTGTTGCCAATTGCTATAGCAAGGATGGCGGGCTTAGTGTTCTTTTCGGAAATATAGCAGGGAAAGGCAGTGTAGTAAAAACAGCTGGTGTCGATGAATCGATATTCCTATTTAAAGGACCTGCTGTTGTATTCGAATCACAGGAAGAGGCTATCGAGGGCATCCTGGATGGCAAAGTAAAAGAGGGAGATGTGGTCATTATTCGCTACGAAGGGCCCAAGGGAGGTCCGGGTATGCAGGAGATGCTCTATCCTACTAGCTATATCAAGTCGAAAGGATTAGGAAAAACATGTGCGCTGGTAACAGACGGACGGTTTTCGGGTGGTACATCCGGCCTCTCAATAGGCCATGTTTCGCCTGAAGCCGCTGCGGGCGGAAATATTGCACTGATAAAAGATGGTGATATTATAGAGATAAATATTCCCGAACGCAAACTTAATGTGCTTCTCAACGATAATGAATTAAAACAACGATATAAAGAACAAGAACTACGCGGTGCAGAGTCTTTTACACCAAAACACCGAAAACGTGATATATCAAAAGCTCTTAAGGTTTATGCAAAAATAGTGACATCAGCTGATACCGGAGCTATACGAGAAATATAATTTTAATTTCAATCATACTACAAGATGGCAGAAAAATTAACCGGATCGCATGCAGTAATGCGCTCATTAATTGAAGAAGGAGTTGATTTTATCTTCGGATATCCCGGTGGTGCAATTATGCCCATATACGACTCCCTGATGGATTACAGTGATAAATTAAAGCATATTCTGACCCGTCACGAACAGGGAGCTGTTCATGCCGCAGAGGGATTTGCACGAGTATCGGGCAGAGTGGGTGTTTGTATGGCTACTTCAGGGCCGGGAGCCACAAATCTCATTACCGGAATAGCCGATGCATTTATCGATTCAACGCCCCTTGTTTGTATCACCGGGCAGGTAATTTCACTCCTGCTGGGAACTGACGCCTTCCAGGAGACTGATGTCCTGGGTATTTCTATGCCAGTGACAAAATGGAATTATCTGGTAACCAAAGCAGAGGAAATTCCCTGGGCTATTGCACAGGCATTTTTTATCGCCCGTACAGGCCGGCCAGGTCCCGTACTCATTGACATTACAAAAGATGCTCAATTTGGTGAACTCGATTTTGAATATAAAAAATGTACCTCTCTCAGAAGTTATATTCCAAAGCCATATTTCGATACCTCTAAGATTAGTGAAGCTGCAGCGTTGATCAATTCAGCCAAGAGACCCTACATATTTTTTGGACAGGGCGTTATTCTTGGCAATGCTGAGCAGGAATTTAAAAAATTTGTCGAGAAGTCCGGAATTCCGGCTGCATGGACTATACTGGGAGTAGCCGCTTTGAAGACCGGCCACCCTCAGAATATGGGGATGCTGGGCATGCATGGCAACTATGCTACAAATATAATGATCAATAAATGTGATGTTTTAATTGCTGTTGGTATGCGCTTCGACGACCGTGTAACAGGCAAATTGTCAGAATTTGCCACACAGGCTAAAATCATTCATCTCGAGATCGATCAATCCGAAATCGATAAAAATGTAAAAACTGATATTGCAGTTCTCGGGGATGTCAAGGATACTTTGCCCATACTTACTGAAGAAATAAAAAGAGGGGATCATACAGCCTGGATTGAAGAATTCAAAAAGCTGGGTAAAATCGAATATGAAAAAGTCATAAAAAACGACTTTTACCCGAAGAAAGATGGTATAACAATGAGTGAGGTGATCAATCGGATTAACGAAAAGACAAAAGGAGAAGCCATTATTATCACCGATGTTGGACAACATCAGATGTTTGCTTCGCGCTATGCCAGGATGAATAAAACCCGCAGCTTTGTGACAAGTGGCGGACTTGGTACAATGGGATTTGGTTTACCGGCAGCTCATGGGGCAAAGATCGGTGCGCCTGACAGGGAGGTCATCCTTTTTGTAGGCGATGGCGGAATTCAGATGACTATTCAGGAATTAGGTACCATTAATCAAACCAGTGCTGCAGTAAAAATTGTATTGATGAATAATAACTACCTGGGGATGGTCCGTCAGTGGCAACAATTATTTTTCGACAAACGCTATTCCGAGACCTATCTTAAGAATCCTAACTTCATTAAAGTTGCCGAAGGATTTGGTATTAAAGGGAAAACAGTATTGGAGCGTCCTGAACTCGATGCCGCTCTCGATGAAATGCTGAATAGCAAAGAAGCCTTCCTGCTTGATGTATCTATCGAAAAAGAGGATAATGTTTTTCCTATGGTACCTACCGGAGCATCCGTTTCCGATGTAATACTGGAACCTCAGAAGTAAAAACTTAAATCGAAAAAAATGAATGAATCATATACCATTACGGCATTTTCAGAAAACCACATCGGTTTGCTTAACCGTATTACTATTGTATTTACCAGGCGTCAGGTGAATATTGAATCCCTTACCGTTTCGCAATCGGCTATCGATGGAATTCATAAATTCACCATTGTAGTTAATGAAACCGAGGCAAAAGTTAAGAAAGTAGTTACTCAAATCGAGAAACAGGTTGAAGTATTAAAAGCATTTTATCACTTGGACAAAGATATTGTGCACCAGGAAATAGCTCTTTATAAGGTACCTACCGAAGAACTTTT
>Ga0307422_1001310_pt1 | contig 13110 bp, 7 predicted proteins | sample SalMarWE160290MG_FD_202153 | JGI IMG/M metagenome (GOLD analysis project Ga0307422, IMG submission 202153) | Salt marsh sediment microbial communities from the Plum Island Ecosystem LTER, Massachusetts, United States - WE1602-90 | ecosystem: Environmental > Aquatic > Marine > Intertidal zone >...
GCACGCGAGCTGGAGAAGCTTATTGAGATATTATTTACATATAGCGAACGAAAAAATCTGCTGGCGAGTATTGAACATTATTACGATGCCATTAACAGCACGGCTGCAGGCATACCGGACCACCATGAAAAACAGAAGTTTTTAAAAGTACTGTATGAGAATTTCTATAAAGTATATAATCCGAAAGCAGCTGACCGGCTGGGTGTGGTATATACGCCAAATGAAATAGTACAATTCATAATCGAAGGAACCGACTACCTTTTGGAAAAACATTTTGGAAAAACACTGGCCGACGAGAATGTGGAAATTCTCGATCCTGCCACCGGCACAGGTACTTTTATTACTTCTCTCATTGACCGCCTGCCCAAACAAAATCTTCCTTATAAGTACAAGAACGAAATACATGCCAATGAAGTAGCTATATTGCCATACTATGTCGCGAACCTGAACATAGAATTTACTTTTAAACAAAAGATGGGGTATTACGAAGAGTTTAAAAATTTCTGTTTTGTTGATACCCTCGATAATACCGATGCATTGGCATACGCAGGCAAGCAACACGCCATGTTTGGCCTTACAAGCGAAAATACGGAACGTATACAGCGGCAGAACAGCAAAAAGATTTCGGTGATCATCGGAAATCCTCCGTATAATGCCAATCAGAAAAACGAAAACGAGAATAATAAGAATCGTGAATATCCCAACATTGATAAACGCATAAAAGGCACTTACATAAAATACAGCTCGGCACAAAAAACAAAGGTTTACGATATGTATTCCCGTTTTTATAGGTGGGCAAGTGACAGGTTGAATAAAAATGGCATTCTTGCTTTTATAACAAATCGTAGCTTTATTGACAGCCGTACTTTCGATGGTTTCCGCAAGTGCGTACAGGATGAATTTGCTGCTTGTTATATTATAGATACAAAAAGCGATGTGCGTGCCAACCCTAAAATTGCAGGAACAACGCATAATGTGTTTGGCATACAAACAGGCGTTGCCATAATGTTTCTGGTAAAGAAAGAAAAACAGGAAGATAAATGCAGGATTGAATATACTGCCTTGGACGATAGCTGGCGCAAGGAAATAAAATTAGAATGGTTACGGAATAATACACTGGGTAAAATAGCTTTTGAAAAAATCAACCCTGATAAAAACAATAACTGGATAAATCTTGCGGAGGAAAATGATTGGGAAGAATATATTTCACTCTGCTCAAAGGAAGTTAAAACTGGTAAAAGTAAAATTGCTGTTTTCACTGAATACACTATAGGTTCAAATACTGCAAGGGACGAATGGATTTATGCATTTGATAGGTCAGAACTATTCAAAAAATTGACCTATTTTATTAATTATTATAATACTAAGTTAGAAAAGAAGGAGACATATATTAATGATAAATCTATTAAATGGTCAAGAAGTTTAAAGCAACGATTTGATAATAATTTAGAATTAACTTTTAGTGAAAAGAAAATCATTAAGGCATGGTATAGACCTTTTTGTAAAAAGTATTTATACAATAACGTTGATTTGATAGAAATGCCTTCGTTACTTCCGAGGTTGTTAATTGATCATAATATTTTTATTATGATTCCAGGATCGAGTTACTCAAAACCTTTTCAAACATTTGTTTCAAATAGCGTATTTAGTTTTGATTATCTGGAAAAAACAACAGGTTTATCCAGATACATTTATAGTAAGTCGGGCACTCAAACTGATAATATTACTGACTGGGGCTTGGAGCAGTTTGTAAATAATTACCACGACATAAAAATAACCAAAGAAGATATTTTTCATTACACCTATGCCGTGCTACACAACCCGGCTTACCGTAAAAAATACGAATTGAATTTAAAGCGGGAGTTTCCGCGCTTGCCCTTCTACGAAGATTTTTGGCAATGGGCAAAGTGGGGTAAGGAATTAATGGATTTGCATATCAATTATGAAAAGGTCGAGCCATATGCTTTGAAGGAGCATACCTATACCGTGAAGTCCGAAGCAAAAAAACAGAAAGAAGTATTCAGCGTGGTGGAGGAACCAGAAGCGATGTTTACCCGCAAACCAAAAATAAAAGTCAAACTGAAAGCCGATAAAGAAACGGGAATTATTGAAATCGATGAGCTTACGTTTTTAACCGGGGTACCAAAAATTGCCTGGGAATACAAATTGGGCAACCGTTCGGCCCTGGAATGGGTACTCGACCAGTACAAGGAAAAGAAACCCAGAGACCCGACCATTGCCGAGAAATTCAATACTTATCGCTTTACCGATTATAAGGAACATGTCATTGATTTGTTAAAGAGAGTATGCACCGTAAGTGTTGAAACAATGAGAATAATAGGTGAGATGGAGAAAGATAAATAATTACGTTGAATGTAAATTTTATCTTAGAAATTCAGTTATTGAGTTTTTTTGAGTTGAAGGATGCTTTTTATAAATTGAAGATATTCTTGTCACAGAATAATTAACTAATTTAAAATGAGTTAAAATGGCAACTATTCTTGAATTAAAGAAAAAACTGGTTAATCTGCGGAATTCTTTTCGCGGACAAAAAGGAGGTTTGGGAAATATTACAGCTACCACAAGGGCTGAGATTGAGTGGCTGGAATGGGCAAAAAATAGTTCAGATTATTTTAGAGAAGAATTAAATGAAACCATTGCTTATCTTGATGAATTAATTGGGGAATAGCTTTGTGGGTAGGTATGTCCACAGGCAGCGCGTCCCGATATTAGATTTGTAAGAATTTGCATAGCAAATTCAACAAAATCTTTAAACGGGATTTGCCTGTGGCGGCTTCCCCTCCAGCCGGTTCACCAGCCAAAGACTGGCCAGGCAGGTTTTATTTCGTTTTCTTTCTGGAAAGGTAATGAAGGGAATCAACAACACTTTATCAACCCCACAACTTATTATCTCTAAACGTAAAAAACACTCCCCCCATTTGCATACTTCTGAAATTTTTTATATACTTGAAACCGTTAACAAGCTCTTTCAAATAGTCAGATTAAGTGAGTTAGTGGTTCCCGGCGGCTTTGATGAAAAAGTTACAAAGCATGGATTAAAGGTAATCAGGTAAATGTACCGCCGGTGTTAGAAGGAATAAGGGCAGTTGTATATAGCTGGAAGTTTTTTAATTAACCTTATGTTAAATTTAATATTGTAATGTTATGACCAAGTTACGTAAGTACAATTACCGCGATGTCGATATGCTCACGGCATCAGATACCGTTGCTGAAAGCTTCGGTGCAAACATCTCAGAACTCTCAAAAGTACGAACCGATTGGGACGAACCCTATGCTAAAGGCCTGAAAGAACGGATTGCCAGGGCCATTCAAAACTTCCTGGGTATCGACCCCAAAAAGGGCCTGCGCGATGCTACGGCTGCCCTGGTTTCTGTCCAGTCGCCCGCCCGCCGCGACCTGTCGTTCTTTAAAACCCAGATCGACGATGACTTTAAAAGCGATCCCGCAAAACGCGATGAGATCCTGAAAAACCTGGGTTTTACAAAGCACATTCGGGGGGTACAGAAGGGGAACCAGCAGTCACTGGTACAGTTACTCTATGTCTTTAAGTCCAATATGACTGATTCTTTGAAACAGCAAATCACGGACAAGGGTATGAACGTTTCGCTGATCGATACCATCAGCGGCTATGCCGAATCTTTCAGGGAGGCCAATATCAGCCAGGAAACATTTAAGGAATCGACCAAAGAAATTACCAAAGAAGCTACCGACGTCTTTAACGGCATTTACGACGAGATCATCGGTATCTGCAAGAAGGCTTCGAGCTATTACCAGTACGAACCCCTGAAGAAGGAGCAATTCACCTTTGCCAGGGTAATTGCCAATTTAGGGGCAGCAAAGAAAGCAGCAGGAAAATCACAGGTAGCAGTATAAACAGTGATTAAGTACACGGCCGCTCCGGCGGCTGTGTGATCATTTTTTATAAATTATAATAAATGAGTACCTTTCGGGTAACCAACCAGTTAATGGTCAACAGAACAGTGAGTAAACGTAAAATTCGATATAGTAACCCTATGCTCAAATATTTTCAACTATGACCTATTTAAGAGAACTGCTCAAAACGAAGGAACCGGAACTTAATAATGCCTTGGAGAATGCATGGAGAATTGCAAAACATGATATTTTCCCAGTATTATATTCTAAAGATGAATCGTTGAATTCAGCTCCACATTCTCAAAATATTGAAAACTATCTTAATAGTATATTTATCCCTTTCGAGGATACTATCTTTAATGAAAATTCGCCAATTTATCTTAGTCCTTATGAATTATACTGCATATTAATGGCTATTCTGTTTCATGATTCCGGTAGAATTATGTGTGAGAGTGGACATGGCTCTTTTTCGAAACTTTATATTAAGAAAAATTACGAGAAATTCTTTATTCCATCTGAAGAGTTAGCTGAGGCTATTAGTGATATTTGTGATTTTCATAAATCTTTCGATCCATTGTTTAATCCCGTTGCTATTGTATTAGACGCTGGTAAGGGAAGAGTGAGAGTTCGTGAGCTATCGGAACTGCTTATTCTTGTTGATGAAATGGATAATACCTACCGGCGATTGAAGAATTTGTATGTTCTGGATCAATCCAAATACTATACAGGTAAAGCGGTTTTTAGAAATTATATTAAAGGGATGAGTTACAATTCTATCATAAATGCAGTTATTGTTTCCATCGACAATAAACTTGAAGAAAATACTGAATTAAATGCAAAATATACCTCAGTTCGATATAGAAATTTGGATGATGATGAAGTAAAAAGCTTTAATGAAAAAAAATATAAAAAAAATGATTTGTTGGAATTTATTAAAAAGGAATTAAAAAGTATCAATGTTGATTTTAATATTAAATCTAATGATATACGAAGAGATATTTTCGAAAAGATCCGGAGGGGTGTGATCCGGGTTGAATTAATATTGAATTCTGATGATTTTACTGAAGAGCAATTTATTACTGCTTTAAATCAGGCAATCAATTCAGAAAAACCAAATTCTGCAATTGAAAAAGAAAAATATAATTTTATAAAATCAATAAAAAAGTGTCAAAATAATACAGAAAAGATGAGATTATATAATGCTTACCTGTATTATAATAAAAAAGGTTCTTCCAATGAAATAATGAAAAAAATCGAAAAAATTGCTGAAAAAAAGTGGCCATTATTTGTTGTGATTCCTTCAATATTAAGTGCTATTGAAGATTGTCGGAAGAAAACGCAGAATTTTAAATTCATTGACAGGCTTGGTATTCATGTTGAAGATTGGTTGATTTATTATAAAGAACACTTATTTAACTCCGAAGGAAAAGAAGTGTGTGAACCAATCTTTGATTATTACTACCTTTTAAAGATTGTGGAAAGTATGGAAGAGATGATTTCTTATACACCCTTACAAAAATATTATTCATTCGAAGAACTTAAGTCAAAGACGTTGGAAAATGATGAAAAAAAGCTAAGACTGGCTTTGCAACGAATTGAAATTTTAACGAGAGACTATGCAAGGTCTGATAATTTTCCTACATTATTTTCATATGACAATAAACAATGGTGCTGGGAAGGTAAAATAAACTCCTTTACTGAAGTTTATGATTGTTTGAAAAAACTAAATTGAGCATATTAGTTGATATCGTTAAACTACAAGAGATTTAAGTATTAACAGTAATTTTTAACTTTTAATACAATGACAAAGAAAATTAAATTCGGTTATCCTCTCGATTTATTAATTGATCGTTCTACTAAATTTAAAAAATATGAGAAGTGTATTGGAAATATAGATTCCTTTCCTAGATTGAGTCTTGAAGCAAATAAAAGTGAGCAAGGCTGTGGAGCAATTACCCTACCTGAATTGGATTCTCATGTAAAAACAAAAGCTAAAAAAGATGACTCAGGAAATACTGGAATTAATTATACAGGTTCGGGCAATATTATTATTCGTGGCAAACCAGGTACAGCCAAATCAACATTAGCCTTGCAAATGACAGTTGTGGCAAGTATGCCTCCGAATAATGTGTTTTCATTCTATATAACACTTGAAGAATCGCCGAAAAATATTGTATCGAAAGCAAATGATTTCCGTTGGGACAAATCCTGTATTACATATAATGAACTTAATATTAATCATATTAATAACAAAGATGAAAGTCAATCAAATTATCGATCAAAAAGTTTATTACATAGGCAATTTGAGGAAATGATTGCTTTGCAGAAAAAACCAAAAGTTATTATCTCAACTCTGTCGCCCAGGAATGTTTTCAATTATGGAAATAAAAACGATACATTATATCATTACCGTTATCACCAGCTGGAAAAAATATTGAATGAAGCGGATATCTACAATAGGAATAATAGAGAACACAAAATAGGTTTTGTTTGTGTCGATAGTCTGAATGTATTTGGTGATACGCTATTAACTCGTACAGAATTATTCAGATTGTTTGAACTGTTCAAAAAATATAAGATTATCGGAATCTTTATTGTTGAGGAAGATGAGAAATATTTGTTTGCTACTGAGGATAAATTACATGGTGCGACCATCGAATATCTATCTGATATTGCCATTTCACTAACAACGGGAGAAGACGATGGCTATTTTTTACGCTATTTTGAAATTACCAAATCACGATATCAGCACCAGGTATATGGAAAACATCCTTTTCGGATTTCTCAAAGAGATGATAAGAAAAAAGGTCCTATTGAAGCGATTAAAGTACTACCCTCATTACATTATTTAGTCTCAGCAACCGATAAACCAGATAATGAACAATATAATAGCCAATTCTATACATGGGAAAATACAGGTGTTTTTTGTGATAGTGATACAGAAATTTATTTACCCTTGGATTTTAAATTACCAAAAGTGATTTTAATTAAAGGGCCGGGAGCATCATTCAAAACAACGCTGGCTAGAGATTTTTTAATGAACGGATTATTGAAGAAGAGCGATGGCACTAAAGAATTGAATACTCATGTACTTTTAATACGATTTCAGGATAAAGAATATCAAATACCCCCGGAGAATTTAAGTCCATTCCGTTTATCGGAAACATGTTATGACAAATTAATAAACATATTCTTTTCAGCGGATTTGTTAGGTAAGTACTTTATGAATGAACAAGAAATTCCAGAGGAATATGATCCTGAATATAAAGGATTAATAAAAAAAGTATTCAAAGAACTTATAAAGAAAAAATATTCCAGTTGGAAAGATGTAATTACAGATGAAAACGATAGACAAATATTATCAGATGTTATCAATGATAATGTCTATAATGACTTTTATAAAATTGTTTGGAAACAGATTGATTATGATAGGTTGGGTGAAATAGAGAATACTAAGCGTTACCTCTTCTCATATAAATTTAATGATGGAGGGATTGAACGCAGATATACAGAACTATTTATAAAGAGTGGTTATTTATTACCAGAAGAATTTATCCAATTAATTTTAGAGTTAATCAATATTAATGAATATGGATATGTAAAACCTACTCATGTAGTTTTAGATGAAGTGGGGAGAATCGGGGCAAGTTACCCGTTGCTTTATAAAAGTAAAACGGCAGGCGATATATTTTTAACAGCTTTGGTGCATATTATCCGTAATTATAAAATGAGTTTGATAATTACCGGCTCAACAGGGGAATATGCAAAAGCTGATACTATGATTAATATTGCCAGTATTTTAGCAGATACTGTTTTGGTTACAAAGAAAATTAATGTTTTTGGTGATAGTTATGTTAGCATTAGTGGTGAAGGGTTAACATCATCCGAACCATTATCCGAACAGGCAAAAGAGAATGTTCCTGGCATAATTAGTCCGGTTAAGAATAATTTATTTAGTATCGAAAAAGATAAGTTTTCAGGTTTAGTAGGATTCAATACTAATGTAATTGACAGACCCGGGATCGATTTATATATTTATCAGGAAAATGAAATTCAGGAAGCATATGCCAATGAAATATCGTCATTATTAAATTTTGCTTTTGCTACATCTATCGATAAAACCGGTCTGACATCTCATAATAATATCGATGTCAATTCATTTAGTCGTATCGATACTACTGCCTTTCATGACTCTCTGGGTTTTTTGGAAGGTAGTCCTATTCGAAAAACTGTTGTCTGTTCAATTGATGAATTTCTACCTATTGATGAGCAAAGGATAAATAAGTCCCTGACTCCAATTCATCAAAGCACATATACAGATCTTGGATTTAATGATAATGATGCAAATAAATATACATTACCTTTTTATGATAATGTATTACTTCTTTTAATTAACACGGATATTGTAAACCTTGATAACAATATAAAATCAAAACTCGCAGAAAATTCCACTAAAAAATTGACTTGGATTGAACTAGAAGAAATAGTCAACGATTATTATAAGAAGTCACCCAATGGACTAGTACCATTTGATTTTATTACTGAGTCTGACGAAACTAAATCATGCATATTATTAGATGCAATCAGATCAGCGAATGATAATATTCCAATAAATGAGATCATTAATAAAATAGTATCTAAGAAAATTGACACGGCTAAAACAGTTAGAAATTTACAGGCAATCAGAACAATCGTAAATAAATCCCCAAAATTCATTGATTCGTTAATTTTAGATGAAGATCTTAAAAAAGTTCATAAAATAAAGGATTCAAGTAAAAAGGGAATTCTGAATAGATTATTTGATGATGATGCAATTGTTAATGAATTGTGTAAAGCTGAAAAGATTTCGAAACATAAATTATTCAATAAAAAAATCAAGACAAATTTGTTATATCCTCATGCATTAGTTTATGTTGCATGGTATTCCGAAATAAGAAATCTTATAAAATCTTATCCGGAATTATCCGAGAAATTAGTAGTATATGCTTTACCTGGGGGAGGGTTTAAAGGTGATTGGAGGCTTGGAATTTTGAAAGGTTCGGTTAGTCCAAGTCTTGGTCATGAAGTCTTGAAATTATTATGTAAGGAAAAGGAAGATTTTAAAAGATTTGTTAGGGGAGTTGGATTGCCTACCTATGAACGTTTTAAATCGGATAAAGAGTTCCTGGCATGGCCGGGAGCAAAATATCATAATAATGAATTTGGAGATAATTCATTGTTAAAAGTCTTCGATATTCATTCAAAGGCTCAAAAAAGAAGTGATATTCCAAATTATTCGGAATTCAGGATTGTTTTTAGTACTATATTTAATGAACTTGTTAATCTTAAGAGTAATTCACTTGTTGAAGAATTTATTGTTAATAGATTGCCGGAAATCCTTGGCAGAGTTAGAAAATTTGGTCATAATGAATGAAAGAGTTAGAAATATTCATAAAACAATCCATTTGAATAGACTCTCGACATTGTCATATAAACGTCCGTGTTGGTAACAACATTCTCAAAGCAGAGAATACCTCCGGCAGACATAGATAGCCATCGGTCAAAGTAGGGACTTTATTGTCACAGTGAGGAACACCTCCGGCAAAGATCTTTAAGCATCGGCCAGAGTGGGATATCAATTCTCAGACCAAGGACTTAATATGACAAAGCAGGGACAAAGCCTGACAAAGGCAGATAGTCATTGAACAGAGTGGGGAGCAAATTCTCAGAGTGAGGAACATGTCCGGCAAAGATCGGTAAGCATCTGACAAAACGGGGACTCAATTCTCAGGGTGGGGAACACCTCCGGCACAAATAGTGAGTCATCGGACAAAGTGGGGACTTGATGTGAAGAGGATAGATAAGAACCGGACAAGCCGGGGAATATACCTGAATCAGTTAGTCGTTAACCGTACACACTTAGATACAAACCTGGCAAAATGGAGAGATCAGTCGGCACGGATTGCTAAACAAAAAACAATACGGGGAATAAACCCAACGTATATGCATAATTATCGGACATAACAACCAGACTGTCTGACACATATTCTGCTAAATTCAGCAAACTGCGGGCAGTTTCTTAAAGTAAAAGTTAGAGGTCAATTCTACATTTGAGCGATGGCTGAAAAACCAGCGATATTGGGTCGGCCGTGGCCCCGATTAATTTCAATCGGGAGTGGGTTGACTAGGTTTTTCAAGATTTTTCTTTGGTTCGTTTCTTTTCATCGATTGGAAAAGAAATGAATAAGAAAAACCATTTCACGATGTAAACTTAAAAATATTATGGGAGTAAAGATTTATAGAAAACATTTACGCAATAAAAACTAGAATATTTTCTATCTACATGAGAGTGTAGGGTTGGAAATTATAATTTCAATAAAACACATTAATTTCCTTTCAACTCATAAGGCTTCTGATCCCCCAGATTCACAATATGACTGTCGTATTTGTAGCTTAAATACTCCGTGTAGTTACCTTCACCGTCGAGGGTGCCCTTACCGGCCAGAGTTCCATCGCTCTTCCACTTATATTCAATGGTTTTTACCAGCTCATGCCCATCGTTGTACCAGTTTTCATTAAGCAACCTACCGTTTGTATCGTCGTAGCTATATTCAATGGAAGTCAGTTTATTTATCTTATTGGAATATAATGTATCAATCTGTTTGGAAATAATTCCATTGTCGGAGAAAACGGAAATACGGGTAACAGACACCAGATATTCTACCCCGCTTCCTTTTGTAAACTTTGTGTTTTCTGTGGTTTGTCCTGCATTATAACTATAAGTGGTTTTACTGGTGCGTTTATCCTCATTGTTCCGTACAATTATTTTAACGGGTAAAGTATCCTTATAAAAATAGGCAATGGTTTTATTGCACTGCATATTACCTTCGACAGGTTCGTAAATCTTTTTTTCTTTTTTTAGTCCCTGCTTGTTGTAGGTATATCGCACAATCGATAGAGGATTTTTGTCCATGTCAAAAGTCTCCTTCGATAGCAACAGGTTGTCCTGGTAAAAGAAAAGGGTATAGCTTATGATATTCGGCACCGAATCGTAGTAAAAAAGCTGGATTACTTTATTTCCAGCCAAGTTATAGGTATTTTGTTCGGTGATATGTTTCAGTGTGGTTAAATTTCCATTCTGTATTTCATGGCTGTAAATATTCTCCGCAACAATACTGTCCTGAGCCTGAAGAAGGTTTGTGAGTGTTAAAAGAATGCTGATGAAGAGAAAGGATCTGTTCATTACTGATACTGTTTACAATATTGTTTTCTCATATCGGCTGCCTGCTGGTGTCCCATTTCCTCTGCTTTTTTCAGATCATCACAACCGGCTGCGTGTTTCAACAGACTGATATTATTTACGCCCCGCGCAAAATACACATCGGGAGAGGTATTTCCCAATGCAATACAGGTATTTAGATCCTGAATCGCCTTGTTGTACTCTTTGATCATTCCGAAAGCAATCCCACGGTTATAATAGGCATCGGCAAAGGTACTGTCGAGTGAAATGGACCGGTTAAAATAACCGATTGAAGCCGAGCTGTTATTTTGCATCATTTCCAACACACCCAACAGATGATAGGCTTTGCCCGAATGTTCATTTCTTTTTTCAGCTGCAATACATTGCAGGAGGTATTCCTTTGCTTCTTTAAGCTGATTAATCTTCAGCGATGCCAATCCGGAATTGTATAGGGCTCCTGAGGTTTTATAGTTCAGGGCTGCTGAGCGGTCAAAATCGGGGATGGCTTCTTTGTATTTTTCCAGGTTGATATACGATTTACCCCTGTTGAAATAAGCTTCAGCCAGCTTATTGTCGAGTTCAATGGTTTTTGAGAAATCGTCGATAGCCCCGGAATAATCTTCTATCTGCATCTTAAAATTTCCTCTCTGGAACAAGGCCTCGATATTCAACGGATCGATCTCAAGCAGTTTATTGTAATTAATTATAGCAGCCTCGAAATTTTCCAGTTTGCTAAAAATAAGAGCTCCTTTCTGCAGCGCTTCTTTGTTTGTTTTATCCAGCTGCTGTGCTATCAGGTAGTCTGAGGCGGCAGCTTCAAGCTGCCCGAGGTTAGCATGGGCGATGCCCCGGTAAAAATAGCTGTAGGCAAGAAGACTATCCCTGGCAATGGACCGGTTGAGGATTTCCAGGGCTTCTTTAAAATTCTGATCGAGCACAAAAAACTGACCCTGGAGAGCAAGTGTCTCGGCATGATCAGGCGATATATCAATAAGCTTATCGAGTGTTTGCCGGGTTTCATCGGACTTTTGCAACTCAAGCTGGCATTTTACCAGATTTATCAGGCCGTCTTCATAATCATTTTTCCATTGCAAGGCTCTTGTGAAATATTTTTCTGCCAGCTTGTATTCAGCACGGCTGAAGAATTCTATTCCTTTCGTATTATTTTTCTTCGCCAAGGGAGTTCTTGCCAGCCATACACCTGAAACTAAAAGCAATACAACCAGTAATACAATGACTGATACTTTTTTCATAAGAAAAATTTAATAGCAAAAAGATACGAAAATTAAAGAAGAAACGCCAGCGACTTTAGCATTCATATATAAACATGAGCTATACAATAAACTTATCGATGAGTGAAAGCAGTTGATCCAGGTTGAGAGGTTTGGTAATATAATCATCGCAACCCGCATCGATACACTTTTCTTTTTCATTTGCCATCGCATAGGAAGTTTGTGCGATGATAGGGACATTAATGTTCAGGGCTTTGATTCGTTGGGCAGTTTCATAGCCATCCATAACTGGCATCTGTATATCCATAAGTATTACATTGATTTTTTCCTGCTGGCATATTTCAATCGCTTTCTCACCATTTTCAGCCCTTAATATCCGGGCTTTTGTTTTTGAAAGGCAGGAATTGAGTACTTTATAATTCAATTCTTCATCTTCGGCAACAAGAATAGTCTTGGTAGCCCAGTTATATTTTTTTTCGTTTACAAGCTTATTCATTTGGGGGAGAACAGGTCCCGAAATTTCGACCATCCTCAGGTCGTTGGCAGGAATTAGTACATAAAAAGCACTTCCCTTGTCAGTTTCCGAATCTACCCAAATCTTACCACCCAGTAATTCAGCCAGGTTTTTAGAAATGGCAAGTCCCAGCCCGGTTCCTCCGAATTTCCGGTTAAGTTCGGAATCGATCTGTGAAAATCTGTCAAATATTTTATCCTGTTTCTCGTAAGGAATTCCTATACCCGTATCTTTTACAAAGAAAAGCATAC
>Ga0307422_1001311_pt1 | contig 13110 bp, 12 predicted proteins | sample SalMarWE160290MG_FD_202153 | JGI IMG/M metagenome (GOLD analysis project Ga0307422, IMG submission 202153) | Salt marsh sediment microbial communities from the Plum Island Ecosystem LTER, Massachusetts, United States - WE1602-90 | ecosystem: Environmental > Aquatic > Marine > Intertidal zone >...
TTAAACCTTTTTGAATTCCATATCTCTAAGGGCTAAACAATACGATGATCATCCTGAAAAAAAATTATGTTAAACTAAAAACATTACAATAATGAGACGCAAAAACTTGTTTTTACTAATTGTTCTGGCAGGTCTGGCTGGCTTATTCATAGTGGCCTGCGAAAAAGGCGACACTCCGGTAAATACACTTACCGCTGAAGATATTGCCCTTGCTCAGGACGATGCTGCTGCAGACGATATCTATACAGAGATTGATGCTTCCGTTCTTGAAAAAATCAGTGAGCTGGAAAATTCAGACTATCAGGTTGTAACGGAGAAATCGGGAACTGATGATTTCCCTTGTCTGATAATAACGGTTGATTATCCCGATTCAACGCGTTTTCCTAAGGTTATTACTCTGGATTATGGTGAAGGATGCACGGTAATTTTCCATAACGATACCATAACCAAGAAAGGCAAGATCATTATTACCATCACGGAGAAATGTTTTGTTGTGGGATCGCAACATATCGTTACTTTCGAAGATTTCTATGTGAACGATGTAAAGGTTGAAGGCATTCTTACCACTACCTTCAACGGAATTAACAATGCACAACTTCTTGAGTACGATGTACAGCTCGAAGATGGCAAACTTATTTTCTATGATGAATCGACAGGAACATCCCGGGAATATACCCGCGAAGCTGATTTGCTGAAGGAATGGTATCGTGACCCGGTGCCGGTTGAAGACAGCATTTATCTGAGTGGTTCTATGTGGGGAGTAAATGTTGCAGGAGATAATTATACATGTACTATTACAGAAAAATTGACCCTTGCTCATTGCCCCGATTATAGAAGGCGTTGGGTAATAGTCGATGGGCAGATTGTATGTTTAAAGGGGGATGAGGAACGAACAATCGATTATAGCGATGGTGGTTGCGATGGTACTGCCGAGGTCATAGGCGATGGCGAAAGATACCGTATCAGGATCAGAGAGCATCATCGATACCGGAATCATACGGGCGGTAACGGCCAGTAGGGAATGTTACAATTTATTATACAGTAGGGTGAATTACAATCCGCAGAGATAAGAATGGAGTCATAAAATGACAGATGCTGCTTCTCTGCGGATTCTTTATTTTCCTTTTATAAAATGGATGAATTCTCGAATATTTTGATTTATATCTGCTTCCTTTTCCAGTATTTGCACGAAGGCACTTCCAATAATAGCACCACTGGAATAATCGCAGGCATGTTTAAATGTTTCGTGCGATGAGATACCAAAACCAATTAACCTGGGCAGTTTAAGGTTGAGAGTAAGGATACGATCGAAATATTTCTGCTGATAGTCTTCAAAACCTGCACGGGCACCGGTTATGGATGAAGCGGCCACCATATACAGAAATCCACGGCTGCCCGAATCGAGACGGCGATATCGTTCATCACTTGTTTGTGGCGTTGCAAGAAAGATATTATACAGATTATATTTTTCGAAAATTTGTTTACAATGTTCTTCATACATTTCCAGGGGAAGATCAGGGAGAATAGTACCATCGATTCCAGTATTTGAACAACTTGCACAGAAAGCTTCTATACCATACTGCAAAACAGGATTAAAGTACCCCATAAGGATCAGTGGAATATTTACTTCTTTGCGTATTTCACTGAGCTGATTAAAGAGAATTTTAAGGTTCATACCATTTTCCAATGCTTTCTGGCTGCTTTTTTGTATTACCGGACCGTCGGCTACAGGATCGGAGAATGGTATTCCTATTTCAACCAGGTCGACACCCTCTTTTTCAAGAGTTTTGATAATTTCAACCGTCGAATTCAGGGTTGGATGTCCGGCGGTGAAGTATATAGATAATATATTTTTTTTCTTGCTGTTGAAAAGTCTGTCAATGCGATTCATATTTTACAGATCAAAGTTCAGAGTTCAGAGTTCAAAGTTCGGAGTTCAAAGTTCAAAGTTCAGAGATATTCATTTCATCAATTGTTCAACTAAGAAAGGCCTGAGTTTCTTGTCATTTCATCAATATAGGTTGCCATATCCTTATCGCCACGACCCGATACATTAATTACAACCACTTCGTCAGGTTTAAATTTCCTTTTTTCAAGTACGGCAAATGCATGTGCCGATTCCAATGCAGGAATAATACCTTCGAGCCGGGTGACCAGGAAAGCAGCCTCAAGTGCCTCCCTATCGGTAATATTGACATATTGTGCTCTCCCGGTTTTATTCAGGTAGGCATGCATAGGACCGATACCCGGGTAATCGAGACCAGCAGAAATAGAATAGGGCTCTGTGATCTGACCGTCTTCATTCTGCATAAGCATGGTATGGCAACTGTGCAAAACTCCCGGGGAACCAACAGCAAGTGTAGCTGCAGTTTCGTGAGTGTCAATACCAAGACCGGCTGCTTCGGTACCAATGAATTTCACGTTGTTATTCTCCATAAAATGGTAGAACGATCCCGCAGCATTACTTCCTCCGCCAATACAAGCCACTATATAGTCGGGTTCTTCACGACCTTCCTGCTCTTTCAATTGCCATCGGATCTCTTCACTAATAACAGATTGCAGACGCGCTACCATATCGGGATAAGGATGAGGTCCAACTACCGAACCTATGATATAATGTGTATCAACCGGATTATTAATCCAATCGCGCATGGCTCCATTGGTAGCATCCTTTAATGTTTTGTTACCGCTTTCAACGAGAATAACGTCGGCACCCAGCATTTTCATGCGCAAAACATTTGGGGCCTGTCTGGAGACATCAAGTGTACCCATATAAACCACACATTTGATTCCTTTCAGCGCACATACAGTTGCTGTGGCAACACCATGCTGACCAGCACCTGTTTCAGCAATAATCCGGGTTTTGCCTAATTGCTGGGCAATAAGTATCTGGCCTACCGTATTATTTATTTTATGTGATCCTGTATGATTCAGATCCTCACGTTTCAGGTAAATCTTTGTATTATAACGTTCCGAAAGGCGTTTGGAAAAGTAGAGTGGAGAAGGACGGCCAATATAATCCTTAAGTAAGCTGCGGAATTCATTCTGAAACGAGGAACTGTTTAAAATTGTAAGGTAATTCTTTCTCAATTCCTCAATATTTGGATACATAGCTTCAGGTATATAAGCACCTCCAAATTCTCCGTAAAATCCTCTTTCATCAACCTGGTATTTCACTGGTTCAATATTTTATTTGTTATTATACTTTCTCATTGTCATGAAAAATTGCCTGAGCAATTTGATATCTTTTATACCCGGTGAAATTTCAAACCGGCTGTTAATATCTATAGCATAGAGCGGTATTTTATTCCTTACCAAATGAATTGCTTCTACATCCTCAGGACTGATACCTCCGCTGAGGAACAGAGGCTTATCGAAAGTATATCCATTCAGATGACTCCAATCGAATTTTACACCAGAACCTCCGTGTAATGGACTAATTGTATCGAATAAAAAATATTTGCAGTACTGACAGTAGGAGTGTAATGAGTCCAGGTCAAAGTTTTCATCAATTCCAAAGGCTTTTATAACATGGATATTCATCTCGGATAGTTCACGGCAATAATCGAGCGGCTCATTCCCATGAAGTTGCACATAATTTAATCCAAGGCGATTTACCCAATGAATAATATCTTTTAAAAGAGCATTTACAAAAACTCCTACACGATTAATAGTAGCTGGTATTTCAACTTCGAGTTGATAATCTTCTCCTACAAATCTTTTTGAACCGGGGTAAAGAATAAATCCGATAAAATCAGGTTTTAATGCAACGAGTTGCCGGATATTTTCCGCATCGCGCATTCCACACACTTTTATTTTAAGTTTTTGTTTGATCATATTTAGTATCCTCTCAAAGCTTCAACAAAGCTAGCAAAAGCAAGTTCGGGATCGCTCGTTTTCATAAAGTTTTCGCCAATCAGGAATCCCTTGAATCCTTGTTTACGAAGAAAGATAATATCATTGGGAGTTGAGATGCCACTCTCCGATATCTTCAGAAAATTATCCGGAATTTTAGTTGCCAGGTCAGCCGAATGTTGCAAACTGACTTCAAAAGTTTTAAGGTCACGATTGTTTACACCAGCAATATCGATATATTCATTCAACCTATCGAGTTCCGGTTCGTTATGAAATTCCATGAGCACCTGCAAATCGAGGTCATGTGCCAGCCTGGCCAGTTTTTTTGCCTGAATTTTAGTGAGTATAGCAGCAATTAATAATATGGCATCGGCTCCTATAGCTTTTGCTTCGTGAACCTGGTATTCATCAATTATAAATTCTTTACGCAGAATAGGAATTTGGTTGGCATTCCGGGCTTTTAGCAAATCGTCAACCGAACCTCCGAAAAAGTTGAAATCGGTGAGAACCGATAATGCTGATGCACCTGCTTCTGCATATCCTGTGGTCACTTTTTCGACCTGTACCCTATCATTAATAATTCCCTTAGAGGGTGATTTTCTTTTAAACTCAGCAATTATTCCTGTTCTATCCGGATTGAGCAAGGACTCTTTCAAGCTGAAGGTTTTCCTCTTATAGAATTCTCTTTTCTTCAGGTTTTCAAGAGGAAAAAGATCTTTACAGCTCTCTATTTCCTTCTTTTTAGTTGCAGTTATCGTTTCAAGGATCGACATTTCTTTCATCAAATGATTGTTATTGCAGGCTTATTAGTTTTTTTAAGCTTTGAAGAGCACTTCCGCTTAGTAAAGATTCTTTTGATATTTCAATGCAACTTTCAATTGATTTTTCCGGATGCAGGCATTTAAGTGCAAATGCAGCATTCACTTCAACAACATTATTTTGTGCTTCTGTGCCTTTGCCTTTGAGGATATGTGTAAATATGGATGTAGCTTCCTCCACGGAATTACCACCAAAAATATCCCCGGATTTTACAGGAGAAAGACCGATACTTTCAGGTGAATAGATTTTGTCTTCCGATTCTGAAATGGCTCTGAAGTCACCGGTAAGAGAGATCTCATCATATCCATCGAGGCTGTAAAGTACATAATGGTTAATTTCCGCATCGACAAATACCTGGTGGTATAAGTCAAGTACCTGTTCGTTAAACACTCCTGCAATCTGCCTTTGCGGCCGACCTGGATTTACCAAAGGCCCCAGAATATTAAAAAATGTTTTCAGCCGTAAACTTTTCCTTACAGGCCCTACATATTTCATGGCCGGATGAAACAGCGGGGCATGCATATAACAAATCCCGGCCTTTTCAATTTCTTTCCTGAGTTTTTCATGATCATTGGAGAATTCATAGCCATATTGCTCCAGGATATTTGAGGAACCACATGCCGATGAGACTGAATAGTTACCATGTTTTACGACTTTTTCGCCGGCACCGGCCAGAATAAACGCAGTAAGGGTAGAAATATTAAAGGTATTTTTCTCATCACCACCTGTGCCACATACATCAATAGCGTCATAATCTGAAAGGTCCACCTGTATGGCCAACTCCAAAAATGCATCGCGAAATCCGGATAATTCCTGGGGAGTTATATCGCGCATGAGATAGACGGCGAGAAATGCGGCTATTTCAGGATCGGAATATTTCCCCTGGCCCATATTCAGCAGGGTATTCTTTGCTTCTTTTTTTGTCAGAACTTTCTTTTCGAACAGGTAGGTTAATACTTCTTTCATGTTACAGGGTGATTTAAGTAGTTAGTATAATTCGTTTCATTTTCCATGTTATATTCGACTTACTACTCTCTTTGTCACTGATCTTTAATAATTCTTCCGATACCCATTTTCGTTGCTGAAAATTTAATGTATTCAGAACATGATCTTCTTCATTCCAAATTCCAACCGTATTGGGATAAAACCATTGGGCGGCCAGGCTGTCCGATACATGAATAAGATCGCTCTGATTAACAAGAATATTTAATCCTTTGACAAGATCGTTGAGAATTTTACCGATATACAATTCAGCTCCCTGCGAATTTATTAATGATCGATTCATTTCAAGATATTGTTGAAATACAGGAATATCAGTGTAAATATCTTCAAGTTCATCAATAATAAGCTTACCTCCGGGAGACAAATGATCTATCCAACTGGTTAATAATTGATTCAAATTTGACATATGAGAAAGGAGAAACCGGCAATAAAGCATATCGTATTTAGCATTTGAATTCCATTGTGTCAGGTCCTGTTTTACAAAATTCAGCTGGGGGAATTGTTGTTGTGCTAGTTCCAGGTAGTAATCTGAAATATCCATTCCAATAACATCATCAGCTTGTGAGGCTTTAGCGAGCATTTGGGTTGTATAGCCAGGCCCACACCCAAGATCGACGGATGTTTTGACAGCTTTGTCAAGATTCGCTTGGATAAATTTTTCGGCAAGCGAATTAAAAAAACCGGCAATTGTTCTCAATCTTTCAGCTGCAATATGGTTATATCCGAAAGTGTATCGCATAGTTTTCAATTATCTTCAGGTCTTAATTATTCAGCCAATTTTCAATGATTTTTAATCCATATTCGGTTAGTACCGACTCGGGGTGATACTGCACGCCTTTTACGTCGTATTCCTTATGACTGACACCCATGATCATTCCCTGATCATCAAGGCTGTTTATTTTTAAGCATTCGGGAAGTTCGTCGCGTGAAATTGCCCAGGAATGGTATCGTCCTACTTCTATTCTTCCCGGTATGTTTTTATAAAGTGGGTCCTCAGGAGCTGTAATATTGATGGGAGTCGCAACGCCATGATACACTTTATCGAGATTTGTAAGTGACCCGCCGAAAGCCTCACCAATAGCCTGATGCCCGAGACAAACACCGAGGATACTTTTTGTAGCGGCATACTTACGGATAAGATTAAGACATATTCCAGCTTCTATGGGAATTCCCGGTCCGGGTGACAGGAGTATCTTTGAATACTTGTCAACATCCTTTAAGGAGATTTGATCGTTACGGTATACATCAACCGGAGCATCTGTCAGCTGTTCGATATAGTGTACCAGGTTATAGGTAAATGAATCGTAATTATCGATGACCAGTATTCTTTCCATTTTTAGATTGTATTTGCAAGGTTTATAGCTTTTTTAAGAGCACCGAGTTTATTATTTACCTCCTGAAGTTCATTTTCTTCTTTCGAAACTGAAACAATACCGGCTCCGGCCTGATAAAAAAGCGTATCGTTTTTACTCAGGAAAGTACGGATCATGATAGCATGGTTTAGGTTATATTGCAGATCGATAAACCCGATAGCTCCTCCATAGTAACTGCGATTTTGGTTTTCGTATCTGTCGATAAGCTCCATAGCTTTGTATTTTGGTGCACCAGAGAGTGTACCTGCAGGAAATGTGGCCATCATCATATCAACGAACTTTGATGGATCGTTAAGCTGACCCGTAACTGTAGACACCAGATGAATAACATGCGAATAGAATTGAACTTCGCGATAGCTCTTTACTTTTACGTCGTGTCCGTGGCGACTCAAATCGTTTCTTGCCAGGTCGACCAGCATTACATGTTCAGCATTTTCTTTTGGATCAGCACAAAGTTGTTTTGCCAGTTCATTGTCTTTTTTATCATCGCCGGTACGATGGAAGGTACCCGCAATGGGGTTGATCACGGCCTGGCCCTCATTTATTTTTAGCTGAGCTTCAGGCGACGATCCAAAAATGTGAAAATCGCCATAATCGAAATAAAACAGATAGGGTGAAGGATTTACGGATCGTAGTGCTCTGTACACATTAAAATCATCGCCGCTGAATGGCTGGGAAAATTGCCGTGAGAGCACAATCTGAAAAACATCGCCACGATAACAATGTCCTTTTCCTTTTGTTACCATGTTTCTGTATTCTTCATCAGTAATGTTGGAACTTTCATTGTTTGAGGCAAGGAATTTTTGCGGCACCTCGAGATCTTTATTGAGTATTAATTCTTTGATAGTATGAATTTTACTGTTTTCTCCTTCCAGAAGGTTTTCGACTATGGTGAGATCGTTTTTAAAATGGTTAATGGCAATGATGTACCTGAAAAAGTTATAGCGCAGATCGGGGATTTTGTAATCTGGTTTAACAGGATTATTGAATTTTATTGTTTCGAAATACTGCACGGCATCGTATGAGCAATAGCCAAAAACTCCGTTTACCAAACTCTTATCACCTTCTATGATTTGAAATGAGCGGATAAATTCATCGAATTTATTACGAAAATCTTTTATATCAGTAATTTGTGATTGATTACCTGTTCTATCAGGATATTCTTCAGTTAATTTCCATTGATCGACCTGAAAAGTAGCGATAGGATCGAGACAAATAAAAGAATAGCTGTTTTCATTTCCATGGTAATCGGAACTTTCAAGAAGTAGTGAATTGGCAAATTTCTTACGGGCTTTCAAATAAATGACCACCGGAGTAATCAGGTCGGCAAGTATGTGTTCGGTAACCAGTTTGATCTTGTATGTTTTCATTCTTTATTATCTGTGTGGTTAAAACAAAAACGACCTGTCGTGAGAGCGACAGGCCGTTTGTATTATCTTATCAATTTACATTACGGGTAGTTCCTCACGATTTCGGAAGAATTCGGAGCCACCACCACCAGTTTGTAAAAAGTATGTTATACATTTTCGTTATTGTCTATGCAAATATAAAGGAATATTTCTCACATATGCAAAGGCTATGCAACTTTCAATCTATTAATATCTTGTCTGTCAAGCCTTTCCACTGCATATTTTTTTGTGATCACAATTTCTTCCTTTTCGCCGCTATCGGGCAATTCGAACATGGCATCTATCATAATAACTTCACAGATAGAACGCAATCCTCTGGCCCCCAGTTTGAATTCAATGGCTTTATCTACAATATAATCCAACACGGTATCCTTAAAAGACAGCTTTATACTATCCATTTCGAACAATTTCACATACTGTTTGATAATGGAATTCTTGGGTTCGGTAAGTATTTGCCTGAGTGCCTTGCGATCAAGTGGATGAAGGTATGTCAGAACCGGAAGACGACCGATGATTTCAGGGATCATTCCATAGGCTTTCAGGTCCTGAGGTGTAATATATTGCAGGAGGTTCTCCCTGTCGATAATTTCGTTTTTCTTTGCAGCTGAATAACCAACTACCCGGGTGTTCAAACGTTGGCCTATTTTTCGTTCGATACCGTCGAAAGCTCCTCCGCATATGAAAAGTATGTTTTTTGTATCGACAGGGATCATTTTCTGGTCGGGGTGTTTACGTCCGCCCTGAGGAGGAACATTTATTACCGAGCCTTCGAGTAGTTTGAGAAGGCCCTGTTGAACTCCTTCGCCCGATACATCGCGGGTGATGGAAGGATTGTCCGATTTTCTGGCTATCTTATCGATTTCATCAATAAAAACAATGCCTTTTTCAGCAGCTTCCACATTATAATCGGCAACCTGCAGAAGGCGTGTTAAAATGCTTTCAATATCTTCCCCTACATAGCCTGCTTCAGTAAGTACAGTGGCATCGACAATTGTAAATGGTACGTTTAACAGACGGGCAATGGTACGGGCAAGTAAGGTTTTACCAGTTCCTGTTTCCCCAACGAGAATAATGTTTGATTTTTCAATTTCAATTTCTTCATCCTTTCGGTGATGATACATTAACCTCTTATAGTGATTATAAACAGCTACTGCCAGGTATTTTTTTGCCTGATCCTGCCCGATGACATAGCCGTCGAGGAATTTTTTGATTTCGGCGGGTTTAATGAGTTGCAGGGAGCTAATATCAAAATCGCCGGTTTTTTTAAGTTCTTCCTGAACAATCTCATAGGCCTGCTCTATGCAATTGTCACAGATATGACCAGATATTCCTGCAATAAGCAGGTTTGTATCTCGTTTTTCCCGTCCGCAAAATGAGCATCTATCCATATGAGTTAACTATTTTTTCTCTTTTTCGAGTACTTCGTCGACCATGCCGTATTCCATCGCTTCTTTAGCGGTCATCCAGTAATCACGATCCGAATCCTTTTCAACTCTCTTAACATCTTTACCGCTATGATCGGCAATGATCTGGTATAATTCGTTACGAATTTTTAGTATCTCACGCGTGGTTATTTCAATATCTGAAGCCTGGCCTTGTGCGCCTCCAACAGGTTGATGTATCATCACCCTGGAATGCTTTAATGCCGAGCGTTTCCCTTTCGCTCCAGAACATAGTAATACTGCTGACATTGAGGCTGCCATTCCTGTACAAATTGTGGCTATTTCAGAGCTCACATATTGCATGGTATCATAGATACCAAGGCCTGCATGAACTGCTCCGCCAGGTGAATTAAAATAAATCTGGATATCTTTTCCGGGTTCAGTAGAATCGAGATATAAAAGCTGGGCTTGAATTACATTTGCCACATAATCATCGATCGGCAATCCCAGGAAAATGATCCTGTCCATCATTAATCGGGAAAAGACATCCATGGATGCTACATTCATTTGCCGTTCTTCAATGATAGTAGGGGAAATATAGTTATTGTATACCGAAATGAATCGGTGCAGGTTCATACTACTGATACCTCTGGTCTTTATTGCGTATTTATTAAAATCGTTAATGTTTTCCATGAGTAGTGATTAAGCTTAGTAAAGGTAGTATTATTTTTCGAACAATTTATTGAATTTGTCAGAGCTGATCTCCTTCTCGTCGATTTTCACAGTACTCCTTATAAGCTCAATAACTTTGTTTTCTACGGTTCTTGATTTAATATTGTTTCGATCTTCCTCTTTTTCTAGTATTCGTTGAGCAAATTGCGTCAGATGCTCATCAGGTACATTGTTCATGCCATACTGGCTGAATTGCATCCGTGCGACATCCTTGGCAACCAATTTCAGATCATCATCTGAAATTTTCAGGTTATTATCTTCAACAATTTTATCTTTTATTAGTTGCCATTTCAGGTCTGCTTCAAATTGAACGAATTCTTTATCTATCTGTTCCTCACTGAATTTTCCTTCATTGATAGTAACAAGCCAGCGTTTCAGGAATTCCTTTGGGAGGGTCATTTTTATCTTGTTCAGAAGTAATTCCTTTACATCACTTCGGAAACGGTATTCACTATCCTGCCTGAGATGTACTTTTGCATCTTCAGCCACTTTTTTACGGAATTCATCTTCCGAATTAATAGTTCCCGGGCCATATACTTTTTCGAACAATTCCTTATTGATTTCTGCATTTCTAAAACGTGATATCTCCTTAATTGTAATCTGGAAATTACCTTCGACAGTACTAACATTTTTATGTTCAATCTTCAGAATACCTGCTAATTCAGCATCACTGGGGTAAGCTTTTTTCAGATCGATGATCAACGAATCACCTTTTCGGACTGAAAGCACTTTTTTCTTAATTGTATCATCCTTGATCAGTTCAATAGATAATTTGGCTTCCTCAACATGGATTCCATCCGCAAGAAGTTCATCATTACTATCCAGTTGTTGGATTTCTGCATTAACTACATCTTTCTCGTCAGGCGTATCAACACTTTCAAATTCTCCAAAACGTTCTTTATAATTCTCGATATATTTATCAATAAGCGCATTATCGACTTTTATCAGGTACAATGGATATTTATCCTTTGACGATATTTTCACCTCAATTTCGGGAGCCAGACCCAGATCGAACTTAAAATCAAAAACCTCGTCAACATCCCAGTTAATAAGATTGTTATCATCTATATGCGGTAAAGGTTCACCTAAAATATTCAGTTTTTCTTCGAGAAGGTATTTTGAAATTGATTCGGAGATAAGTTTATTTATTTCTTCTATCAATGCAGGCTTACGGTACATTTTTTTAATCAAACCAAAGGGTACCTTCCCGGGACGAAATCCATCAAGATTAACCTTTCTACGATAATCATTTAAAACGTTTGTCACTCTCGATTCATAATCTTCTTTCTCGAGCTTAATGCTTAGTATTGCATTTAAATTGTCAATATTCTCTCTGCTAATATTCATAGTCCAACTATTTTATCGCACCTTTTATAGAAAACCGCCAACACCAGCGTACTTTCGAGAGTATTAGCGGATTATGTTATGGTGCGGATGAAGGGACTCGAACCCCCACGCCCGAAGGCACTAGATCCTAAGTCTAGCGCGGCTACCAATTACGCCACATCCGCAAAATGAAGCGCAAAGATACTATAAAATTATAAAAATGCTCCCGATGACTTCAATATTTTATCTAAAAATTGGTGTTCCGATTTCATGATAAATCATCTGATAATGAGCATTTTATATTTTATTACTTAATAGAACAGCCTGCTATGGGAAAAATCGAAAAATACCTGAATGAACATTTCTAAATCTGTTTTGTATTTCTTAAACAAATTCTTAACTTATTATCTTATGAAATTAAAAAATGCTCTGATATTATTCTTGCTGGCAGGTAGCCTTACTTTAATGGCTCAGGACAACTTTTTTCAATCAGGAAAGTTGAAAAAAATCTGGGTAGCGAAAGGATTGAGTATTCCCGAATGTGTTCTTCCTGTTTATGAAGAGGGGATCTTATATGTTTCGAATCTGGGAAGTAATAATTCAAACGAAAAAGAGAACAATGGATTTATCTCCATTTTAGGTATCGATGGAAGTATTAAAAACCTTACATGGTGCAGTAATTTAAATTCCCCAAAAGGCATGGCACTCTATGATGGATATTTATATGTTACGGAGGTCGAAAGGGTTTCAAAAATTGATATAAGCTCAGGGGAAAAAGTCAAATCGTTTTTTGTTGATGGCGCAATTTTTCTTAACGATATTACAGTGAATGAATCCGGAGTATTTTTTATAACAGATTCCCGCACCGGTACAGTTCACAGATTAAAAAACGATACAGTCAGTGTACTGATAAAATCAGATCTTTTTCTATTTCCCAATGGAATTATTACTGTTGATAACAAAATACTTGTTGGTACCGGTAAAAATGTCATTTCAATCAATCCGGAAACGCTTGAGGTCAGGGAATGTCTGTTAAATACCGGCAGTGTTGACGGATTAGTGATGATTGAACCGGGTGTATTCATTTTTTCCGACTGGCCGGGAAAAATTCATATTATGAAAAAGGATGGAGAAAAAGAACTATTGCTTGATACTTCAGCATCAAGAACTTCTAAAACCGCAGATTTCGGGTATATTGCTGATATCAGAAAG
>Ga0307422_1001313_pt1 | contig 13100 bp, 7 predicted proteins | sample SalMarWE160290MG_FD_202153 | JGI IMG/M metagenome (GOLD analysis project Ga0307422, IMG submission 202153) | Salt marsh sediment microbial communities from the Plum Island Ecosystem LTER, Massachusetts, United States - WE1602-90 | ecosystem: Environmental > Aquatic > Marine > Intertidal zone >...
AAGTCGCTGCTTACTTTGAAAAAATCAGCGAATGGGGCAAACGTTTAGGCGTCACTTTTTACCCATCCTCTCATCTCATCAGTCGAGAACAAGTCCTATTTCTTGCTATGGTCGCCTCTGATCATCGGAAAGCCGGCTTTTATATCGATCTGATACTTGTCCCGATGATGGTCAGGCTCGCTGTTCAGTTTTACCAAGGCAAACCCTACGGATTGGGAATCTGGAATACGCCTTTCTTACGCGACCTCTACCCCAAAGAAGAGTTGCAACAACTCCGTCAATATAAAAAGGTTGTAGATCCTGCTGGAATCCTCAATCCAGGAAAATTCTTTTCTGTTTCAGGGAGACTGGGTCCTCTGCAAAAAATACTGTTCCATTCTGATGTCTTTAATCTCGAACTCTCTGCAATCCAATGGCTCCTTTTCAAACTCTTTGCCGTTATCCCGGAGAAGACGCTTCGGCAGCGTATCCCGGTTGCGCCGGAGGGGCTTGAAGGGATCGCGAACGATGTCCTCTCCTGTGCCCAGTGCGGAAACTGCGTCTCCCGGTGTCCTGTTTATCGTGCGACCGGGGATGAAACCTTTACGGCCAAAGGAAAGCTGCTCACCATGAAGAGGGCACTGGAGACGAAGAAGATCGAACTTTTGAAAGTCTTACCCATCTACTTCTGCCTTCACTGCGGCCGCTGCGATGAAGAATGTCAGGCCAATTTAAAACATCGCCAGCTATACAATGAGCTAGAGAAATATTTATCGGCTACTGTCGATTTCCCGATGCAGGAGATAACGAACTTTATCCAGGAAGTAGAAAATAGCCCGGATTTTCACCGGTTCCTGGATGTGATTCGAACGGGTTTTGACCAGAAGATTCACGAACAACGCCAGACGTTCCCGCGGTACCTTGTCCGCATAGACGAGGAATACTGCCTCAATTGTGGAACGTGTGTCGATGCCTGTATGTATAGCGTGCGCAAGCGTGACGAGTTAGATCCCCGTAAGGTTGTGATTGTTGACGAAGCACTCTGTCGCGGCTGTGGGGCGTGTTTGGAGCGGTGTCCACAAATTGCAGCCGGACTACCAGCTACTTCCGTAGAACTGCATCCGGACTATCTCAGCTTGGATGACCCGTACTGGAACGCCGAGATCATCGCTCGCATCGATCTGGAAGCGACGACGGGCACAATTCCTGTCTCCGGCACGGGTCAGGGTGACCCACACCGTGGCTCCGGTAATGACGGCATTCGTTTTGGTCACTTTCATATTGTGGGACCTGCGCAGAATCTCCTCTATGAAAGCTCCCCGGATGCCATCGCCGTCCAACTTGGGAAGCGGCCGAAATATTTGACGTTCAACGGACACAAGATAGAGACTCCTGCTCCCTCGCTGATCGGGCTGAAAACGCCCCTCCTCCTCGATGTGATGCCGATGGATGGGGGAGAAACCTTATTGGACTCCATGTTTGGAGCTGCCCGAACCATGGGGACTCGACTCACCCTTCGATTAGAAGAAGTTGAAAAATATGGAGCCAAGATTCGGGATCGAATCCATTCTCTGATTCTCCGATTGACTGCAGAAGACATAAGGAACCTGGCCGCAGGAAAGAAGTGGCCCAAGATCCTCCAGAAGCATTCGTGCGATTTGATAGAAATCGAGCTGGACGACACGGTTCTGGCACGAATGGATGTATTGAAACGTCTCTTCCCTAAATCCACCGTTCTCTCCGCCGTCATAAAGACCGATAAGGACGATGTGGATTCGGAGCTCAGGCCAACGCCGGTATTCCAGCGAAAGTTGGAATCTTTATTCGGATCACCTTTTGATATTTTGTGTCTCACGTCGGATTACGACGCGGACAAAGGATACTACCCCACCACGGATGCCGTACCCGCCGTGCATCGATTTCTGATCGAGCACAAACTGCGCCACCGATTTTCAATCCTTGCGGTTGGAGGAATCCGTTCTGCAGCCGATTCGCAAAAAACGATTCAACGGGGTGCCAACGGAATAAAGATCGATTGGCCCGTGTTGTTGGCCGCCGATCCAATGGCACGGCAGAGATTCCTCAGAGGGGAAGAGATCCTGATTTCACTTGATGCACGGGCATTGACAAAGCGAATCACCAGCCTCATCCGGGTATGGAATGTTCAGATCATTGAGGTTCTCGGTGCCTCCGGGTTTAAGGAGATTAGGAAGACCGTGGGCGAAGAGAATCGGCTGCTCATCTTTGACGACCTTGAGGAACGGGTTTACGATATCTTTAAGAACCAAGGTCACCTGGACAGAAACAGCCAGTCCAACCGGGCCCGGATGCAAAGAGAGGGAAATGGTTTCGGATGGCGGTACAGTCAACTGAAGAATCTTATCCAGCCCACGCATCTCCCTCACCGCTTCTATGATTGTAACCTCAACCCCCCATGCTATCGTATTTTTGATCGCGATCATGTCTGGCCGGCTCCCCTTATTGAATCCGTTGGACGCATGGCGAGTGGCGACCGAGAAACCTTGTTCCTTGGCCATACAGAGGAGCGAGGCAATTTGGGAGACGGTTTTGATTTCATTCATATTCAATTCCGACACAATCCTGACACTCTCCCGGATGAAAGGTTGGATGAGGTATCAACCGGTCTTCAGATCTCACCTTCATTACGACTAAAAGCACCCTTCATCGGAGCCGGAATGTCCGTTGGGTCGATCGGGCCGGGGACCTGGCGCTCCCGAGTCTTGGCAACGCGAGCCCTCGAGACCCAGATGGATACTGGCGAAGGTGGATACCCAACTTTTTTCATCCTTGATTCAGAATGGGATCCCCTAGACTTAACGGATCAACACGTGGCCCTTTTGGGACAATTGATGGAAGAGAGAAAACTCCTCACTCTGGAGGAGTTGATCAAAAGGGTTCGCCAAGAGCTGGACGAATCTCCTGAAAACGAGGGATTACTCGACGCGCTCGGAAAATATCCCGCTTCCATGGCGGTCCAGTACGTTCCCATTGTCACGGCCGAAGACGAGCCTTATATCTCCACTCAGCTCAAGACAGGTCTGTTTGGAGTGACCAAGGAGAGTATCCGGCGTGCCCGCCGTGTGGTGATCGCCTACAGCCAGGGAGCTAAACAAGGTGTCGGTGGGCACTTGCTGGGAAGAAAAGTCTTCGGTCTGGTGTCTCGGCTGCGGGGAGTCGCCGAAGGGGTCAGCCTTATTTCCCCCTTCCCTTTTCACAATTGCTATTCGATTGAAGATGTGAAGGCATTCATCGACGCTGTCCGGATGATCAACCCCCGTACGACCATCTGCATCAAGGTTTCGCCATCTCCTGATATTGAATTCATCGTTTCCGGTCTCGCCCGCATCGCCAAGGACAACCAGATGGTCATTGAAGTCTGGTTGGATGGACCTCGCGGAGGCACAGGCGCAGCTCCGGACATCATCAAGGGCCAGATGGGAATGCACATGGAGTATGCGATCCCCCTTTGCCATGAAAAATTAATGGACGACGGATTGAGAGATTACGTTGTTTTCATGGGAAGCGGCGGATTTCGCACATGGGGAGACGCGATCAAGGGAATCGCCTTGGGGCTTGATGGTGTCGTCCTGGGTACTGCAGACCTTGTAGCCATCGGTTGTGTTCGGGACCGTAACTGCGAGTCAGGGTGCCGAAGCGGTATCTCCACCATCGAACCGAAAATGCAGCTTTTACGCGATGTTGAAATAAACGCCCAACAGATCATCAACCTCCGTTCAATTCTTCAAGCTCAGACGATTAGGGCCCTTGCAGCTCTGGGTATGAAAGACATCAGAGAACTCCGGGGGCATTATGATTGCATTCAATGGCCGCTTCTCGAAGAGAGAGTCCGGGAGCGTCGCCGTCGGAGGGCCGAGATTTCATTGACTCGCCCTGTGACCGAGCAAGGAGAGGCCTCACAGCAACTAGCAGCCAATTCGATGCCGACACCCTCGGATTGTGGAGTCGCTGCCATTGTGTCCAACCATTTCATCCCGAGTCACGTAATGGACTTGATGCTTGATCGCATGGCTAACCGAGGGATGGACGGCGTTGGCATTTGGAAGGGAGGGTGTTATCCTCATCATATGGATCACTATGCCCTGCATGTCTTGGTCAAGGGCGTACTTCAGTCCGACGTAGAGCAGCAATACACGGCCAGAGAACCGGCTCTCAGTCCGGCAGAACTTCGTCGGCGAGCCAGGCAAGAGGTCTTGGCCACGCGCCGTCATATCATGAAGGAAATCGCTGACCGCTATTTCACAGGGGTCGAACTGGATGATTTCAACGATGATCTGGAGAAGTGCCGCTTCCCGTATCGACTCGATCAAAATGGTCACGAGCAGGATTTCCGGCTTTTCGGCGAAAAGGATCCGGGCGATGTGTTCCGGTTCTTTGTACGGGTGCGACGTGAAGCGTTGTATCGCTTTGTAGAGGATGATTTGTTGAAGGATCCCATCTGGCCGCCTCGTCAGATGCGCTACACAGATCTGACCGGTGAGAATTACAGAACGAACGGAGATTTCTTACAGGAGGCCGAGGACGAATACATCTATCGGCTTTCCCGAAAGATCACTCGCGAGAACTACGCAGAGATTTTGCACAAGAAAGCGGCGGTGATGTCGTGCGGTAAAAACTCCGGCTGCTGGAAGAGCGATGGTCGGGAAATTCCATGGGAGCTTCCCGAAGCGCCTGTAAATGTTATCCATCGTCGGTTAGCCACCGGCTCCGTGGTTGATCAGATGAATGCCCACCCCTTTGCTGAGCTTCACACGGCCCTGACGCATAATGGGGAGACGACGAACTATCGCACGATGCTGAACCGAATGTCACAGTTCAACCTGACGCCTTTGGCTCAAACCGATACAGCCGTGGCGTCTCTTAAGCTTCACCTGCTCAGCCAATACCTGCGTTATCCCTTCGACGCCCTTGTTGAATCCTTCTCACCCACGACAGGGTGGAAGCTGACCCAGTTGCCTCCCGAGATAAAGAGCCGTTTCGAGCGTATCCAGGAGGTAGAGCTGGAAAGTGCGCCGGATGGTCCGTACCAATACCTTTGCGGTCGGATCGACCCCTACCACAGAATTATCGAGCGGTTGGATATTATCGACCCATCCTTGCTTCGGCCCAACGTGGCCATGCTCTATGACGACGGAGATAATTTCGTGAGCATCATCTGTTCCGAGAAGCAAGGGGGCGATGCGGGGTTGCAGGAGCTTCATCGTCTGGGGATCGTGCGAAGCACCCAGCCCCCCTTGACCTTCACCGTCAACACAGGCATGGTGAGCAGGGTCTTCTACGACGAGAAGGGAACAATCACAGGATACGAGGTATTAGACAAATTCGGTAAACGACTGGATATTCCCCATGGGACGTATCCTTCTGCGGAGTCAATCCCTTCGGTAACCGGCGGCATGGGAATCGGGAAGATACCCGATCCTTGCGTCTTTGTGCGAGATCGGCTATCCCGTTGGGGTTTTGGCGAATTCAAAACGGCTCTACAGCAGATCACAAAGAACGTCTCAACAGCGCAAGCAGTAAGGGAGCTGGCCCGAATCTGCGATTACCTGCCGGGCTGGGAAACCGGAGACAAAGACAGAGGAACGCTTCAACATATCCTTTGGGATCATATCAACTCGACCCTGGATCGCGTGAACGGTGAAAATGGAATCGTTCGCGTTAGCTTGGCCAACGCTGGAAAGCTCGAAAAACCCGAAGGAGCAGACCAGATCTTAGTAATTGACAGCCGGGGATTTCGACCCGAAGGCATCGATCCGTTAACGGTGCTGAGCTGTTTTCTCGATCATGCCCATCGGATGGGATGGAGAAGATTCATCGTCTACAGAACGGAGGGCCAACGGGGTATTGGCATGGGTATGGGGTCTGGTCTAACCCTAGATACCACCGTAGACGTTTATGGAAGTCCGGGTGAATACTGTGGTGCATTCAACATGGGAACCTTGGTTCGTGTCCATGGCCATGCTCAGAACTTCACCGGAATGGTCATGCACTCTGGAACACTTGAGATCCATGGTGACGTGGGAAAGGTAACGGGATATTCTGCAAAGGGAGGAACATTCAATATCCTTGGCAACGTCGTAGACCGGGGATGGGTCTGCGCGGTGAGCGACCCCCGTGGCCCGGGGCTTGAGGTCAACATCGTGGGGACGGCGTACGAGCACCTCTGCCAGGCCTTAATGGGTGGATCCGTCATCATGCTCGGCCTCTTTAGGGGGTATGACGGAATGCTCCGTCAAATGGACTCCCCTTACAGTGGCGCTAAAATCTTGGCAGGTGCCTCTGCCGGAGAAGCGATCTTCTACGACCCTAAGGAGAGTTTGGAAGAAGGACAATACAAGAGTTGTGCCGTACAGCCTATCGATGATAAGAAGTGGGAAGAAATCGTGGGCCGCCTGATGAAACTGGAAAGTATCTTTGGCCTAGGTTTCTCTCGAGAAAACAGTCATCTCATAGTAAAGATCGATGGGCATCTTGAAACGATGACACCTGAAAACTTCCGATGGATTATCCCTAAGGTAGAATTAGAGGGCTACTATTAATATCGCCGATACCACCGATTCGTGGGTATGTACGGCGAGTCTCTGTTTCTGCAGGGCGAGGTAGATCAGAAGAGGCTCGGCAAAGAGGTCAAGATAGGGGGGGTGACCCGTGAGGATACAAAGCTCTTAAAGAAACACGTGGGCGACTTTTGTGCCTATTTTGGATTCGACCTGGCGGAGATCCTCACAAAACCCTTCACCAAGATCTATCCTTAACAGCCATCGCCCCTACGGGACCATATACGCCTATTGAGCGAAACCCCTTGTGTCGGTTCAGGCCGTCAAGAGCCTCTAGCGTATAAGGATCACGTGGTTTTTAGATAGCCTCTTTTCCCATCTCACCTGTGCGGATACGGACCACTGTCTCCACGGACAGCACGAAGATCTTCCCATCCCCGATCTGGCCGGTCCTCGCCTTCTCTTGGATCAGGCCGATTGCTTGCGGCACAAGCTCGGAGTCTAGGACCACCTCGATCTTGACCTTCGGGACAAAATCGACCTGATACTCCGCTCCACGGTAGACCTCTTTATGCCCCCGTTGGCGTCCGAATCCCTTCACCTCTGTCACGGTCATGCCCTTTATGCCAAGATGGGCCAGCCCATCCTTTACCTCATCCAGTTTATCCGGCTTGATGATAGCTTCGATTTTTTTCACGATCTTTCCTCCTTATATAGTTGTTGCTGCCGGGTCTTTGCCGTTAGAAACTATATCCGGTTTCATTGTGTTGACTGATATCAAGCCCTCTCTCTTCTTCCTCCTCAGTAACCTGCAGACCGACGATCCAATCGACCGCCTTCAGGATGATCGAGGTCATGACAAAGGCAAAAATCCAGGTGCCAGCCACGGAAACAACCTGAATCCAGAATTGGCCTGGATTGCCGAGCAAGAGGCCGTTGGCCCCATTTGGATTTATCATCGTGCTGGCGAACAGGCCGGTTGCCAAGGCACCCCATGTTCCTCCTAATCCATGGATGCCGACCACGTCGAGGGAATCATCATACCCGAGCTTCGATTTTAACAAGATGCCGCCGTAGCAGATGATACCGGCCATTGCTCCGATGATGAGGGCCGCTACCGGACCTACGAAGCCTGAGCCCGGGGTAATGGCGACCAGGCCGGCCACGGCCCCGCTGGCGGCTCCCAAGGTCGTAGGCCTTCCTCGGTGCATCCATTCAATGGTAATCCACGACAGGGCGGCTGTGGCAGAAGCGCAATGGGTGACCACAAAGGCGTTGGCGGCGAGACCATTGGCCGCCAAGGCGCTGCCGGCATTAAAGCCGAACCAGCCGAACCACAAGAGCGCCGCCCCGGTAATGGTCATGGGGAGATTGTGAGGGATGAAGGCCACAGACCCATACCCGCGGCGTTTTCCGATGATGAGGGCCGCAGCCAATGCCGAGATGCCGGAACTAATGTGCACCACGGTCCCCCCGGCGAAGTCCAAGGCCCCCATGTTACCCATCCACCCACCGGCGCCCCAGACCCAGTGAGCCAAGGGGTTGTAGACCAGGGTGGCCCAGAGAATACTAAAGAGCATGAAGGCGCCGAACTTCACCCGCTCTGCGAAGGCGCCGGTAATCAAGGCCGGGGTGATAATGGCAAACATGCATTGAAAGATCATGAAGGCCATATGCGGGATGGTGGATCCATACGTAGCACTCGGCTCCATTCCGACGCCTTGAAGGCCAAGCCAGTTTAAGCCGCCGATGATGCCCCCATGGTCAGGACCGAACGCCATGGAATACCCCCAGAGGACCCATTCCACCGTGATAATGCCCAGCATGATGAAGCTCTGCATCAGGGTACCCAGGACGTTTTTGCTGCGGACCATACCAGCGTAAAATAAGGCGAGGCCCGGTACCATGAGCATGACCAAGGCCGATGAAAAAAGCACAAAAGCAGTATCCCCAGCATTCATTGTTTATCCTCCTTTCTTTCTCCGTTATGTATTGTTGCTGGGGTTATTTTTACTACTGATGTGTTACGCGAGTATTGCAGGTATGTTACGAATTGATTACATCTTCGGCGGGGTCCTGTTGGGAGAGTTTGTTGCGGGTGTCTTCAGTTTTTTTGATGAAGACGTGATCAATTCGGCTTTTTAACCTGTTGTAGATCATCGTCAACATCATCAACTGGATCTGGTCTGGTTCTCTCTTGCGCACTTTCAGCCAGTATTGCATATTGCCGACGAAGTTCTGTTCCCATTCACTCAGCTGATCGTCATGATGCACCAGGTAGGCAAGCATCTCATATGCCCCTGGAATGAGTTCCATTATTTTGTCCTTCTGTGGCTGTAAGGTCTTTCCTTGCACTCGTGTCATAGCCCTTTTCGATTGATTGGAGAAAGGGCTGCATAAAGTTCCTGCATAGCTGGTGTATCGCCGGAAGGCGGAGGCGCAAGAAGGCACGGATGCGGTGTTTGTTCACCTTGCCAACGGTGTTCTCCGAGAGCCACGTTTGTATCATGCGCTCCGTTATTTCGAGATGGAACTGGAAGGCGTAGATAGAATCTTTGTAGCGAAATGCCTGATGGGGATAATCGTGCGAGGCAGCAAGAAGAATTGTATCATCAGGGAGATCGAAGGTCTCACCGTGCCATTGGAAGACCGGAAAGAGCGCGGGGAATGCCCCCAGGCACGGATCACGTTTTCCCTCATCGGTTAACATGGTCTCATACCAGCCAATCTCTTCTTGAGGTCCCTGGTAGATCCTCCCCCCCAGGCAATGGGCGATGAGTTGTGCTCCGAGGCATATCCCAATGGTCGGGTTACCCTCCTCAATCCACCTGTGCACAAACGTCTTCTCCTCGACAAGGAAGGGATGCAGAGCATCATCATTGACGCTCATCGGTCCGCCCATGAGGATAAGGAGGTGAAAGGGAGTGGGGTCTGGAAGTCCCTCTCCGTTCCATAACCCCACCTCAGTTACCTCCCATCTCCTTTCCCTGAGGATTGTTTCCAACAGACCAGGGCCTTCCTCAGGGTGGTGCGTTACTATCAAGGCCTTCACGTCGTATCTACGAATACGCTACAAATTGGGGAGGTACTCCTTGATCTCATATTCCGTCACCTGGGCACGGTAGTCGTCCCATTCCGCCTTTTTGTTTCTGATAAAGCTCTCGAAGGTGTGATCGCCCAGACATTCGCGCACGAGCTCGCTGTGCTCCATAAGGTCGATGGCCTCACCCAGGCTCCCTGGTAGCGTCGCGATCCCTCGCTCTGCCCGCTTTTCCGCTGAAAGTTTAAAGACATCCACCTCTACCGGGGGCGGCAGTTCATACTCCTCTTCGATCCCTTTCAAACCCGCAGCCAGCATCACGCTGAATGTCAGATAAGGGTTGCCTGCTGGGTCAGGTGAGCGGTACTCCGCGCGAGTGGCCTGCTCCTTGCCCGGTTTATACTCAGGCACGCGTACCAGGGCCGAGCGGTTTCTGTTCCCCCAGGAGAGATAGGCCGGCGCCTCGTATCCGGGCACGAGCCTCTTGTATGAGTTCACCCATTGACAGGTTACCGCCGTTATCTCCGGGCCGTGTTTCAGGAGTCCGGCGATATAGTGGCGGCCGACCTTGGACAGGTGATAGGGGTCCTTGGGGTCAAAGAAGGCATTCTGTTTTCCCTTGAAGAGGGATTGGTGTACATGCATCCCGCTTCCATTCATGCCGAAGACGGGCTTCGGCATGAAGGTGGCGTATACCCCGTTCTCCAGGGCCACCTGTTTTACCACCGCCTTGTAGGTCATGACATTATCGGCCATGGAGAGGGCGTCGGTATATTTCATGTCTATCTCATGCTGGCTGAAGGCCACTTCATGATGGCTGTATTCCACCGTTATCCCCATCTCCTCAAGCTGGAGCACCGTCTGCCGGCGCAGGTCCACTGCCAGATCGAGCGTGGTCATGTCGAAGTAGCCCCCTCGGTCCAAAAACTCCGTTCCCTCTGAGTTCTTGAAATAGAAATACTCCAGTTCCGGACCGACATAGTAGGTAAAACCCATGTCGGAGGCCTTTTTCACATTTCTTTGCAATACGTACCGGGGGTCACCTTCGAATGGTTGTCCTTCCGGTCGCAGGATATCGCAGTACATCCTGGCCACGCCGTACTCCTTGGGCCTCCAGGGGAGGACGCGGAAGGTCGCAGGATCGGGCATGGCGATCATGTCGCTTTCCTCGATACGGACATAGCCCTCAATGGAGGAGCCGTCAAATCCCATCCCCCCCTCGAGGGCGTCGGGGAGCTCCTCAGCCGTGATGGCAAAGCTCTTCGCGAAACCCAGGATGTCGGTGAACCACAGCTTGATGAACTTTACCTTTTGCTCCTTGACCACCTTGAGCACATATTCCTTTGCGTCTTTGGTACTTGCCATTTTTTACACCTCCTCGCCTCATATTTGAGCCTATTGCACCATCCTTTTGTTACAGGAATATTACAAGAGAAAAAAAATTTCTAACCTTGACATTCTTGGGCAAAAGGTGCTAATTTGCGATTGTTCCAAAAGCCGGGGGGCTAATGACAGGGGATCACTCTATCTCAGTTTCTTCGAATCAAATTGGACGATCCCAGGGCCATGCGCCTGGGGGCATCCGTACATCCGATATCCCTTCACAAAATGACGATGATCTATACCCATGTCCTCAACCTGGATTGGCGGGTGTTCGCAGTCCTGTGGACGGGCTTTGAGGCAAGGTAAGGAGGTTATTATGCCGACCCGCATAAGCTGCCGTGATAAGTCGCTCAATAGAGTGCAACTAGTTGAATATAAAGGGATTAACACGCATCCAGCAAGCTATCCAATGGCGTGTTATATGTACAGAAAGATGAAACTCCGCATCTTATGCGGATCAATATAATCTATGTTCGGCTCTGAGGAGATGGGAGGAAACGGGAGTCCATAATGTCGATGTTCAAATCCATACGTGAGCTTGACCAGAAGTTCTCGTGGTCTTTCTTCGGGTTCCTTTTGGCTATCGCTCTTGGTGTTGTGATGCTGTACGATCGCGTCCTCGCAGACAAGCACTCCCAGCTATACCTTGATGTGCTCACGTCCACTGCGGTCCTCGACATACGGGAGCAACTCCCCAACTTAGAGATTCTGTATGACGGCATCGACATCCGGGAAAAGAATCTCTCCCTTCAGATACTCACCATCAAGGCGGTCAACGACAGTACGCGCGATATCCTGAAGGGACACTACGACCCGGATGATCCGGTCGGCCTCAAGGTTACTACCGGCAAGGTGATCAGGACCGAACTCGTCGAGGCCAGCAGCGATTATCTTAGCAGGAATGTCAGTTTCGATAGCCCCACCAACAGTGTCATACACTTCAAGGATGTGATCCTCGATGCACACGAATTCTTTGTGTTGAAGCTCCTGGTACTCCATCACGCACGCGAAGACATATCCATTGAGCCCGTGGGGCATATCTCTGGGATGCAGAGCATCATCATTCGCGAGCCCTTCAAGGAAGTCGGTCGTCCAGGGTTCTGGATTCGCACGTTCACGGGAGCGTGGGGAGTACAGCTCGTCCGCCTTGTCGCATATACGCTCCTGACGATACTGATCATCTTGTTGATTGTCATTCCGACGAGCCTCATTGGCGACAAGGTGCAGGAATTGAAGCGTCGCCGCCACGTGCGAGACTTCAAGGCTGCGACACAATTCGATCTGACTGAGAACGACGAGTTCCTTTTCGGCAGATACGTCAACGTTGGAGTCCGGGAGGTATTTGCGTTGCAGGATCTCAGCAAGAGCAAGAAGGCTCTTCTGCGGGCGTACCGCCGATACGAACGCATGAGAAAGCAGGCCGCCGAGCCGAAGAAGGTCCCCGACGACGTTCATGTTGTGTACCCGCACACGTTCTATCCCGGTGGCGTCAGGCATCTCGCTCCGTACATCGAGGCCGGGTTTGTTCATGTTGAGGACGGCAAGCCAACGGTCGATGAACACATGGCCCAGACCGTCGAACACTTCATACGCTTCCTCAGGAACAGGCAAATCATCAAGCAGGAGGATGAGACAGAGAAGCAGGCACGCCACGCCGTACCTGCTGGAGTTCTGGAAGTGTTCGACGAGAAGGAAGAGCCGGTTGCCGAACAACCACCTGAACGCGACAAGTGAAAGGCCGCGCTTCGCTTGCCTTCTACTTGCGCGTTAGGTGAGGCGTTAGGTGAGATTCCGAGGACATAAAAATGGGTCACGAAATAGAGAAAACAGAAAGAGATACGAAACAAGTCCTTGGCGATACTCTTCAAGCCATAGCCGAAGGTATTACCGGGTTATCTGCTTCCTCTAAGAATGATTTATTTTTTTCCATTGGCACAATTTTTCAGAGATTACGAGGTGGCGATTTTCTATCAATATTGCTTGATGAATGGAACAAATACAGAGAAAAGGGCAGAGTCAAAGAGGATTATCAATTTACAGAACAACATAAAGCATGCCTTGGAGAGTTATTAGAGTTTCTCGACCAAGATCATCCAGATGAATTAAGATTTTCGATTATTAAGCAAATATTTTTAGTTGCAGCCGAAGAGAAGGTAAGTGAT
>Ga0307422_1001314_pt1 | contig 13097 bp, 16 predicted proteins | sample SalMarWE160290MG_FD_202153 | JGI IMG/M metagenome (GOLD analysis project Ga0307422, IMG submission 202153) | Salt marsh sediment microbial communities from the Plum Island Ecosystem LTER, Massachusetts, United States - WE1602-90 | ecosystem: Environmental > Aquatic > Marine > Intertidal zone >...
CGTGCTACGATGTCAAGAATGGCGGACATAATCAATCTCCCTCCTCGTTAAGGTATTTGGTTCCGATGTATATATATTGGAGCCCTGATATGCCGGTCAAGAGGGCAGTCGCCCATATGATCGCGGGGAAGATCGTTTTCATAACCACGGAGAAAGGCGTAACGAGGGCCCACGTGATGGTCACGATCTGAGCGACCGTCGAGGCCTTGCCGACGAAGATGGGCTTGATCTCAACCCTATGGGACGTAAGGTGCAAAATAAGGATGCCCAGCAAGATGATGACATCCCTGGCGATAACGATCACGGTCAGCCAACTGGGGATGATACCCAAGACTGCCAAAACGATGAAGGAAGTGGTGAGCAATAATTTATCGGCGACGGGATCCAGGTATGTCCCTATGGTGGTCCGCTGGTTATAGACCCGCGCGATCAACCCATCGAGGCCATCGGTGACCCCTGCGCCGATAAAGATGAGCAGCGCGATAAACAAGTGGTTATAGATCAGAGAGATGACAAAAAAAGGAATGCACAGGATACGCAGGATGGTGAAGAAATTGGGTACGTTCATCTGTCTCTAACCGGCTGCTTCCATCTCATCGTAGTCACCGCGAAAAAGATCCTTAAAGGCCGTAAATTCGGAGATAAAAGAGAGATCAACCTTTCCGGTCGGACCGTTTCGCTGTTTCCCGATGATGACCTCTGCCGTCCCCTTGTGATCCGAATCGGGGTTATAGACCTCATCTCGATAAATAAAGATGATGACATCGGCATCCTGCTCAATGGCCCCCGATTCCCGTAGATCGGAGAGTTGCGGCCTCCTCCCCGGCCTGTCCTCGGCCTTTCGGCTCAACTGGGATATGGCGAGCACGGGGATATTGAGCTCTTTTGCCAAGGCCTTCAGGGAACGTGATATCTCCGAGATCTCCTGCTCCCGCCGCTCCACCCCGCTTCTGCCCCGCATCAATTGGAGATAATCGACGATGATCAGCGCTAAGCCTCGATCGGCCTTCAACCTCCTCGCCTTGGCCCTCAGCTCTAGCACGGAGATGGCAGCGCTATCATCGATGAATATCGGGGCATCGGACAGCGCTCCCGCGGCCATGGTCAGTTTAGGCCAATCGCTTTCGCTCAAAAATCCACTGCGCAGTCGCGCACTATCCACCCTCGCCTCTGAACACAACATGCGAATGGCCAACTGCTCCTTGGACATCTCCAAGGAGAATATCGCCGTGGGGACCTTCAAGGTGATGGCAGCGTGCTGGGCGATGTTCAGACAAAAAGCGGTCTTCCCCATGCTCGGCCTGCCGGCCACGATGATGAGATCGGCATTTTGAAAACCCGCGGTTTTCTTGTCCAGATCCTTAAAGCCCGAAGGAACGCCGGTGATCAACTCTTTCTTCTCATAGAGCTGCTCAATAACCTTAAAGCTTTCCTTGACGATCTCCTTAATGGGATAGAAGGCGGGTTTTACCCGGTGCTCCGAGATACGAAAGATGGCCTGCTCGGCCTCATCCAAAAAGTCCTCGAGGTTCTTGCCCTCCTGAAAACTTTGGGTAACGATCTCCGTGGCGGTGCTGATCAACTTTCTCAGGATGGACTTTTCTTTGACGATCTTGGCGTAGTAAGCGATGTTGGCGGCCGTGGGAACGGATTCCACCAAGCCGGCAAGATAGGAGGCCCCTCCTACCTCTTCCAGTTCCTTCTTCTTTTTCAGTTCATTGGTGATCGTTATCAGATCGAGGGGCTCATTCCGCTCGGAAAGGGCGATCATACACTGGAAAATCTTTTGATGCGCTTCACGGTAAAAATCACCGTCCTCTAAAAATTCTACAACGGTGTTGAGGGCGTCATTTTCGATGAGGATGCCGCCCAAAATCGATTGTTCCGCCTCAAGGTTCTGTGGAGGCAGCTTGAAGGAAGCCGCATCTACATCGGCCCTCAGCTCCTTGGCCACGTGTTACTCCTTTACCACCCAGAGTTTCAATTCGGCCGCCACCGCGGGGTGAAGCTTGAGTGAAACCGTATAGACACCCAAGTTCTTTATGGGCTCCTTGAGCACGATCTTTTTGCGATCCACGGATATCCCCTGATTCCGCAAGGCCTCCTCGATATCCGAAGAGGTGACCGCCCCAAAGAGCTTGCCCTCCTCCCCTGTGGGTTTGGCAATGGTACAGGAGATCTCCCCGATCTTGTGAGCCAACTGCTGCGCCTCATGCTCCAGCTTGTCATGCTTATGCTGTAAAAAATCCCTCTCGTGCTCCAAGGCCTTCAAACTCGTGGCAGTCGCCGTCACCGCCATCTTGCGGGGTAAGAGGTAGTTCCTGGCGTACCCGTCCGATACCCGCATCCGATCCCCTGCCTTCCCCAACGAGGGGACATCTTCTATCAAGATGATTTCCATACTAGTCCTCCCACATTTCAAATCCTTCCGCCCGACCAGGGTATCCCTCACCCCTATATCACGATATCACATTCCCGCGCTCTGACTCAACCATCAGGCGGCATATTTCCCCCCGCTCCCCTCCTCAGGAACAGATCCATCGCCCAGGAAAACAGGGGCAACCCAACGACCGCGACACAGCACGGCCACCATCGCTTGAGAAGCGTACCTATGCCGCTGATCCTCAAGCACGACACCTCGGTACACGCCCTATCTGGGTAACGCGGTAAAGGGAAGAAGGGCTACATGCCGAGCCCGCTTAATGGCCCTGGTAAGCTCCCGTTGGTGTTTGGCACAATTTCCCGAAATCCTCCGGGGGATGATTCTCCCCCTCTCGGTGAGAAAGGACCTCAATAAATGATAATTTTTATAATCAATCGTCAGGGAACTATCGGTGCAGAACCGACAGATTTTTTTCCTCCTATAATCCCTTCTATTGTCCCTTTTTCGTGAGGTCGATTTATTCGTAGGCTTACGCATTAAAACTCCTTTTCATCTCAAGTCTGTTACCTGATGGGCGATGATCCCTATCTCTCGCCTCATCTTCCCCTCTGCCGTCTCCCAACGGCGTTGGACAAGACCACCTTCGACGAGAACAGTGCCCCCCGCCTTCCCCTTCTGTTTCGCCCAAGACTCCGATCGTTCGCCGACAAGCATGACCCGTATGGAGACATTTTCACAGGGGAGGGATTCATCCTCCAATCGTTCTGAGGGGAGACTAAGGGTAAAAAATATCACCGGTTTCCCTCCCGGGGTATACCTGATCTCGGGATCGTCCTTCAGTCTCCCTGCCAAGATCACGCGGTTCAGGAAAAACACTATTCCTCCTCCGCAGCACCTGCCGACTCTTCACCCCCGGCTGGTTCCTCCTCGGGTTCTTCCTCTTTTTCCGGTTCCTTCTCTTGTTCCGGTTCTTCTCCCTGCTGAACAGCAGCGATATCCCCCTCCTCCCTCTTGACGGTGAGATACCGGAGGACCTCTTCCATCAAACGGAGGTTTCTCTCCATGTCGGCGACCAGCGCCTCATCCCCCTTCAGGTAGAAAATGAGGTAGTATCCCTTCTTCTTCTTCTTGATTTCGTAGGCGAGGGTCTTGACCCCCCACTCCTCCACCTTGAGCACCTCGGCCCCGCGATCGCCGAGGAATTGCTTGAGTTTCTCCGTAAATCCGTCAACCTGCTCTTTGGACACCTCAGGGTCCAACACGAGCATCGTTTCATATATACGCATGGTATCCTCCTCGTGGCCTCCACGGCCCTCGAACCTAAGGTCAAGGGCAAGGAGGGTCTTGTTACTAAGATTTTATAAGGCCAGCGATGTAGTTTCTGCCCACCTTAACCTTCACTTTGTCGGCGATCTCCACGGTGACCACCGTATCCGACAGGCTGACCACGGTACCCTGAAGGCCGCCGGTAGTGACGACCTTGTCACCCCTTTTCAAGCCCCCCAAGAGCTGCCGGTGCTCCTTCGACCGTTTTTGCTGCGGCCTGATCAGGATGAAGTAGAATACGGCAAAGAGCAAGCCCATAAAGATGAGAAAAGAGTAAGGGCTCTGTTGCCCTCCTTGCCCTTGACCAGGGGCCATGGCATAGACGATTTCACCTAGCATACTGTTTCACCTCCTTCATCTCCTAAATTATGTCCTGTATCTCTTCTCTGGGATACGAACGTCCGTATGAACTGATCCATCGTCTCCTCGGAAAGGGCCTGACGGATATCCCGCATCAACGAGTGATAGTAAAAAAGGTTGTGCACGGCATTGAGTCTGTACGCCAACAACTCCCGGGCCAGAAAGAGATGCCTGAGATAGGCCCGGGAGAAATGGCGGCAGGTATAACAGCCGCACGCGGGATCAAGGGGCGCCGTATCCGCGCTATAGCGGGCATGCTTGATGTTGAGCCGACCGAAGCTGGTAAAGAGGATCCCGGTCCGCGCGCATCGCGTCGGCAAAACGCAGTCAAACATATCCACCCCAATCTTCACCCCGGCGAGGATATCCTCAGGGGTCCCCATCCCCATCAGATATCGGGGAGTGTCCGTGGGGAGGAGTGAGGTGACCAACTGAGCCATCTCAAAGGTGACTTCTTTCTCTTCCCCGAGGCTCAGACCCCCGATGGCATACCCGTCAAACCCCATCTCCATCAGCTCATGGGCACTCTGCCGGCGTAGCTCCGGATAGACCCCCCCCTGGACGATGCCGAAGAGGGCCTGTCCGTTATCTTCCTTTGCCCCCTGTGATTGCCGTGCCCATTGTGCTGTCAACCCCACCGCTACCTTGGCCTCATCACGGGAGGCGGGATAGGGGGGGCAGTCATCCAAGGTCATCATGATATCGGCGCCCAATTCCTCCTGGATCCGAACGACCTTCGCCGGAGTGAGGAAATGGGACGACCCGTCGAGATGGGAGCGGAAGTGCACCCCCTCGGGTTCTACCTTGCCTAAGGCACTCATGCTCACAATCTGAAACCCTCCGCTGTCCGTCAATATAGGGCCTTCCCACCCCATAAACCGATGCAAACCGCCTGTTTCCCTAATCACCTCAGTCCCAGGCCGGAGGTAGAGGTGGTAGGCATTGCATAGGAGGATCTCTGTCCCCACCTCCTGCAGGTCAGCCGGGGCTAGGGCCTTGACACTCCCTTGACTCCCCACCGGCATAAACGCCGGGGTGGAACACTGTCCATGGGGGGTGGTTATGGTGCCGAGTCTCCCCTGCTCACCCTCCTTGAGGAGTTGAAAAGAGAACCCTTTCCCCTTCACATGATCAACATCCCATCCCCATAACTATAAAATCCGTATCCCTCCCGCATCGCATCGCGATATGCCTTCAGGACGAGATCCCTCCCCCCGAAGGCAAACACCAGCAACAGCAGGGTGGAGCGCGGGAGGTGAAAATTGGTGATCAGGGCGTCGATCGCCTTGAACCGATATCCAGGGTAGATATAGAGATTGGTCATACCCTGGTGGGGATGGAGCCTTCCTTCCTCATCGCAGGCGGACTCCAAGGCCCGCACCGCCGTGGTGCCCACCGCGCATATCCTCCCCCCTCGTGCACGGGCGGCATTGATGGCCTCGGCCGAGGAGGCAGATATGGCGTAAAATTCCGGCTCCAAACAATGACCCTCAATCTCCTCTGACCGGATGGGCTGAAACGTACCCAGCCCGACGTGGAGGGTGAGGGGAACAACCGTTATCCCCTGCTCCTCTATACCCTGCACCAACTGAGGGGTAAAGTGCAGACCGGCCGTCGGGGCGGCTATTGCCCCATCGTGACGGGCGAAGACGGTCTGGTACCCCTCTTTGTCGATCTCCTCATCTTCCCCTCCCCTGATATAGGGGGGGAGGGGGACATGTCCGATCCGGTTGATGATCTCCCAAAATGCCCCCTGGGCCTCAAAGGAAATCCGCTTTTTCCCCTCGGTGCCATTGCCCACCACCTCTCCCGCAAGGTCGGGGGCGAACCGTATGCGTGTCCCCGCGTGCAGCCGCTTGCCCTTGTTGACCAGGCACTCCCATGCCTCACCTGGGCCGGGGATTCTTTTTAACAGCAGGACCTCTACCTTGCCCTGGGTCTCCTTGCGTCCGAGCAAGCGGGCCGGCAGCACCCTGGTATCGTTTACCACCAGGACATCGCCCTTTCGCAAAAAATCGCCCACCCGGGAGAAGGTGGTATGGGTTATCTCCCCTCCCCCCCGTTTTAAGACCAGGAAGCGGGCCGTATCCCTCGGCTCGACAGGATATTGGGCAATGAGTCCTTCGGGAAGGTGGTAATCAAGCTCTGTGATCCGCATTAGGTAACTCAATAAACCACAAAATCCGTCCCCTGTCAATCCCTGGGATCTGTCCGCCGCGCCGCCACGGATCGTCGGTATCGCCTCAAGACCGCGAGGCATTCCTCGTCCTCGCACAGAGACCTGGCCTCTTGCTCCACCTCATCATCGTGCCTGATGATCCCCCTAAGCCAATAGTAATAAACGCTCAGGACCTCGTGGGCCCACGTCCGATCCTCCTCCGCAGGGGAGAGCTGGCGATCGAAGAAGATTGTCCCCTCATCGAAACGGACAAAACCGCCGATCCCCCGCTCGCGATACGGCCGATACTCTTCTGCGGTGAAGTCAACGTAGCAGATCGAAAAGGCATTGAGGATTTTTTTCAAGACGTCATCGAGAAACGGGGCGTCCATGGCACAGGAGCGTTGCATCAGAAGAATAGAAACCGCCTCTGCATCTTTTTGGTCACTTCATGCCTGAACCGCTCCACGTCATTTTGAACACCCCGCATGATCTCGGCATAGCGGTAGAACTCCAAGACCCTGACGTTTTTGAGCTCCGGTTTGATGTAGATGTCGGGCTGGGATATCCGCATCTTATGTTCCACGATAGAGCGCTGCATGATCTGAAAGGTGGACATGATGCTCTCCATGAACGAAGGGATCTGATCACGTCCACCAGGGGTCTTTGCCCCGGAGACATCGATGGCGACGAGGATATCGCATTTCTTACGGATGGTGTCATAGGGCAGGGGATTGACGGCGCCCCCATCCACCAGCACGGTATCGCCGATCTTGACCGGTTTAAAGAGCCCGGGTATGGACATGCTGGCCCGGATGGCGGGAACGAGCTCCCCCGATTCAAAGACGACCTCCCTGCGCTTCCAGAAGTCGGTCGCCACGATCTTGAGGGGGATCTTCAGGTCTTTGAAGTGCCGGGCCGGGATGTTGTTATGAAAAAATCGCTCCACCCCTTTCCCTTTGAGGAAGGCCGAGGCCAGGGGACCGGAGAAATCCACCATCCTGTTGATCTCGGCGACCCTCACTGCGCGAAGCATCTCCTCCATCTGCGCGCCCGATACCCCGGCGGCATAGAATGCCCCTATGATGGCCCCGATACTGGTGCCCGCGATCACCGAGGGCCTCAGCCCCATCTCATCCAGGGCCTTGAGAAAGGCGATGTGGCACAGTCCCTTGGCCCCACCGCCGCCCAAGGCCAACCCGATCCTTTTCTTTTTCATCAGCAATCTTCGCATGCGTGGCAACTGTCCCCAATATCCTTTGTATCACAGTTAGCCATCTCTGGTCTATATTGATCCTGCCTCATATCATGGCTTTAAACTATAAGATTGTTCACATCATTTCATAAAACTCAAATATATTTGACATTTGATAAACTCTTATGATATAGATTTCAATAATCGAGGTTAGGCGAAACACTCCGCCATTTTTTTCTTGCTCACAAGGAGGCCAAGCCATGATTAAAAAACTCACTGCCATTATTTGTATCTATATCTTCACCGTCGTAGCGTGGATCATCCTCGGTTCTACGGTCTTAGTCAGGACGAATACCCAGGATTACAAGCTCAAGGGTGCCGTGGGGCAGCTGTGGGGAACGGTGCAAGTACAAAAGGCACCTGCTGTCTACTATGAAACCAAACACACGGTAGAAAACAAACGGGTTGAATCGGGTAAGACCATCAGGGAATTTGAGACACAAACGGTTACGCATTATCTCCCCCTCAAATCCAGCACGATCGATGTTGACTTGGATTTGCAGCATCGCAAAAAAGGCCTGCTCTGGTATCCCACCTATACCGTCAAGTTCGCAGCACTGTATACCGTATCTAATGAGACCTCCAAATCTCGCGATATCTTTTTCGATTTCACCTTTCCCGCCAAAGGTGCGGTGTACGACGACTTCCGCTTCTCAGTCGGAGGCAAGGAGTTAGAAAATATAGAAATGTCCTCGGGAATGGTAAAAAAGGTCTTAAAACTATCTCCTAGGCAGAAAGAGGCCGTTGAAATATCCTACAAATCCCAAGGATTAAATACATGGTGGTACGAGTTTGGCGAAAACGTAAGCCAGGTCAAAAACTTTCTGCTCACCATGAAGACTAATTTTAGCAATATCGATTTCCCCGAAAACAGCATCTCCCCCACCACGCGAACCCAAACCACGGATGGATGGGAGCTCCGGTGGCAATACGCCAACCTGCTCACCGGCGTAAAGATCGGCATGGACTTGCCCAACAAACTTAACCCCGGCCCCTGGGTGAGCAGGGTCACCTTCTCGGCTCCGATTGCCCTCTTCCTATTTTTCTTCTTGCTATTCATCTTTACGACGCTACGCAAAATTAAGGTCCATCCGATGAATTATTTCTTCATCGGGGCCGCCTTTTTCAGCTTTCACCTCCTCCTCGCATATCTGGTGGATCATATATCGGTCCATGCGGCGTTTTTCATCAGTTCCGCTGTCTCTATAGGTCTTGTTGTCTCATATATGAGGCTCGTTGTTGGCAGTCGCTTCGCCTTCCTGGAGATCGCCATATCTCAGTTCATCTACCTGATCTTGTTCTCCTATACTTTCTTCTTTAAGGGCTTTACCGGACTTGCCATCACCATTCTCTGTATTGTAACGCTATTCGTCGTCATGCAGTTCACGGGGAAAGTAGATTGGGAGGAAGTGTTTCAGAAAAAGAGAGGCACTAAATGATAGAATCTTTGAGAATAGCCTAATCCATGATTGTAACGATCGTGGCAACCTACGCCACATGACCTAACAGTTAGCTTGCTTACAATTACTCAAAAATGAAGATAGTAATTCTTATTCTTACGCTCTTACTAACCCTACCCATACCTAGTTCTGCTAACCGTCCTTTAGAACCAGAGATCGAAATAATAAATAATTATATTCCGCCAGAAATGGCGGAGGATGAAATCGAGAAAATCAAGAAAAGTATTCCTGAGAGCCAACCAAAGACAAAACATTTCAGCTTTAAAGACTTTTCAGTCACTGCTTTTCTATGGCTTGGCGGCATAAAATTAATCCATATCGTTGTCAATGATGCTGATGGCGCAATAGTCTACCAGAAAAAAATATCATTATTCGCGAGAAATGAAGATGTCTTTGTGAAACGCTTTAACGATGGCGTTATCATTGCTTATGACCAGCGAGTGGCGAGAACTGCTGGTGCTGCATGGATATGGATTGAATTATTATATCTCGACTATTTTACAAAGTATAAAGAGTCGACAATTGTCGTTCCAGGAAGAATGGAAATGGGAGGATGGGGTATGCCCAAAGCAGCCCATAACTTTTTTATGTTGCAGGTTCCTGAGCTAAAAATAAAGGTGAATAAACTTAATGTGCTTTATCGATTTAGAGCTTGGAAATATACCGGTGATTACAAAAACAACAAATTTCTGACCAATGTCAAGCCAGATATCATCGATGTCAAGGATATGATTATAGAAATAAATCAAAACACCGAGTTATTCATCTCAACGGATTCCACAACTACTAATGGGATTCTTCATGAGTGGTTTTGGTTAGATAATAGTTCCAGCAATAAAAAGCCTCCCTGGAAAGAAGTAATCTATTATTGATTGGGTTGTTTTAACAAGTTGCAACCAGATAAACAGGTCGTAGCCACTAAAAATGATATTCCCCATGTCGATGAAAACTTTAATAACCTGACTACTTCTGAGTGTGAGCGTTAAATTAAATACATTTACCGTACTTTTCTCGCATCCCACATTAGCAGCTCAAAAATTCAGCATGCGCTCGAAGCCCTCCCTTGCAAAACATCACAAGCATAAAAACCCATTGACAAGTTGCCGATAAATGGAGACCATAAGGACCATGCCGAGGCATCTCAAAATCATATCCACGGTAAGTGCCTTGCTCGCCCTCGTTATAGTCCTCATAGTGTTGTGTCCTATTCTCATCTCGGCCAATACCTGTCAGGCATTTGAATCGAGCATCGAGGGGCCTTTTGCACGGTTTGAGATACAGGTACGATCTCTCTATGGAACGATCGGGCTTGAAAAGAGGGGGTTGGATTTCGCGGTCTTCCGCTATGCCCTCATCGGATATTATAATTTAAAGAGACGCGACGCGATTAGCAAGAGGGGTATTATCTCCATCATCGACTACCGCAAATCGTGCAACGAGAAGCGATTCTATGTCATCGATCTCATCAACAAGAAGGTCCTTTACCATACCCTCGTCGCCCACGGCAGGCATTCGGGGGAGATCTATGCAAGATATTTCTCCAATGAGCCCGGCAGCCTCAAGAGTTGCCTCGGCTTCTTCGTGACCGGCGACATCTATGACGGCGATCACGGATACTCCTTATATCTCTACGGCAAGGAGAGGAGGTTTAACAATAAGGCACGCGCGCGGCGTATCATCGTCCACGGTGCTTATTACGTCAGGAGGTCATTTATCAAACAAAACGGCAGGATAGGCCGCAGCCAAGGGTGCCCTGCCCTGCCGGCAGGTCCACACATCGATATCATCGATACCATCGTGGGAGGCACCTGCCTCTTCCAGTTTTACGATGACAAACGGTACCTGGAAAAATCCGCCCTCCTCGACGGTGCAGAAGCCGCCGCTCAATTTGAAGCGGAATACTCCCCCTTTATTTTGATCAAGGTACCTGATCGCTGATAACCCTCAAGGATTCATCCCTCCGAGACCTATCCCGAATACAAACGGCCCCTCTTGAAGAGGGGCCGTTGTATATCAACCTGGCCGCGAGAGGTTACGATGGCGACTGTTACTTTTTCTTCCTCGCCTTCGGTCTCTTTGTCCCCCGCGCCTTCTTCTTGGCAGGAACAGGGATTGTCTTCCACATAACCATCCACAGAGCTCCGAGGCTGAGTAGGAGGATCACGAGCCTAAAGAGCCAGCCAACCAAGGGAATGAGGCTGAGCACTGAGATGATGATGGTCCCCACCACCAAGGGCCAGAAGAAGGCGGTTGCCATGGATTTCTTGATGTAGCCGAGGACCTTCCTCCCGATCCAGACCCCGATATAGATACGGCTGATATAGATAGCGATCCCATACAGGAGCCCGGCGATGATTCCAGCGGGGATACCTACGACGGTGACAAAAGCGATGATGATGGCCACCGGCACCACCACCAAGAAGATGAGGCCGGACCACAGGTTCTTCCAGGGAGACTGAGAGATAGTATTAATGACGGCATCGGTCTTCTTGGGGAAGAGATAGTTGATGAGCACCCCCACGATGATGAGGGCAGCGAAGGAAACAAACCAGAAAAAGATCCAGACCGGAATAATAGCTAGTATACCTATGATGCCCCATTTCTCGACCTTTTCCTTCGGCACCACCACCTTACGCTGGACCACCTCCCCCATGATCCGGGACCCCTTCTGTCGGTTCAGTTCAGCGCACGAGTATATGAGATCTCCCTTTATCAAGGCGGTAGGACCCACGGTTATCCTGGCCCCTCCCACATCCACGTCACCATCGAAGGTCCCTGCAAGAATCAGGTTGGCAGCCGCAGCATTGACCTTACTGTGGTATGTCCCCGAAAGGACCACGTTGGCGCCAAAGGCCCGGAGACCCCCTTGAATATCGCCGGGGATTACCACATTGGCGCCAAAGGCCTTGAGCGCACCCTGCACATCCCCGAGGACCTCCACATTAGCTCCAGCAGCTACCAGCCCTCCCGCAACCGTCTCGTCAGCCGCCACCACTACAGTGGCACCAAATCGGGAGTTTCCAACCCCTGCCCCATAGACGACGCCACACAGGGAAAAGGTCAAAAAGAGTGCAAGAAACCCCAACGTCATCAATTTCTTTCTTTTCATAATTCCCCTCCTCCTTTCCTGTTGGCTATCCTCACCAATATAATTAGCAATAATGGAGTATCAGTGTAAAGTCAAGGACAAAAAGCGCAAAAATTATTTTTGCAGCAACGATACAAAAATCAACTCTGCCCTGCTGAACCGCCCGACACAACACCTCGTGGCTTGGGTACCGCGCTCTATTCAAACATCTTCTTTGCAGAGGGCCGTACCAGTACAACAATGGTGAAGACCCCAAGCACGGTCCCAAAGGGCATAAATATGCATTCAATGGCCCCCATGACCATGCAGAACATATAATGGACCTGCCGCGCGAGGTATCGCCCGGCGAGAATAACACAGAGTGCAAAGGCCAACCCCAGCACCACAAAGACCGTTCCAATGATGATGAAGACCCAGCCGACAACCAAGGGCATGGCCTCACCCTCTGGTTCTAAAGATCCCGGAGCACAGACCGCAAGTATTCCCAAGACAACATAGATAACCGGGAAAAAGGCGAACAGGGCCGCAAGGCCGCCGAGGATATAGTGAAAGATCGAAAGGAGCTTGAGATAATGAAGATCGTCATCCATATCATGAGCCTCTTTGTTTCTCTGCAGGTAGGGAGTCCTCCCATGCGTTGTCAGGGAGCCAATGTCCAGGGACTTGAACCGCCACCACCTCCCCACGGGCGCACACCTCACCCCGGGCGGACAAGGCGGCGGCTACCACCACCTTGCGCCCGGTGATCTCTTTTACTTGTGCCCGTATCTCCAACGGGACGCCGAGCGGGGTCGGGCGGAGATAGTCAACATGCAACGACGCCGTCACGAAACGCAAGGGAGGCTCCGTATCCATGCCGCGTCCCTCGGCACGATATGCCGCCGCAGCTGCCGTGCCCGTGCAGTGACAATCGATAATCGAGGCGAGCAAACCGCCGTACACATAGCCGGGAAAGACCGTGTGATAAGGCCTGGGATTAAAGGTGCAGATCGACTCTTCCCCATCCCAATAACTCTTGACGTGCAGACCATGCTCATTGAGCCGACCGCAACCGTAGCAATGGCTGA
>Ga0307422_1001315_pt1 | contig 13095 bp, 9 predicted proteins | sample SalMarWE160290MG_FD_202153 | JGI IMG/M metagenome (GOLD analysis project Ga0307422, IMG submission 202153) | Salt marsh sediment microbial communities from the Plum Island Ecosystem LTER, Massachusetts, United States - WE1602-90 | ecosystem: Environmental > Aquatic > Marine > Intertidal zone >...
TTATAATCCATTTTCTCCGGCTAAACGGTAAAGCTTAACAAGTTCGACAATTTCCCTCGCGGCTTTAACATCATGTGTTCTTAAAATATTCACTCCGTTTAATAAAGCAATAGTCTGCACCACCACCGATCCGTTCAAAGCTTCATCCGGTGTTATATGCAATGGCTTATATATCATTGATTTTCTCGAAAGACCTGCAAGCAGTGGCATTTCTAATATCCTGAAATAATTTAACCGGTGTAAAAGCTCATAATTATGAGCTATGGTTTTGCCAAACCCAAATCCGGGATCCAGAATTACATCATTTACTCCCAGACTTTTTAACCTCTCAATGCTCTTTGAGAAAAAATAAAAAATCTCTTTCATCAGGTTCTCATACACCGGATTTTTCTGCATATTTTCAGGAGTGCCCTGAATATGCATTAAAATATAAGGAACCTGCAAGGCGGCAATTGTTTCAAACATATTCTCATCCATTGTACCTCCCGATATATCATTCACTATTCCAACATTATAATGCTCGATTACCTTCCTGGCAATTACCGAACGGAAAGTATCGACCGATATAATCTGATCGGGATAATCTTTTCTGATGATACTCAGGGCCCTTTCCAAACGCCTGTATTCCTCTTCCTCACTTATATGTTCAGCTCCCGGCCTGCTTGAATATCCTCCCACATCAATAATATCAGCACCTTCACTTACCAGTTGGTGTACTCTTTTTGCAATTTCTTCTTTCGTGAAAAAAAGATCCCCATCATAAAACGAATCGGGTGTAATATTGAGGATCCCCATTATCCGGGGTGTTGATAAATCAAGCAAATGCCCCCTGCAATTAATGCTGAAATTTTTTGAAAAAAATGTATCTTTAATTTTCATAATATGTATTTAGCCTGCATTATTCATGAGTTAGCTTTCAATGTCCTGAATCTGTCCCGAAACTGGCTCATGAATAATACAGGTTATAACATGTAAAAATAGCAACTTTAATAACAAAAAAGTCAGGAATCAGCAGATAGCCTGTATTATTCATTCGTCAGGTTAATATTACGAAATTATCATTCATTTTTATGAATCGTTGGCCCGGCAAAGACAATAATACAGGATATAATTAAGTTTACCCTAATTAGTGTCTGTCAATAAAGTCCCATTTGCTGCGTTACGCTTGTCAGAAAATTGCTCATTTACGACTAGTAAACTCCGCTTTTTCCGACTGCGCAAGCCTTGCAAATAGAACTTTCTGAACGGATACATGGCCAATTAAACATTTTGTCAACTCTATCCGACACTAATTAATTGATACCAGGTAAGCATTTGTAGACTATTATCTGCTAATAAACGACAAATACTACATTACAGGAAACAAGACAAGTTATGAAGTTTATAGATATCGAGGGGCTTGACGGTTCAGGTAAATCTACTCAGCTAAGGCTTTTAAAATACTTTTTGAAAGAACAGGGTATTCAATTTGAGTACCTTCACTTTCCCAGGACAGATTCACCCTATTATGGTGAGCTTATAGCCCGTTTCCTGAGAGGCGAACTGGGTGCGATTGATACGGTAAATCCTTTCCTTGTTGCATTGCTTTATGCCGGTGACAGAATGGATGCAAGCACTCAGATCAGACAATGGTTAAGCAAAGGAAAACTGGTTATTGTTGACCGTTACGTGTATTCAAACATAGCCTATCAATGTGCCAAAAGCACAAATACCAAAGAATCTGAACAGCTTGCTGAATGGATACTGAATTTCGAATTCCATTATAATAAAATACCGGTTCCGGATATTTCCCTTTTTCTGGATGTACCCTCGAAATTCACAAAAAGCAGTCTTTCTTCAGGAAGAAAAGGTGCGGATCGTGAATATCTTAACGGGAGCAGGGATATCCATGAAGAAAACCTTGATTTTCAACAACGTGTTAGAAATGTTTATCTTCAGCAGGTGAAAAAACAAAAGGACTTTATACATATCGATTGTACTGATGATAATAATAATATGCTTCCACCGGAACGCATTTTTGAAAAAATAGTCGATTCTGTAAGACCTGTATTATTCCAATAAATTAAAATTACTTGATACAATGAGAAGTATAAGAATTTTTTGTCGCATTTTAATCGGAATCATATTCATTTTTTCAGGATTTGTAAAAGCAATAGACCCGCTTGGATCTACATATAAGTTTAGCGATTATTTCAATGCTTTCATGATCGGTTTCCTTGAACCTTTGGCACTGCCGCTTGCCATTTTGCTGAGTGCCGTCGAACTTATTATAGGACTGAATCTTATCCTGGGAATTCGAATGAAGATAACGAGCGGTGTTTTACTGATATTTATGTTAGTGTTTACAGTGATCACCCTGATACTTGCCGTTTTTAATCCTGTGAGTGATTGCGGATGCTTCGGTGATGCTGTTATCCTTACAAACTGGCAAACATTCTGGAAAAATATTATCCTCCTTGTACCAACAATCATTGTTTATATATCACGAAATAAATATATACCCTTTTATAAAGCCAAAGCCGAATGGATACTTACGTCAATATTTTTTATTATTGGTATATTAATATCTGTTGATTGCTATCTGAACCTGCCCTATATGGATTTTCGTCCCTACAAAGTTGGCGCCAATATTCCTGAAAGCATGGAAATACCCGAAGGAATGCCGGTGGATGAATATGAAACCATCCTTATTTATGAAAAAGATGGCGTGCAGAAAGAATTTACTACAGATAACTACCCTTGGCAGGACACGACCTGGAAATGGGTGGAAACAAGACAGCACCTGATAAAAAAAGGATATGAGCCTCCCATTCATGACTTTACAATTACCTCACCTGATATGGAAAACCTGACTGATGTATTCCTGAATGATCCTGAATATTCATTTTTATTTATATCATACGACCTCAGTTCGGCAAATAAGGCAGCTTTTCTCAAAGCAAACAGAATTGCATTGGATTGTGCAGAGAAAAATTGTACTTTTTATTGCCTGACATCTTCAACTGCTGATGAAATTAATAAACTCAGAGACAGTATTCCTTTGGAATTCGATATATATACTGCCGATGATATTACACTTAAAACTATCATACGGTCAAATCCCGGACTTGTCCTGATAAGAAACGGTATTATCCTGGGTAAATGGCATTTTCGTAATCTTCCTGACACTGAAGATCTTACAAAGAACTATACAGCCATGGTGCTGGATAATTACAGAAATCTTTGGGAACGGTTAAGGGTTTATGCGCTTGCCACAACATTAATTATTGTTATTGTTCTATTTCATTTATGGTATACCGGAATGTTTTGACACAGCCGTATATTTTCGTATTTTTGGCGCTCAGAAAAATATAAACCAATAAAAATATTAATAATGAGAAAAAAAATTGTAGCAGGCAACTGGAAGATGAATAAAAAACTTGATGAAGGTATTGAACTGGCAGTTAAAATTAATGATCTTTTTACAGATAATAATGTAGTTGCTTTAATATGCCCCCCATTTATTCACTTGCAGGGTGCTAAAAAAACAATTACTAAAAGCTCGCTGTTCCTCGGCGCCCAGAATTGTGCATCCGAAGCCATGGGGGCTTTTACCGGCGAAGTGTCGGCTGAAATGATCAAATCTGCAGGGGCAAGCTATGTGATCATCGGACACTCCGAAAGAAGATCATATTATAATGAAGATGATAAAACCCTGAGTAAAAAAGTTAAGCTGGCCCTGGAAAATAACCTCACCCCTGTTTTTTGTTGTGGTGAAGTGCTTGAAGAACGTGAAGCAGGAAATCATTTCGAAGTGGTTAAAAAACAGATCAAAGAAGCCTTGTTTGACCTGACTGCTGATCAGTTTGATAAAATAGTAATGGCCTACGAACCCGTATGGGCTATCGGAACCGGTAAAGTTGCCACTCCTGAACAGGCACAGGAAATGCATAAGGTGATACGCGACCTTATTGAAGAAAAATACGGCCATAATATTGCAGAAAACACCTCCATTCTTTATGGCGGCAGTTGTAAACCTTCCAATGCAAAAGAGTTGTTTGTAAAACCTGATGTTGACGGCGGATTGATAGGTGGCGCTTCACTGAAAGCCGAAGATTTTATGGGTATAATAAATGCCATGGAGGAATTGTTGAAGTCATAAGAATTGGTTTTATACAGATATACAACAGGAGCAAATAGTGTCTGTCCATAAAGTCCCATTTGCTGCGTTACGCTTGTCCGGAAATTGCTCATTTACGAAGAGTAAACTCCGCATTTCCGGACTGCGCAAGCCTTGCAAATGAAACTTTATGAACAGACACATGACCGGTTAAACATTTTGCCGGGTTTATAGACAGACACTAAATAAGACCATAACAACAGGGGGGCGGAAAATGAACGATATATCGCATATCCCGGTTTTGAATTATAAGAAACTTCTAATGAAACGGGCATCTGTCCTTCTGTTTTATTTCACTTTTTTCATTTGTTTGCATATTAATGCATCAGGCAATACTGTATTCGATTTCTTAAAAGTACGATCAGCAGTACCCCACGATACTACTTTTTCGGGTAATACTGAATATTACTCTGCTGAACTAAAATCCTTCATGGGGAATAACCTTAATGATGAAAACAATAATGTTATAGAGCTGTTTATTGAAGCATGGAATGGTGAAGACAGCCTTTTTTCAAACGATGAGAAAACAGTGATCATGCAACTTTCGCGAAAGCTGATTGACCACAATGCAAAACCATCACCACATTTTATCAATTTTCTGGCTTGTACATATGCATTTAAACAAGATATCACACGCGAAAATGATTATATTACCTGGAACAAAGCTCTTGATCACTACTTATCCCTGGACGATATTTCAATCCACCGTATCAACCATATAGTTTTATCTACACTCAACCTGCTAAAGAACAATGCTATATACATTTCAGCCTCAACAGTGTGGAAATGTTCACATGCAGGGTACAAGCTGACTTTTGATCAAGAACTTACTGCTGAGTTCGAACAAACAAAACTAAGTTGTTATGCCAAACGGGATAGTATTGAAATCAAAGATACAAAAGGCAGGGTTTATTTGATGGACAATAAATGGGAAGGGAAAGGCGGTATTGTAACATGGGAGCGTGGCGGATATAACCCGGACGATGTATATGCAACAATTGACAATTATTCCATTGATCTGCACCGTTCTGAATACACTGCTGATAGTGTGGTGTTTATAAACAAGGTTTATTTTGAAGCCCCCCTTAAAGGCACTCTTAATGACAAGGTGAAATATAATAAGGATAAAGGGAGTGCTACCTATCCACAATTCTCCTCTTACACAAAAAGCTTCTCTATCGCGGGCCTTTACAATAATATTGATTACGAAGGGGGCTTGTCCATGCAGGGTGCAAAACTTATCGGAACAGGAACAGCACAGGTTCCGGCACAAATATATATTTATCATAATGATACTTTAAGGGTCATCGCCAGTTCAGGATATTTTGGTTTTAAAGCCAATGAAATAAACGGACGCAATACAAGCATATTGATCAAACTCAAAAAAGATTCCATCTTTCATCCCGGGCTTACACTGCATTACACGGTCGCCAACAAAGAACTTATACTTATGCGTGGCCAGGATTATACATCTAAAAGTCCGTATTTCAACTCTTATCATAACATGGACATGTCATTCGAGCAACTGACATGGCGAATGGATGAACCTTTTATGCGGTTTACAGCCTCTCGCGGTTCATCAATTGGAAATGCCAATTTTCAGTCTGTTAGTTTTTTTGATTATAATAATTATCTTGATCTTCAGGGAAGAGATGCTGTTCACCCTCTGATCTCTATTCGAAGCTTCGCCCGCAAATTCGGATGGGAGGAATTTCCTGTAAGAGATTATGCTGAATACCTGAAAATGCCTGAACATGTGGTTAAACAAATGCTGATGCGTATGTCAGTTGAGGGATTCGTGTTTTATGACAATACCCGGGAAAGAGTTACGATAAAACCGAGGTTACACGATTATATAGCTGCCAGTGTAAACCGCATTGATTATGATGTAATTAATTTCCCGTCGCGGGTTGAAGTCCCGCTTGAAAATGCAATTTTTGATCTGCAAAATTTTGATTTGACCATCAATGGAATACCAAGAATATCTGTTAGCAATTCACAGAATGTTTTGATTTATCCCAGGCAGGAAAGGATCATCCTGAAAAAGAACCGCAGTTTTCAGTTCGATGGTATTGTTGATGCCGGGTTATTCTCTTTTTATGGCTCAAATCTGTTTTTCAGTTACGATTCATTTAAAATCGATCTGCAAAATGTGGATTCTTTACATATTCGCTTTCAATCGGGCAAACAAGACAATTATGGATTTCCTGTAATTGAGGAATGTAAAAACATGATACGGCATATTACCGGGGAAATATTGATCGATGAGCCTGATAATAAGTCGGGCCGTAAATCATATCCTGAATACCCGGTTTTTAAAAGTAAAGAAAATTCTTACGTCTATTATAATACTCCTGATATTCAGAATGGCATCTATGATTCGGATGATTTCTTCTTTGAGGTTAAGCCTTTTACAATGGACAGCCTTAACAATTTTAATGCTCATGAAATGAACTTTAACGGTGAGTTCCAGTCTGCCGGGATCTTTCCTCCCATAGAACAAACACTCGGGTTACAAGCTGATAATTCATTAGGATTTCAGCATTCCACAAACGAAGAAGGGCTGCCGGTATATGGTGGCAAAGGCACTTATAAAAACAATATCTCACTTGATAATAAAGGATTATGGGGCAGTGGCCGGCTTGAATACCTTACCTCCGTTACCCGGTCGGATAATTTTATATTCTATCCCGATTCTATGGATACGCGTGCCGCGGAATATACAGTCAACAGAAAAACAACCGAAGTTGAATTTCCCTATGTACATTCTGACAAACCCTTTATTCACTGGATGCCATATATTGATGAAATGTATGCATATAAAAAAGATGATAATTTTACTCTTTTTAATGACTCCACTCTCCTTGCCGGAAATCTTAAACTCACACCAGGGGGCCTTTCGGGTGAAGGAAGGATGGACCTTACCAATTCAGATCTCATATCTGATCATTTTGAATATAAGGCAAATGAAATTTATTCAGATACTGCAGATTTTCGTTTAAAATCGATACATACCGAAGGATTTACTGTATTAACAGATAATATCAATGCACGTATTGACTATAATCTAAAAAAGGGTGTCTTTCAATCCAACGAAGGTTTTACACTGGTAAATTTCCCGGAAAACAGATATCTGAGTTATATTGACCAGTTCGTGTGGGATATGCAGAAAGAAGAACTTGCTATGGGTTCAGACATTGGCTCTGAACCGGAAAGTTATGAAATTGATTTCGATGATATGGAACAAACCGGTCCGACATATATTTCTATGCATCCGGGCCAGGATTCATTGAGCTTCAGATCATCACTTGCATATTATGATTATGAAAAAAACCTGTTGAAAGCGACCCGTGTTAAATACCTTGAAATTGCCGATGCCAGGATATACCCTGACAGCATGAATGTTACCGTTGAAGAAGACGCTGAAATGACACCTCTCCATAATGCCACTATACAGGCAAACCGACAAAGTAAGTACCATGTTTTACATTCTGCCACTATTAAGGTCACCGGCAAAAATGATTATCACGGAAGCGGAAATTATGATTATGTTGATGAAAATAATGATGTTCAGTTGATCCGCTTTGAAAAGATAAGTGTGGACACGGGCTTATCTACCATTGCTTCGGGTAAAATAGTTGAACCGGATGATTTCACCCTAAGTCCGAATTACAGTTACCAGGGAAAAGTCAATCTCGATGCCCGTGATCGATTCCTCACCTTTGAGGGTGCCGTTCATATTGAATCAAATTGTGACAGGATGAACACAAAATGGGTGGAATTTAAATCTGTTATTGATCCGGACGAAATATTTATCCCGCTTCCGGACGAACCTGTTGGTATTAACAAAACACGTCTTTTCAATGGTTTGTTTGTATATTATGACTCAGTTCATATATACCCGGCTTTCCTCACTCCATGGAAAAACTATAGCGACAACAGCATTATATCTTCGAGCGGCTATTTATATTATGATAAAGCATCCCAACGATATAAAATAGCCTCAAAGCAAAAAATATTTGATCAGTCCATACCTGGTAACTATGTCAGCCTCCACAGGGAATCATGCAATCTATACGGAGAAGGTAAACTTAACCTGGGACAGGAACTGGGCCAGGTAAGTTTGCACCCTGTTGGCAATGCCAGGTATAACAGTGAAGACAATTCAGTAACACTGGATCTTATGTTAGCAGTCGATTTCTATGCCCCGGAAGAAATCATCAACATCATTGCATATGAAATCGACAGTTTGCCAAACCTTTCTCCCACAGATCTCAATAGCCAGGTTTATGTCAAAGGAATGAACGAATGGCTGGGTGTTGAAAAAGCTTCAGCATTAAAAGATGAAGTAAGTTTATTTGGATCATACAAAGAAATTCCACCCGAACTGGAACATACTATTTTATTCAATGAGCTGACGCTTGTCTGGAATGATGAGACAAACTCATACCGCAGTGTTGGTGAAATTGGTATTGGCAGCATTAATAAAACACAAATCAACAAAAAGGTTAAGGGTATGATTGAACTGCAGATTAAAAGAAGCGGCGACATTCTGGACATCTACCTTGAAGCCGATCCCCGCAACTGGTACTATTTCGGTTACACACGCGGTGTAATGCAAACACTTGCTTCAAATCGCGAATATCTTGACATGATCAAGGAATTAAAACCACGTCAAAGAAAAAGGAAAGCCCAACACCGGGGTGGTACACCCTATAATTTCATTATTTCTACCGACAGGAAAATGGGCCTGTTCTTAAGGCGCTACAGGGAAGCTTTAGAAGAACAGGAGGGAGAGAATAAGTGAAAGAGAGTTAGTAGTAACCTGTGACCGGGATCCGGTAACCGGCATATTATGGTCTTCCCAGTTCAATTACCTCAAGGTCTTTTATGTTACTATGATCGATTGTGAATCGAACAGCTGTAGGAACCTTGTGAAGTCCATACTTACCTGCTGCTCCGGGATTTATATGCAGAAGATCAAATTTTTTATCATACATTACTTTCAAAATATGTGAATGACCGCTTATGAATAGCTTTGGAGGACCGGCCGCTAACCTGTCTTTTACCGACCGGTCATAATGACCCGGGTAGCCTCCTATATGCTTTATCCACACATCCACCTCTTCACATTCAAACCGTTGGTTTTCAGGAAAAGTATTTCTGATATACGCGTCATCAATATTACCATAAACCGCCCTTAATGTTTTAAGTGCAGCCAAATGATCAGCTATATCTATATTTCCGATGTCACCGGCATGCCATATTTCATCACATTCCATGAAAAGATCAGGCAATCGCGGGTCAAGATACCCGTGCGTATCCGAAAGCAGTCCGATACGAATCATATTGAAACGAATTTTGGTTAAATTTGGCTATTATTTACAGAATAAAAAAATGCATATTTTCTACACACCTGATATTACAAACAAATACTACAAATTAAACGAACAGGAATCTAAACATTGTGTATCGGTATTGCGACTAAAAATAGGTGACCGTATTCATTTGATCAATGGTAAAGGCACTTACTTTACAGCAGATATTATAGATGACTCACCAAAGGCATGTGTAGTTGGAGTAAAACAAAAGATCGATTTATTTGAAAAGCGTGATTATTATCTTCACATTGCCATTGCTCCCCCAAAGAATATCAATCGTTTTGAATGGTTTGTTGAAAAAGCCACAGAGATAGGCATCGATGAGATCACCCCTATTATGTGTGAAAACTCCGAACGAAGACATATAAAAGCAGACCGCCTGGAGCGTATCATTATTTCCGCGATGAAACAATCAGTTAAAGCTTACAAACCTGTATTAAATGATATAATTTCTTTTTCCCGATTTATAAACACAAAGCCGCGAACAGCGCAAAAATATATTGCTCATTGTATTAATGGCAAAAGAGAAAAAATAAAAGAAGTATGCTTACCTGGTCAACAATCTGTTATATTGATCGGCCCTGAAGGCGACTTTTCTGAAAAGGAGATCCACCAGGCCTGTTCTGCAGGCTATAAGGAGATCACCCTTGGTAACAGCAGACTGCGAACCGAAACAGCAGGCATTGTAGCATGTCATTCGGTTGCAATGATCAATTCATAAATCAGGTATAATTCCCCTCAGGGGCCTGTTATTTCGAACCGCTCCCCGTGTAGTTCGACACGGAAATCATTCAAGATCATGGATAACCAGTCCGCTACGCAGTTTAGGTTCAAACCATGTGGTTTTGGGAGGCATAATATTACCGGTATCTGCTATGTGCATCAACTGATCCATACTCACCGGATACAAAGCAAATGCAACAGCCATTCCACCGCTGTCCACCCTTTTCTTCAATTCACCAAGTCCGCGAATTCCACCCACGAAATCAACGCGGTCAGAAGTTCTCAAATCACTAATACCCAATAAAGGCTGAAGCACCTGATCAGATAATACGGTAACATCAAGACAACAGATAGCATCATCATCATCATAAGTATACTCTTTTGCCGATAATCTGTACCACTTACCATCAATATACATGGAAAACTCATGCCTGCCGGCAGGCTTGTATTCCTGCTCACCTTTGAGTTCAACATCAAATCGTTCCTTTAATTTTATAATAAACTCATCTGCCGAATACCCGTTCAGATCCTTGATCACCCTGTTATAATCAATAATGGTAAGCTGACTTGCGGGAAAATGTACCGCGAGAAAATAATTGTATTCTTCATTACCGGTATGGCCGGGATTATCTATTTTCCTTTCTTCACCCACATGTGCAGCAGCTGCAGTACGGTGATGTCCGTCGGCCACATAGGTACAGGGAATTTCATCCCTGAATACACGCCCGATCAAATTCACATCATCAAAATCATTAACTACCCATAACTGATGACGCACTCCGTCATCGGCAACAAAATCATATTCCGGTTTTTCCCGCGTTCTTTCACCTACCAGCTTATCAATAGATTGATTATCGGGATATGCAAAAAAAACCGGCTCGGCATTAAAATTAGTTACACGAATATGATTTTTTCTATCTATTTCTTTCACCTCACGTGTTAGCTCATGTTTCTTTATCCGGTTATTCAGATAATCGTTTACAGATGCACATCCTACAAGACCGTACTGTGTTTTTCCCCAAAAAGATTGAGCATATATATAATAATACGGGGCAGGATCCTGAAAAAAAATACCCTTTGAAATCCATTTTTCAAGATTATCTCTACCTTTTTTATAAACCTGTTGCGAATATACATTAATATCCTTCGGAAGGTCGACTTCTGGTTTTACTATATGCAAAAAAGAATACGGATTATCTTTAACCAACTCACGTGCTTCGTCTGAGCTAATTACATCATATGGCCGCGAAGCTAGTTGCGCGGCATATTCCTGCTTAGGTCTGAACCCTATAAAGGGTTTAACAATTGCCATCTGCGTGTTCCTCCTATCAAATAAAAACCGGGATTACAAAATATGAACTATACTTTATATTATTCATTAATCGAAATGTAGCTCCCCTGTACTGCCTCACAAGCCGATAAAATATGCGCCAAACAGGACAAAATGGTGTTCAATATCAATTCACCTTATATGTTGTATCCCCTTCCTTCAGATACCCAACAATCTGGCGTGCTGCAGCCAGACCGGCATTTATATTGGCCTCAGCTGTTTGTGCTCCCATCTTTTTTGGTGTAAAATAATACCTCCCTTCATAGTTGGCAATAATATCTTCCTTGCAGTCGGGAGCGATATCTGATATATATCTGAAATCGGGACGGTTTTTAAACATCTGCATTAAAGACTTCTCATCAATGATCTCTTTCCTCGCGGGATTCACGACTGTTGCTCCCTCAGGCATCAATGACATGAGCTTTTGATTTACAAATCCATTTGTTTCATCATTAAAAGGAAGATTTACAGTCACATACTGGCATTTCTTATAAAGGCCTTCAACCTTTTCTTCATATATAACACCATCGTTTTCAATAATGGTCTTGTCAACATAAGGATCATGTGCATATACACTCATACCGAAACCTCTGGCTATATATCCTATCACTTTCCCAACATGTCCGTATGCATGAATGCCAAGATTTTTCCCCCTCAGTTCAGTGCCGGGCGTACCATTGAATCCATTCCTGTTAAGATAGATCATCATGCCAAAAGCCAATTCAGCTACTGCATTTGCATTCTGACCGGGAGTGTTCATCACAACCACACCCTTCTGTGTTGCAGCATCCAGGTCAATATTATCATACCCTGCACCCGCGCGTATGACGATCTTCAGGTTAGATGCAGCATTAATTACTTCCTTTGTAACATCATCGCTACGAACGATCATTGCATCAACATCTTTAACAGCTTCTATCAACTCCGATTGATCAGTATACTTTTCCAGCTTAACAAGTTCAAAACCGGCTTTCTGAAAAATTTCCGAAATCCCGGTAACTGCTTTACGCGCAAAAGGCTTTACTGTGCCTAATAATACTTTTGTCATTGTTATTGCTTTTTAAATTTAATAAACTACGCGGATCAGATATTAGCTTCAAATTCTTTCATGGTATCAATAAGAGCCAATACACTCGATTTGGGCAATGCATTGTAGATCGAAGCCCTGAATCCGCCTACCGACCGGTGGCCTTTTATTCCAACCATTCCCTTCGAGGTAGCGAATTCAAGGAATTTGGATTCAAGATCCTTAAAATCCTCGCTCATTACAAATGTGACATTCATTATTGACCGGTCAGCTACTTCTTTCACGTTCGGAACAAAAAGTTTGTTCCTGTCGATCTCCTGATACAGCAAGCCGGCTTTTTCGATATTACGCTTATGCATTGCTTCAATACCACCCATGTCCTTCAGCCATTTTAAAGTTTGAAGGCATGCAAAAATAGCAAGGCAAGGAGGTGTATTAAACAATGAATTACCCTTGATATGTGTATCATAATTCA
>Ga0307422_1001316_pt1 | contig 13093 bp, 17 predicted proteins | sample SalMarWE160290MG_FD_202153 | JGI IMG/M metagenome (GOLD analysis project Ga0307422, IMG submission 202153) | Salt marsh sediment microbial communities from the Plum Island Ecosystem LTER, Massachusetts, United States - WE1602-90 | ecosystem: Environmental > Aquatic > Marine > Intertidal zone >...
ACTGACGGGGCGAGTCGGTTGAAGAGGATGGGAGAGAGGGTGCAGGTGACCATGGCCACCAGGATGATGTCGGCATTCACCGCCTCGCTGATCACCCCGATCTCAAAGGCCAGGGCGGATGCGGCGATGATGAGCGACAGGCGCGAGGAGAGGAGAAACCCCGACGCCAGCCCCTCTCGCCAGGAGAAGGCAAGTCGATATACGAAAGCCGGCAGCACCTTCACCGCATATGCCGCAACGATGAGGAGCGGAAAGAGGATCAGGGCCCCCTGCGAGCCGAGGAGCACATCAAGATCGAACCGGCTCCCCACCGAGATAAAGAAGATGGGGATGAAAAAACCAAAACCCAAGGCATCCAGTTTTTCCCTGAGGATCGTCTCCTCCGGACCGGCTATGGTGCTCACGATCACCCCTGCCAGGAAGGCCCCCAGGATCACCTCGATGCCGAGGGCATGGGCCAAGGTCGCCCAGGCCACCATCAGGGCGATGGCCCCCCGGACCCGGATCTGGGCCGTGGCAGTGGAGAGCTCCTGTATCACCTTTTTGAGCCCCGGCACCTTGCGGGCCGCAATTCCCATCCGCAAGACAATGGCAAAGATAAGCAACAACGACAGGAAGAGGATGAGTTGGAGTGCAAAACCCTTCTGCAGGATGCCGAAGGCCACGCTCAACAGGATCAGGGTGACGACGTCGGCTATGAGGGCGGTCACCAGCATGAGCTGGCCGTATCGGGTGGGGGCGATCCCCCGTTCCTTGAGGACCGGAACCACGATGCCCAGAGAGGTGGTGCTGAGGATGAGCCCCATGATGAGGGGACTGCGTACCAGCCCTACTTTCCCCAGGCCGAAGGCAATGGCGAAGGCACTGCCCAGGGTTAGGATAAAGCTGAAAAACGCCAAAAACAACGGCTCTCGCCAGAAGGGCACGCGCTCACCCTCACCCTCAAGGGGGTGCAGGGTCAGCGCGCTGACGTCTACCTCCAGACCCGAGATAAACATCAGAAAGACGAACCCGAATTCAGCCAGGAAATCGAGGATGGGGCTGGGGGCTACGAGGTTGAACCCGCTCTTGCCGATGATCATCCCCGCCAGGATCTCACCGATCACGATGGGGATCCGCCACCCCCGCAGCCTGCTGGCCAACAGCGGCACCGCCGCCGCCAGTACCGTGATGAGCAGCAGGGACAATAAGGCCGACTGTTCAGGCACTGCGTTTCCTTATCGTAGGGTTAATCGTTGGTTATCCCGCGCTCAAGACGCGGAAAACCATCAGGAAAACGATAAACAGCACCACAAACCCGATCACGGCTACCGTCACCCGCCTCAACTGTGTCCTGCGCATACGCCTCCTCCCTTTCCCTTAGCCCAAAAATGAGAAGATCTCTATGTGCATGCGGCCGTCAGGCACACCCAGGGCCCGGAGGGTCGCGATGGTAGCTTCGAGCAAACCCGGGGGGCCGCAGATATAAAAGGCCTTCTTTCCGATGTCCTTTCCGCAGTACCGCTCGATCCGCTCCCGGTCGATGCGGCCGGTCTCCCCTTTCCACCCCTTGCCAGGACTGCTCAAGACGTGGACGACCTTCAGCCGCGGATTCTTCCCCTTCTCGATGGCCGCCAACTCTTTTTTGAAGCAGATCTCCCCCTCCTCCCTATTGGCATACAGGAGCAGGACCGGGAGAGCGGCCTTGGTATCGCGCATGTGCCTGAGCATCCCCATGAGGGGGGTAATCCCGATACCGCCGGCGATAAAGACGAGGTCCCGCTCATCGGGGTGCAGCAGGTAGGAGAACCGGCCGAAGGGGGCGTGGACCGTGGCGGTATCTCCGGGCTTGGTCTGGCCGATGGTGGCGGTGAAGTCCCCCAGTTCCTTGATGGTGGAGCTGACCGTGTCCGCCTCGGTTGGGCTGGAAGAAATGGTCCAGTGGTGCTCCTCTTCAGGCAGGCCCCTGCCCCGATGAAAGGTGATGAACTGGAACTGGCCGGGCACATATGCATAGCGCCGCTCCCCCTTCGGTGGCGCAAGCGTGACGGTCCAGACGTTTTTGGTCTCCTGCCTTACAGCAATAACGCGGTATCGATGCAGGCCAAGGAGCAGCGGTCTGACAAAGCGGTGATAGATGAAGACGACAAGCGCGAGGGCCAGCATACCGACCCAGAGCCCCCGCAACGGGGCGGACTGGAAATCCATCCCGATATACCAGCTGTGCAGGAAGACGAGGATGATAATCACGGGAAAGAAGGCGTCGTGCAGGATGCGCCACCGCTCAAAGGAGAGGCGCAGGGGGAACCGCGGCAGACTGATCACGGCGGTTATCAGCAGGAGCGCCAGGGCGATCTTCCCCCCCCAGAGGTACCACGGAATCTTCAGCGTGGTCAGCAAGGCCAACCCCGCCCCCCCGAAGGCCAGCAGGAGGGGGTGGGATAGGATGAGGATAGCTCCGAAGACAGCCATGTGTTTATGAAAGCGGATCACGATATCGAAGCCGAAGGGCCGCTCCATCCATTTGATTCTTGCCGCCAGCACAGCCTGGAGCCCAAGGATCATGAATCCGACCAGGGCAAAGCCCTTGCCGATCTCGTAGACGATCTTCTGGCCGGATGGAGGATTAAAGAATGTCACAATCAGGAGGGGACTCACGACAAGACCGCAATAGATAACGATGTATATTAGACTTCTCACCATGATTACACCTCCTTTGCCTTACGGGGGAACAAAGCACGCATCCCACCTGGCTTCACAGGGGATGCGTGTGAACTCTTCTATAATATCAAAACATTCCTTTCACGTAAAAGAAAATGCAGACCCCACAGAAGGCCAGCTTAAAGCCGATCCCCACCATGGTGCCGATAAAGACACCCCAGCCGGCCCGCAACGCACCCTGTTCCCCCTTCCCAAAGGCGAGCTCACCGATGATGGCCCCGGCAAATGCCCCGACGAACATCCCCCACGGCGGGATGAAAAAGATTCCCACGAGCATCCCGATGAGGGAACACCACACCCCTGCCTTGGATGCCCCGTATCGCCTCGCCCCGATAGCGGGGAACACGTAGTCCACCAGCGATACGGCGAGCATCAAGACCCCCATGATGATCAGGAAGGTGATACCGAAGGACTCCCATTTCTTTGCCAAGGAGAGGATGATCAGGGCAGCATAGCTGAGGGGAGGGCCTGGGATGACAGGTAAGATGCAGCCGATGAGGCCGATCAATGCGATCATCAATCCGAGGATGATGAGGGCAATGGTCACCGTGGAAACCTCTGGATCAGGCGAGGACTACCGGGCATGGGATAGGATGGGGGGATATCACCCCTCAATATTTACCGAAGAACTCCTGCACCTCTTTGATCAGGGCGATTTTGGTCTCCGTGAAGACACCGCTGGCGAAGACAAACTCCAGGGTAAAGACCAGGTCGTATTCTACCGACGAGGTCTTGTATTCCTGCGCGGCAGTTACAATGACGTCCTTCAGCTTTTTACCATCGGCACCCTTAAAGAGCTGCGATTTCTTCAAGATGAGATCGAGAGCCTCTTTTGCATCACCGGCGTTCTCCAGGGCGACCTCGATACCCTCGATATCCTTGAGTGCTTTGACAATCTTTTCCCGCTCTACCTTGACTTTCATAATGTCCTCACATGAAATGGGATTAATATCTTAATACTATAGAGAATACGCAATCCCTGGTCAAGCCATGAATAGAGATTGATAAAGGCATTCTCATGCATGTATCGCAAAAACAGCTTGACACTAGGCTCCAAGTAGCTTAATCTACTAATAGCAAAAGGAGGTGTGACCGTGCGAAGTACCACAATCCGTATCTCAGAGAAAAAAAGGGATACCCTAAAAATTATCGCCAGTATTGAAAAAAGAGAGATGAAGGAAATTCTCGCCGAACTCATAGACGAGTATATCGAACGGCACAAAGAGACCCTTGAGCTCCTTTCCAAGCCTGAATGGCTCGATATCATTGAAAGGGGCAAAAAAGAGGTAGCCACTGGGGTAAGGGGGAAATCTCTTGACGAGCTGGAAGATTGAGGTCAAGCCTGCGGCGGAAAAATACTATTTGAAACTGGATAAACGAACGCGAGAAAGGATCAAACAAGCCCTCCGCGAATTAGAAGGAGAAAAAAACCCGTTACTCCACCCCGATGTTCGAGCTTTAACAGGTAAGCTGCATGGGGACTACCGTTTAAGAGTCGGAGGGTGGAGGATTCTCTTTACACCGGATAAAGAGAAAAAAATGATTTGCGTTTATGCTATACTTCCCCGAGGGGATGCTTATTGATGAATGTTCATAATTTAAGCCAGAAAAGAATATTTCTTGTCGCCTTCGGCGTCCTGTTCCTCGTCCTGGCGACCCTGGTAGGTTCTTCCCTGGCGGAGGTGGCCGTTATCAAGGTCAATTATAGGGAAGCATCCGACCTCCTCCCCCTGGTGCAGTCCCTTCTCTCCCCTGAAGGAAAGGCCTCCCTCGATGAGCGGACCAATTCCATCATCGTGAACGACACAGGCGAATCAGTGGCCAAGATCCGGGCCTTCGTGGCAACCATGGACAAACCCGCAGAGCAGGTCAGGGTGAGGTTCCGGTTTAAAGAGGCGAGCCTCTCAACGGATAGGGATATCTCGACATCAGGAAAGGTCTCAGGAAAGCATTGGTCAGTAGGCACCGGAGGGGCGGAAGAAGAGGGGGTGCATGTCCGCGCCCAAGACAGCAGGGCGCAACACCGGGGGCAAACGGAATCCTTTATCTCGGTGATGTCAGGGAGCACGGCCTATATCTGGGTGGGGAGGGATATCCCTTTTACCCAACGATGGGTCTATTTGACTCATACCTATGCCCATGAGGTGGAGACGGTGCAGTTTCAGCGCGTCGAGACGGGATTCGAGGTGAAACCCGTCGTTGCCGGAGACCGGGTGCACGTCGAGATCGTCCCGAGGATCTCTTCCCTTGAGGACAGAGAACGAGGGGTGGTCCGCCTCACCGAGGCCTCGACCAAAGTCACCGTGCTCAGGGGGCAGTGGGTCACCATCGGCGGGACGAGTGAAAAGAGCAACGAGGCCACCCGCGCAATCCTCTCCACCGGCAGCTCCAGCTCAAACTCAACGCTTTCACTTTCGTTGATGGTGGAATAATGCGTATACGAGCGAGATACGCTGAGTAGTCGCTCGAACAGTAACAATAGAACATTAGATGACAATTAAGGGAATCCAGGATAGAATAAAAAGAGGTGATTTAAATGAAATGTGTATTCTGTGGAGGAAAAGTCGTGAAAGCCAATGTCACTTTTACATACGAAAAAGATGACAAGTACCTCATCATTGAACACGTTCCGGCAGAGGTTTGTACAAAATGTGGGGAAAAGATGTACTCTCCCGAGGTCACCGATGAACTCCTACGCTTTGCTCGAAACGAATTTAAACCTGCAAGGAAAATCGAAGTGCCGGTTTATGATTTTGCCATGAACCAATGAGCGACCACCGGCACCTAACAATGAGGCCATTCGCGTCCTCTCCACCGGCAGCTCCTCGACAAACTCCACGCTCTCACTGTCTTTGATGGTGGAATAGGAATAATTGCACCTTATATCTAAATTGTTTTGGAATCAACATCCCCTTTTTTTGACCAAGCTATTTTTTGGCAACAAATTGGCCGATATCAAGGTTTGGAAGAGAAATAAACTTTTTCACTGCGCCAAACTGGCGACCCTGCCACCCTTTTTGAAGGAAAGAATATCTTTATGATAATTGACAAAATCCTCTTAGGGATAGGAATTATTCTGATGTTTCTGGGTTTTCTCTTAATGATTGAAGCACGAACAATAAGAAAAAATGGCAAAGAATTTACGCACACCCATGGTGTTACTAAACCTGAAGTCAATATGTGGGGTTGGATATTTTTTATAGGAGGAGTTATTTTCCAATGTGCTTCCCTATTTAGTAGTTTATGCTTTGGTGTCGCAGGAATGGCTTTGGTAGTAGCTATTTTTATATATAAAAACATACGGAAGAGAATGCTAAAAAAAGGGGGCGAAAGCAAGGAAAACGGTTTTTATTAGTAAACGGGAAGAGGACCAAATCTTTGCTCTTGATTTTTGCGAAAGTCCGCACCTGCACCCGCCCCTGCAGAAGGGCCTTTTTATTGCCTGGGGAATGTGGTAGATTTGTGATGGTCTCATTTAAAAATCAAAACTGCACCTTAGACCAGGAAAATAAACGGGATCTTAGTTACTATAAAATAAGGAGAGATAAGCATGGGGGAGAATCAAGACAAAGAAATAGGTAAGTTTTTCAAAGGGAAAATTGTGCTTTTATATTTAAATAATGCTTCTGAAGTCTTTTCTGGCGGCGTTGCTGTTTATGAACCAAAAATCGAAGAATGGTGTGGTCGTACCTTTTTGATTGGTGTAGTACCCTCTAATCCTAATGACTGGTCGTCCGGATTAAGAATAGGAGTCGCCTTTGACCAAATCGGACACTTTTTAGAATTTTCTGATGAGAGGGATTTCCTTGAAAGAATGTCTTTAGGAGAAAAAGGGGGCGCTCTTCACTCATGACAGGTGGAGACCAGGCCCAGGTCTTGAAATATAATATTTAGTCAGCACCCTTTCCCCCCTTAACAATTAATCCTCCGCCCCTTGACAGGGGAGAAGAGAGGATGCCCCCCATTTTGTCCTGGGTTCTGTTGACTGCAAGCCCGCCTTTATTCTAAACTTGGCAAGTGAAGAATGATGGAAGCCCACAACAAGTACTGCTGATCTTTCCCCCTGTTGCCAAACCATGTGAGCCGCCGGGGGGTATCGCGCTCCTTTCCGGCGCTCTGACTGCTCACAATGTCGAGCACACCCTGCTGGATGCCAATCTTGAGGGGATGCTCAGTCTCCTCGAAAAGCCGCCCCTCCCTGCTGACACGTGGACGCGCCGTGCATTTCGCAATCTCTCCAAAAACTTGAGCAACCTCAAAAGCCAGCGCACCTATACGAATATCGATACCTACAAACGGGCGGTATCGGACATAAACCGCCTACTCACCATGGCAGGTGGCAAGAGGGTGCGCATAAGCCTTGCCGACTACGACGACACGCGCCTCTCACCGGTCAAGAGTGATGATCTCCTCCACGCTGCCCGCAATCCCGAGGAAAACCCCTTTTATGAGTATTTCAGCAAGCGCCTGCCAACAATTATTTGGCCAAAGGGCCACCTCCGGAAAAGCGACGGTACAACAGTCGCCGGGTTTTCCCTCAATTATCTGAGCCAGGCCCTCACGGCTTTTGCCATGATCGGCTTCCTCAAGCGAGAGTTCTCCGATGTTACTATTGTGCTCGGCGGCAGCCTTGTCACCTCGTGGATGCAGGGTAATCATCGGGAAAGGCTTTTCCCAGGCCTGGTTGATCATTGCGTCGCAGGCCCTGGAGAATATCCACTTCTGGCCCTGCTCCAGAAAAACCCTCCCTCCAAGATGCACGTTACCCCGTGCTATGACCAATTACCTGTGGGCGACTACCTGGCACCGGGGCTGATCCTCCCCTTTCGATCTTCAATTGGGTGTTACTGGGGCAAATGCTCATTTTGTCCTGAGAGGGCGGAGGGTACCCCCTATTCCCAGATCCCGCCGGAGAAAGCGGCAACCGAACTCCGCAATCTCGTCGCTGATATGCAGCCGGTCCTGATCCATCTCGTTGACAACGCCATCAGCCCGGCCTTCATGGGGGCCATTGCCGAGCAGCCGCCCGGCGCGCCGTGGTACGGCTTCGCCCGGATCACCCCGCATCTGAAAGACCCGGAGTTCTGTATGGCCCTGAAGCAGTCAGGGTGCGTTCTATTGAAACTCGGCCTTGAATCGGGTGACCAAGGAGTGCTCGACGCCCTGCACAAGGGGATCGACCTTGAGACGGCATCGCTGGCATTGGAGACGTTAAAAAAGGCCGGCATCGCAACCTACGTCTATCTCCTCTTCGGCACACTGGCGGAGACACGGGTCGAGGCGCAGCACACCCTTGATTTCGTGGCGGACCACGCGGAGGAGATCCAGTTCCTGAATGCGGCCGTCTTCAACCTCCCCATCAACAGCCCGGAGGCCGCGACGCTCGAAACAACTGATTTTTATGAAGGGGACCTCTCCCTGTACACAGCGTTTCGACACCCCAAGGGCTGGGAAAGACGATCGGTAAGACAGTTTCTGGATGCGGAATTCAGGAAACCCCCTGCAATCCGGTCCATACTCAGGAACCACCCACCACTCTTCACCTCCAACCACGCGCCGTTTTTCGCGGGGAATAGATCGTAGGTATCGGCTCATACAAGATAAAATTCAGAAAGTACACCCTTTGCTTCAACTTCCCCGCCCCTTTACAGGGGCCTTTTTATTGCCTGAGGAATGTGGTAGATTTTTAAAAATCTAGATATAATTAAGGGATAGAAATGAGTAAGGCCAACCAAAAGCCTCGAAAATCCAGTTCTGATGCGCGGAAGTTTTATAATGCCATCACGGATGTACCGGGCATAGAGGTCGGCCATTGTACCGATATCGATAGCCTGACCGGCACCACGGTTATCCTGACCAGGGGCGGGGCAGTGGCCGGAGTCGATGTCCGCGGCGCCGGGCCGGGCACCAGGGAAACAGACGCCATCAATCCGATCAATCTTATAGAAAAAGTCCATGCCGTGGTCCTGACCGGCGGCAGCGCTTACGGGCTTGCGGCTGCCGACGGCGTCATGCATTATCTGGAGGGGCAGGGCATCGGCTTTCCCCTCGGCGACGGCAATGTCGTGCCCATCGTGCCTGCTGCCGCGCTCTTCGATTTAGCGCGAGGAGGCACTCCCTTTTCAGGGAGGCCGACTGCCGCGTTCGGCCTCACGGCCTGTGAGGGGGCAAAGACAGGGCCTGTTGAACAAGGTAATGTCGGGGCCGGCACGGGCGCACTCACCGGCAGCCTCATAGGGAACGAGTTGAAGGGCGGCATAGGGACGGCGAGCAGCGATCTCGGCAATGGCGTCATTGTCGGCGCCCTTGTGGCGGTGAATGCGGGGGGCAGCCCGGTTAACCCAGAGACGGACGAGTTCTATGCCGCTTTTCTGGAAACGGATAACGAATTCGTCGGGCTCAAGGATGCTTCGGCGTCGGCCTCTCGCGCCGTAACAAATCAGGCAATCATCCATAAGACAAACGCTATAACCAACACAACGATTGCGGCTGTAGCTACCAATGTGGAACTGACAAAGGCGCAGGCAACGAAGGTCGCCCAGATGGCGCATGACGGAATGGCCAGGGCGATCCTGCCTGCACATACGATGTTTGACGGAGATACTATCTTCGCCCTCAGTACGGGAGAGAGAGCAATCGCCGATCTGGAAGAAGGCGGCATGTGGGGCGATACGGCGGCACGGATCAATATGATCGGATCTGCCGCTGCGGATACACTCGCCAGGGCGATTATCCATGGGATGCTGGCCGCCGAAAGCATCGCCGGCATGCAGAGCTATACTGATAGAGATAGCCGCTGAATCGGATAGCTACACAAGCTATCCCAACACGCTCATAACCACCATGAAAGGAGGGCGTTATGAAAGGTTATAAAAAGATCCTTGTCCCCCTGGACGGCTCGGAAACATCCGAGGCCATTCTCCCCGAGATCGAGAAGCTGGCATCTGCCTTTAAGGCAACCATCTCCCTTCTGTACGTCGTGTCCACACCGATCTTGCCTGGAGGCATAGAACCCATCGCAAATTACCAGCCGATTACTGATACCCTCATCAAGGACGGAGAGGCATACCTTCTCAAGCTTGAAAAACGCCTGAAAGAGAAAGGGTTCACAGTGGAAAGCCACCTGCAGGAAGGGAATGAGGCGCAACGGATACTGGAGCACGCCGAGGGGGAGGATATCGACCTCATCGCCATGTCCACCCACGGTCGCAGTGGGGTAAGCCGGTGGCTGCTGGGGAGTGTGGCGGAAAAGATCATCCGTCACGCGATCAAACCCATGTTGTTGGTCCGATCCGCGCACTAGGCAAGGGGGCGTATGACATACGTCACAAACAAAATCGCGTGAACAGACAATACTGCTTCTAACAGCCCGCCGTTTTCTGCTTGAAATCAAGGAAATAAGCATTAATTTTATAATATGTCAAAATTCTAGAGAGAGGAACGACTATATGATCATTGCAACGGAGACAGCTCAAAAGAAGATGGAAGAACTCATAAAGGAGAAAAAGGACGCGCCGCAGGCAGTACGGGTTTACCTCCAGGGAGGGGGGTGAGGCGGGCCTTCCCTTAGTTTGGCTCTGGATGAGCCATCGGACTCTGATAGTGTGTTTACCCATGGCGGCACGCAATATATCATTGAAACAGATTTGCTCACAAGGACCGGCACGGTGACCATCGACTACGTCAATGAGGGGTGGCAAAAAGGATTCACCGTCAGCGCTGAAAACCCTCTAGGGGAAGCCTGTTCTATAGGCGGATCGTGTTCAGCCAAGGGGTCGTGCTCATAAAAGCAAAATAGCCAAAGCAGTGTAAGACGTGAAAAATAAGATGTAAATAACAGTCTCTATAATCAATATCCGGGGCCCCTGCACAGGGGCCTTTTTATTGCCCTGGGGGGGAAGGCCTCCTTATCATTGACCCCTCTGAATGCTTTCTCGCGATGCGATTGCTAACCATATCAAAGAAGGAAGGGGGGCAAATCCCCACAGCCTGAGTAGGTTTTGACCCTCTTTAGTTCCATCCGAGCTAACAACAATCACATACTAGAAGAATGCCAAAAAATAGTACCTCGTTTCCCCACCCTACCGCCTTTGTTAAAATTTAACTATTATAATTTTAATAATAAAGTCGAGGAAAGATTGAGGGAGTTCTGGGGGTCTTTTGGTTGCCCGGGAAATATGATAGATTGGTGAGGTCTTATTGCAACTACGAGGAGAAAGGCTCGAAAGGTTACTTGTTTTGATTGGCTCTTTTTCCTTTCGTGCTCTTCGCGGAGAATCCAGATGAGTGCAGCACTGCATTCGGTCTTTGTTCGTTTGAAAGAGATGCCCCCTTTTCTCAGGTTCTTTGTGTTCCCCTACTGCCTGATAGGGAGTATTCTATTTATAGAAGGTTCGTTTATCCCTATCGTAGAATTCGAGATTAAGGGAACACAGGTATCTTGGTCCGCATGGTGGGCCGCCGGCGCAGGTCCGCTCTTTGTCGTTATTGGTCTTCTCCTTTTCATATCCGCCATTGGCTTTTATAAAAAGAACCGCCATGCCCGCCTGACGTTTCTTTCGGTTTTTGTCGTGGCACTGCTCTTCATCTGGCAATTTGAAGTACCTACAAGAGAGGGTGTGGTTGTTCTGGGAATTTTGTTTCTTATCGTGGTATGGTATTTTTTCTTGAAGAAAAGCGTGAGGAATTATTTTGGATTGAACGAAAAAAGAGAGGGGGCGATATCTGGTGTGAGAGGGTAGGATATGCTTTGGATGTTCTCCAAGGACGATGGGGTCTCAAGCTGGGCACTATACGATTAAGAGAACTCCCTTTCCCCGACAATGATTACCCCCCCCTCACAGGGACCTTGCTATTGCCCTCCTGGGCGGTAGACTTCCGTTAAAGCATCGCCCTTTTCGTAACCGTAACGAAAACTATCGCACCACGCTCCCCGGGGGCACCTCTTTGTCGGGCATGAGCATGACCGGTTTCCCGTCGATATCCACAGCCAGGATCATCCCCCGGCTCTCGATGCCCCTGAGCTTTCGCGGCTCCAGATTGACCAGTATGGGTACCTGTTTGCCGATGAATTCCTCCGGCGCGTAGGCTGGGGCCATACCCGCCACTACCTGCCTGGTCTCCCCTCCCATATCCAGCTCCAGCCGGATGAGCTTGTCGGCCCCTTGAACCTTATCGGCAGCCGTTACCGTACCGATCCTGATGTCCAGCTTCATGAAATCATCAAAGGTGATCATTGCCCAGTCCCTATTACTTATACCCCACGGGAATAATAATGAGCGGTGCGTGCTCCGTGGGTGCCCCGATGGCCTTGACCACCGATGCGTCTCGAAAGGCCCCCACAATCCCTGCCCCTAGTCCCAGGGCCCCGGCCTGGAGGAAGATGTTCTCCCCTGCGTGCCCCACCTCGATATGGGCATAGCGGATCCCTCGCTCCCCGTACTTGCTGGTTATCCGCCGGTACTCCGCCGTGATGACAAAGATGACCGGGGCCTTAGCTATCCACATTTGCGTCAGGGCCGCGTGGGCCACGTTCTTCCGGTGATCCCCCTCCCTCACGACCTCGAGGCCGTGGTTCGCCGGGCGATACCGGTATACCCCGGGACCCAACGCCTCAACCCCGCCCTTCCCTACCACGGCGTAGATATCCAAGGGATAGAGCGCCCCCGCAGAGGGGGCTGCCCGATACCCTTTTTGCTTATCCGTTATCCCGTATGCCGCCCACAGCAACTGCGATAGTTGCATTATGCTCAGGGAATCGGGCAGAAATGCACGGACGGTCCTGCGTTCCTTGACGGCCCGCTCTACCGAGACCTCTCCCTGGTAGGCGGGTGGAGGGAGTGTAAAGGAATCTCGTTTGTTAGACTTGCCCCACCCCGGGACCGCCAGCATCATGATGACAAAACCGCACACAAACCATAGCACCGATCGTCTCATCCTCCCCTCCTTGCGGCACGATACAATGCCTCGTTATTGGTAATGCGCCTTGTCGCTACCTTTGTCTCTTTGATGATATAGTTTTTGCTCGCGTTGTCAACCATGGATATACGGCTTATGCCGCGACGATGAAAGAAACCGCCCGCGGCACCATCTCTATAACCACCGGGAGCGCTCCAATTTGCTCACCGTCCACATCCAAAAGGACCCGTTGGTCCGAAGAGGCCTCTACCCGCTTGCCGACGAAGGAGCGGACCTCTGAGACCTGATAGATTTTCCCATTATAGAGCTTCGGGAGATTCAGAAAGACCTGGGGCAGGGTCAGATCCCCGACCACCGTAATATGGAACAGGCCGTCGTCCACTTTCGCCGCAGGGGCCACCCACATGCCGCCGCCGTGATACTGCCCATTGGCAACCGCTATGTTCCAGACGGTGACCTCTCCATCAAAGCTGCC
>Ga0307422_1001319_pt1 | contig 13080 bp, 16 predicted proteins | sample SalMarWE160290MG_FD_202153 | JGI IMG/M metagenome (GOLD analysis project Ga0307422, IMG submission 202153) | Salt marsh sediment microbial communities from the Plum Island Ecosystem LTER, Massachusetts, United States - WE1602-90 | ecosystem: Environmental > Aquatic > Marine > Intertidal zone >...
CCATTATCTTCTTGACAGCACCTTATCATCACAATTACTAAATACTTAATCACTTTTACTTATAATCTACAGATACTTTTTTCATACACGAAGGACTTCATCGTCCTATTCAGTTTGTAGTGGTTACTATTGTCTCATCTTTCTATAATTGTTTAGTGTGGATAAGAAAAAGGAAAAACGGACATTAACTCTTACCAGGAAAGTCGGCGATTTTACACTACAGAGCGTAAACCAACTTCTCTGGCCGACGGTCTGCATTAATTGTCGTGAAAATATATGCGAAACAGACAATGGTCTATGCAGCAAGTGCTGGAATGAGCTTTTAGTTTGCACCGGCGCCGATTATTGCCCGCGCTGTGGTCGAGATGCCAGCAGAGCCGCTCAATTGGAAGGCGTCTGCCCGGATTGTCAGGGCAAAGAAATACATTTTGACCAAATAGCTCGTGCCGGCGTTTATTCCCAGAGCCTGCAAAAAATGATATTAGATTTCAAAAATGGCAAAACGGAACTGGATTCGGTCCTGGGCTTTTTAGTTTACTCTGCTTTGCAGGGAAGTGGTTTTAATAATAATATAGAACTTTTTGTTCCTGTTCCGCTGCACTGGTCAAGGCGCCTGGCCCGAGGTTACAACCAATCGCAAATCTTAATCAAGCGACTAAAGCATCCAACAGCTACAATCAACACAAATCTTGTTCGAATCCGTCGAACCAGGACACAAACAACGATGGCCAGTCCCACGGCACGTGCAAAAAACGTTGCCGGTGCTTTCGCAGTCAGGCGTGGACATGACTTTACCGGCCGAAAAACCTGTCTTGTTGACGATATTAAAACAACCGGCGCCACACTAAACGAATGCGCAAAGACACTCAAGCAAGCCGGTGCAGCTAAAGTCTTCGCCTTAGTTTTAGCAGTCGCAGGTCAAAAACTCACATGACAAAAAGAAGCTCAACCGTCAACAGGTAAAATGGCCTTTAGAACCTACAGCTTTTCGTACTTTATTATAGCCCGGTACAGGCCGTTGACGCGCGAGCCGTCAATTATTGCAGGTGGATATTTGTCGTTTCTCGGCTGGAGGCGTATTTTGTTATCCGGCTCGAAAAATACCCTCTTAAACGTCGTCTCATGCGGCATAGTAAAACGAACGAAGCAGTCATCGCCATTATGTACTTCGGTCGCAGGAGAAAATATTACTATATCTCCCTCACAGAACTTTGGCTCCATTGAATCACCTACGACCCGGACAGCAAAGGCATTTGGATCGTGCAAATCAGGACAACGAACATAATCATCCGCTATGCCTACGGGGTAGTCCAAATCATTGAAATCGCTTGGATAGCCTGCAGAAACCTTGTTAATAATCGGCACCAATCGACCGGCCGCCAGAGATGAGACGGCCTGCTCAATGTCCAATTCGTTTTGAGAAAGAAGCTCACCAAGCTGACTTGCATCCGCCTTATTATCGATAATATTTTTGACAATCCGTCGCCATTTTTTGTTTTCCGCTTCGGCGGATTCATATTCATGCCTGATATCGGAAGGAAGTCCTTCGATATGTGCAATGTGCAACAGAAGGCCGGGCTCAAACTCAAGTATCTTTTCAAGCTTTGCAAGCAATTCATCACTTGGTGGATTTTTAACCTTGCTGGTTTCTATAGTAGAGAGATACGGCTTTGAAAAACCAACTCGATTACCAACCTCATCCAGTGTCAGGTTCAATTGCTCACGTTTTTGCCTTATTATCTGTCCAAGAGACATGAGAGTCCTCAAATTTTAACCGCTAATTTATTTCAATAAGTTCGTAATCACTACTACCCAGGCCGATGCGCTCAGCATGCTCAATCTGACAACCGGGATTAAGATACTTTTTCCTTAACAAATTCTGCAGCTTCCGACCTGCGGTCTTTTCCACTAAATCCAGTGCGGCTTTGTCAACAGCAACAGGGTCCATCGAGGCAGCTATACCGATATCATCGACTATTGTACGCATATTAGGTGTTTCAAAACAATCACAATCTTGAGTAACCGAGAGTATAAAATTAAAAAATGCCGCTCTGTTTTCCTTGCCCTTGAGAGTTCCCAAGGCGTATTCGGCTATATTTTCCTGCAATTGCTCGGTTTCCTGATACCAATTACATTTAACAGCTTCGAACCGGCAATAAGCCATGCATTCTGCACAACCGATACATTTTTCCTGGTTGATACACGCTTTGGTCTTACCCAAACTTATCGCATCGACCGGACAATGCTTCAGACATTCGCCGCAAAGTGTGCAGTCGTTCGAGATACTGAGCTTAAGAGCGGCATGCTGTTTCAGTTTCCCCTTTTTGCTCGCACAGCCCATTCCTAATGTTTTAAGCGTAGCTCCCAGTCCAGTCGCCATGTGGCCTGTAACATGAGCTACGGAAAGAATCGACTGGCACCTGACGATATCGCTTGCAATGAAGACCTCTTTGTTACGCCGGCCTTTTATTTGAATTGCCGTCTCGGTCGTTCCTAACAATCCACCAGAGACAATGAACGGTATTCCAAGCCCCTCTAAACTGAAACCATGCTCGGTAGCCAAAATCGTATGGTTGAGAGCATTATTTCTCTGGCCAACATACAAAGTATTGGTATCGGTTACAAAAGGCTTAGTTTTTAATTTTACCAACTCATCCACCAATCCCTTAATATAAGGGGCTTTTACATGAGTATTGTTATCACCTTCGCCGACGTGGACTTTAACCGCAGTAAAATCATTTTCTTTGAAACATTCTGAAAAGCCGCCGGCCTTAAACAGTTTTCGTGCCTTTTTAGAAACTACCTGCTCGTTATCTTTGGCAAAGGCTTTAATAAAATATACTTTGGAAGATACTGAAGCCATTTTACAGTAAACAAATCAATCTTTATATGCAAATACACAATCTAAAAAAGCACAGAATCTATTATATTTTTATTACATATTTATTCAAGTGCTTGTCAAAAAACAATGTGCCTGAGTAGTATCTTTACACCAAGAATTATAAGAACTATTCCACCAACGGCTTCGATTCTATTTTCAAAAACATGGCCGAATCTCTTACCAATCATCACTCCGAGGTAAGACAATATGAATGTCACCAATCCTATCACCGTAACTGCAGTAGCAATGGAGACAGCAACCAAAGAGAGAGTGATGCCTATAGCCAAAGCATCGATACTGGTGGCAACGGATAGAGTAAGTAAAACAAGAATGTTAGAAGGACTATAACTTTTTTCCGCCTCTGTTATCTTAAATGATTCATAAATCATTTTACCCCCAACCGCAGCTAAGATGATAAAAGCAAGCCAATGGTCATAATCCGCTATGTATTCTCTGAAACTAAGCCCCGCCAGTGCACCGATTAAAGGCATAAAAGCCTGAAATCCGCCGAAGAAAAGGGCTATTCGCAACGTATGCCTGAGATGTAAATGCTTGTACGCAGCCCCGCTGGCGATAGATACGGCAAAAGCATCCATCGCCAGTCCAACAGCTATAACGAAGATTGTAATGAAATCCATTTCCCCTGCCTGCTCACAACCTGTTAATCAGCTTTCCGGTGCGATGTCGAAAACGGTTATTTCCGGCCTTGCAAGGAACCTCACCTGCGGGGCAGGCCTGGCTTCCAGTCCCATTCCACGATTAATATAAAGTATTGTCTTACCGACAGCGTACATACCAGATTCGTATTTTTTCCCCAGTTTTGACATTGTAACCAATGCCCCATAAAAAGGCAAAGATACCTGGCCGCCATGCGTATGCCCGCAGAGATAAAGGTCGATATTCAGTCCCTTTACATCTTCAATCAGGTCGGGGAAATGAAACAGGAAAACATTAAAACACTCTGCCGATAATTCCTCCAACATGCCCTTTGCGGCCTGTGGATTATCACAACTCAAACCTGAAAAAGAGATTGTTTCGTTATTTTTTGAAAGTACAACGGTTTGAGCGTCCAATAGTTCAAAACCAGTATCTGAGTAATAGTCCAGTTCGCCCCAGTGCCAGGTTTCAAAGTTGCCATAAACAGCGAATTTTCCCAAAGAAGCTTTGAGATTTTCCATCGTTTCCTTAAACAACGGCAAAGCAGAGAGTGTATTGATGGCATCGCCCGTGAAGACAATAACGTCCGGCTCCAAATCATTAACCAGTTTCACCATAATCCTTTCGTTTCGCACCTTCTTGTCACAATGTAGATCGGAGATATGCACGATACGAAAACTTGTTTGTTTTAACTTGTCCGTTCGGATCGGGAGCGTTTTCACTTCGACCCGGTAAGGTTCGATGAAATAACCATACAAAAAGCAGATTACACCGATTGCCGCTAATATATGAATCAGAATGGCAGGTTTGGTCAGGAGGATATTCCTTTTGTTTCTTTTTCGAAGCTTATTAAAAATAAAAATGACAACATACCCAAATTCCAGAATATAGACCGCAGCTACGACTAACAGGAAAACAATAAGAGCTATTAATTCGTTTATCAACATGACGTGTCACCCGGCCTTTATTATTCCTTCGTTTGTAAGGTCTTCGCTGATTTTCTCCCCGGGTCTTACGACAAGAAATTCATCCCGGTCCCACCGGCCGTCAACAAGCCTCCGGCACAGACCGGGGTCACCCTGCAACAGCTCATAGTCCCAGCCGAGAAATTCAGCACAGCGTTTAGTATACTGTTTATAGTATTCACAATCGCCGAGGCCCCAATCAATATAGACAGCCCGGCTATATTTCTTAATCCAGTCCTGCTCAATCTCCATAAGGTACTTAGCGTTATCGTCGCCGTATTTCTGCCTGTATTGTTCGAGCAAATTTTCGTAACGTTCTTTGCCGGGCTGAGCGCCTGTCTCTATCCAGCCGGGGCTGTACCAATAAATGCCGGGATGAGAATCGAAATATTCTTTATATTTTTCCTTCGAACCCAGCAGTAATGTCACGCAATCATGGCCACGTGGTACCACGATGGGAATCTTCGCCGATAGACCGACGATGCCATTGCTGCACAGACCATAACCTAACAAAGATGCATCATAAGGATTGCCTTGTGCATCCGTTGTATTTTCAAGGGCTTTCTGGACTTCGGAACGGAGTTTATCCGGCTCATTATGCAAACCCTGCTCCATTAAAATAACATCGACGATATTCTTTGACCGGGTGGCACAAAAATATGCTTCCCTCTGCATTACCTTACATACGATAAATTGAAGTCTCATGATATTAATATCCAGCTAAACCTGCTTTCTGAGAGGATTTACCCATTATGGATTACACGATTTGCACGGTCTTTTGCCGGCTTTTATTGCTTCTTCCCGACTGTTATAAACAACAAGATTTTCCTTTGAGATATTCTGAGCCCAGCGACAATCAGGTTTATGAAAGACGCTGCTATTCTTAGATGCAACATAAACATTCTGACTCGTCAACTTTTCAGCGGTCGGGCCTTCCGAATTATTTGCATTTTTCAATGGATTAATTTCATTTATACCATCTTCGTTAAGCCGTTGGCTTTGAATGTTCGCCACCGAATATGCGCGAGTGAATGTCTTTATTTGTTCTAATGTCACCTCTGTTATTATATTATACATCTTTTCGACGGGGATTATCTGCATTACCGGATTCGTCTTCCAGACATCGACTAACATATTCGTCTTTCGACCGCCCTTTAATGTAACCAGGCGGGCTAAAGAAGTTTGAATATAGGATACAAATTGCTGCGAATCAGGAATTTTAAGGATATAGATAAAAACTTTAATTCGTGGTTTCGGTGACAACTTCGACTCAACACAATTAATGCCTTCTTCTCTTAGCTTCTTCTCAATCTCGAGCTGAAGCTTTTCCCAATTTACTCCGGTTGCATCCTCGGCCATAGATGTTTTTATGATTTGAACATAAAGCTCATCCATATCTAATAAGGCCGGATATGGATTACCAAGCAACAAAGGCTTTTCCTCAGGTTGCAGCGATTCATTCTGAGCCTGCACATTAACAACTACAACTGCAACTAAAATATATACAAATAGAAGAATCTTTCCGGATTTCATTTTATCCCTCTCTTTCCACATTTTTTCCGATTCTCTCAAACATATCCGGGCCAACCGTTACTTCCCTCCCGTGGATTTGTTATACCTATTGGCCGGGATTTAATACAAAACTACGCAATTAATGCAAACGCATCATTAACATTCATACCTTCTTTAATCCCCAGAGCTTTGGCTTTTGTATTTGCCTTCGTTACGCAACGGTTGGGAAAACGCTCTAATGTGCCGATCGGATTATCCGGCGTGCTTTCAACTATGGCACAAGCCACGTCGTACCTTTCACAGGCATCGACGTCAATAGCCGGACAAGCCAAAAAACCTTTTGGGCCTGTCACCAAAAGAATGTTAAATCCCGACCATTTATTTTGAACACCTTCAACCAGGCCATTTGGTGTCTGAAATTTCTCCGTATATACTTCCATTAACTATTCTCTCCTTCCACTGCTGCTTAATACAAATATATACTGACGATATGCAAACTTATTCCGAATTAATCAAACCGGCTCGCCCAGCAATCCGGTAATTTCGGCGAGCTTCTCATCAAATACTTCCCTGCTCCTGGCCTCGAGATTCAACCTCAACAATGGCTCAGTGTTGCTCTGTCGACAATTAAACCACCAATCCTTGTACCCGATTGTAACACCATCCAGGTGATCGACCTGGCCGTCGCTGTATCTTTTTGCAAGCTCGTCCATTTTAGCTTTCTTATCTTCCACTTCGAAATTTATCTCACCGCTGGCATAATATCTACGCAAGGGATTAATCAGTTCGCTTATAGGCGATTTGGATTCGCTGAGAATGTTGATTACATGTACCAAAGTAATCATAGCCGAGTCGGCATAGAAATTATCACTGTAATAGAAATGCCCTGAAAGCTCACCGCCGAATACAGCGTGCGAATCGCGCATCGCTTTCTTCATAAAGACATGTCCAACCCTCTCTCTACGCGGCGTACCGCCATGCTTAATAATTTCCTCCATAACAATCCTGCTGCTTCGCAAATCGTAAACAACCGTTGATTTCGGATGCTTTTCCAGAAAATAAGGCACCATCAAAGCCGTCAACAAATCACAACCTATGGTATTACTATCTTCATCAACCATAATTAATCTATCGGCATCGCCATCGAAGCAAACACCGAAATCGCACTTGCTTTTCTTTACTGCAGCTTTTACCTGAGAGAGGTTTTTCTCAACCAGAGGGTCAGGTTCATGCCTGAATTTACCTGTATGCTGGAAATTACGACTGACAATTTCTATGGGTAAATCGCCAAAAATAGCCGGCACTAATTTGCCCGCCATGCCATTGGAAGCATCTACGGCAATCTTCAATTTTTTCATTTTCGGTTTCAAAAACTTCAGTACATGATTCTTGTAATCGGAAGTCAAATCCCGCTTCTGGACCTTGCCGTAGGCTCTGCCCTTAGTATGAAGGAGAGCCAATGCGATATGCTCAATGTCCTTCAAACCTGTATCGGTACCTACTGGCTTGGCCCCCAGTCCAGATATCTTAAAACCGTTGTACTTGGCCGGATTATGAGAAGCAGTCACCTGAACGCCCCCACAGGTACCAAGATGATTGATTGCAAAATACATCTGCGGCGTATCAATCATACCAATATCAATAACATTCGCCCCTGTAGAATTCATTCCCTCGATAAGGCCTTTTGCCATCGCCCCACTGTGTGTTCGCATATCACGACCGACACACAATGACTGGGCATTGGCCTGGCCACGCTCATAACCGCTAAGTAGCGACCGTAGAAACTGAGCTGTGGCAGAGCCGATTTTCCACGCATCCTCCTCATTAAACTGGTCGGGATATATACCTCTTATGTCGTACGCCTTAAAAATTGTAGGGTCCATCCTGCTGACTCCCGTAATTATAATAAATAATTGACCCAAAAAATGAAAAAAACAGGGCTGAGAACAAAATTCCTCAACCTCGAGCTTTTTATTCTACTTTTAGGCCATTTTATGCACTCCGCTCGGAGTGTCAACGATGAAAATATAACATATTGAAATGTTAGCTAAGAGGCTATAAAAATAAGGTAAAGACCGGCTACTAATACAAAAATACTACAAAATCTTTCAAGAATGCCTGCCTCTTCGTTTTATTTCTGTGGTCAACCTTTCTAAGCATCTGTTAAAACTAGGCCGGATGCAACTATACAGGCAAATCACCATGAGCCTTTGAAGATAAGACCGTTTTGTATTGCTGTCTCCTAACTGAGCATTTCTGTTACTTTAGCGGCCACCTTGGCAATGTTTTCTTCGTTTGCCGGACTCTTTCCTTTTTCCAATCCGAGGTCAGTGACACGAACATACTCAAATTCTCTAAACCCCGCCTGTTTGAGGCAATTCTTAACACAATCCAGATTGCATCCGTCGATTGCAAGAATTTTCGAAGCCGAGCCGGTCTTTTTTATAATCGGCTCGACTTGCCCACCTACACCGGCCAGGCAAAACATTGCTCCGACACCATCCTTGCTCAGTTTTCGAGCCGCCCGATCGCAAACCTCACCCACATCAGCCGCTCCTGAACAGGCAAATATTAAAATCGGTCCGCCGTTGCAAACATCATTTTCTTCGCTCATAAGCATCTCCAGATATTTGTGTTTTTATAAAAGCAATTTTATTATTTCTTCCGACGATGGTACTTTACCGACGGTTTTTACATGTCCATCTATCACCAGAGCCGGTGTCATCATTACGCCGAATTTCGTTATCTCATTGATTTGAGTCACCTTCTCTATCTCAAACTCACCGCCCAAGTCCTTTGCTGCGGTTTCGGCGTTCTCGGCCAGTTTCTTACATTTAGGACAACCGGCACCAAGAATCTGTATCTTCTTCATACCTTAATCACCACCTTCTCCACCATCCTGAAATCGGTCGTCGGCGATCCATTGTTTTTCGGACATTTGATCTACCCAGCCATTACTTTGGACATCATAGCGGTCGAATCTCGATATATAAGGTTTTATATCCAGCAGCGGAGTTTCGTCCAAAATATCCACATCGGTCACATAAATCCGGTCTTTTTCTATCCGTAAAAGGCGAACCGCCGAGAGCCCGATTGGATTGGGACGGCACGGTGCACGCGTTGCAAACAGACCTCTCTCGGCAGTATCCATATAAGGTTTTACCAAAAGTTTGGGTTGCCTGGCTTTGTTAAACCAATAAATCAACCAGATTCTTTCAAAACCTTCGAGATCTTTCAAGGCTTGTCCATACGGCTCAAAAACTTCTACAACGCCGTCACTGCCTTTAGCATAAACCGGCTGAATCGGTGTACCTTGCGATTCTGTAAGAGATGAATGAATAACACCGATGGGATTAATCGTTATTGGACCAGTCATAATAAATACCTTCAATTTTCTTTTTATAATTTAGAACATACCGAATATAATTCCCGAAACCGTCGCCATGATGATAACAAGTAAAACAAAGACAACGGTCTTTTGCGTTCCCATCACTGAACGAATCACAAGCATATTCGGCAAACTCAAAGCCGGCCCCGCCAATAAAAGCGCCAATGCAGGGCCTTTACCCATACCGGCTCCTATCAGGCCCTGCAGTATGGGAACCTCAGTTAAAGTCGCAAAGTACATAAAAGCCCCGGCAACGGAGGCGAAAAGATTGGCCCGAATCGAGTTGCCGCCGACCGCCTTGTTTATCCACTGGATTGGGATAATACCCTCCCGGCCCGGCCTGCCTAACAGGAAACCGGCAACAAGCACACCCAAAAGCAACAACGGCAGAATCTGTTTGGCGAATGCCCATGATGCCCCGACCCACTCTAAAATCTCGGCCTTTGTAAACCATAAATACAGCATCACGCCGAATGCAATCAGACAAACAAGAACCAAAACCCATTTGCTATTGTAAATCTTTTCATAAAAATTCTTCTTTGGAATGTCTTCCATTTCCTGTAACAGGTCACGGGAAACTGAAATCGCCTGCCCTTTGGTATCCAGAATTTTAATTTCCTCGCTCCCTGTCTCCAGCAGCGCGCCTTCAACTTTGTACATCGAAAGTCCGCCGGGACAACAAAGAAATACTGCACGAACGTCACCACTCCGCGCCCAGTTGGCAAAGACGAGTATGCCAATCATGGACGCAAAATACAGGGCATTTTTCCATAAGGGCCGGCCAACTTCCATCTCCGGCATAGCCATTTGGGCATTGGTTTTTTCGAGCTGCTCTTTGCGATAAATCAAGTGCATTAAAAGACCAATCACGATACTAAAGATAACAGCCCCGACCGCACGAGCGATGCCTATCTCCAGTCCAAGTATTCGAGCGGTCAGTATAATCGCAAGGACATTAACGGCGGGGCCCGAATAAAGAAAGGCGGTGGCAGGTCCCAAACCCGCCCCCATCTTGTATATTCCTGCAAACAAAGGCAAAACCGTACAGGAACAAACCGCAAGAATACCGCCCGATACCGAAGCCACGCCGTAAGCAAGAACTTTATTTGCCCCGGCGCCAAGATACTTCATAACCGACCCCTGGCTGACGAAAACCGAAATTGCACCGGCGATAAAAAAGGCGGGCACTAGGCACAGCAGAACATGTTCCCGTGCATACCATTTAACCAGATGAAGCGATTCGGTAATTGAATTATCGAAGCGAGCAATCCCAACCGGCAGGTAAAAACACCCGAGAAATACCGCAACGATAACGGCCAGCTTTTTCCATTCCTTCTTCAAACTCATAACAATAACAAATGAAAAAATTAAAGTGAAAAATGCAAAATTAAGGAAGTCATCCGCCTCCGGCGGATTCTCCGTAAGAAGTCCCTATGACTACAATTTTTATTTTTGATATTTGATTTTTGCATTTCTTTTATAATGCCTTAAGCAACTTTTCGCTGTCTTTGGCCTGTTGTTTCAAAACACTGCTTACACAAGCAAAGAAATCTACGATACAAGTGTACTTCAATCGGTAAATAACATTAAGACCTTCCTTTCGATACTCCAACAAACCGGCATTAGCCATTACTGAAAGATGACGAGAAACGTTCGACCTTTCCGAACCGATATGTTCGGCTATATCACAAACACACTGCTCGCCGTCTTTTAGGAAATTGATTATAGCAATGCGAAGCGGATGCGCTATCGCCCTGGCGATTTCCGCCTGCCTTTCGAATAATAATCGTTGACTTTTATTAAACATTTCATCTCCATATTTATTTGACTATGTGATTATATACTCATATAATAAACCAGAGTTCGAAAAACAGCAACTTTTTTTATAAATTAGTCAAACTGAATCATTTTGTCATACCCGCGATGGCTTGGCCATGCCTTACGGCAAGGCGGGTATCCATTTATGACATTGCAGCAGTGGATTCCTGCCTGCGCAGGAATGACAGGAAACACACAGAAAAACCACTGAAAAACAACCTGAAATATGATAAGCTCATATTATTCATTAGGATTAATAATGCTAAAAAACACTAAAAAAATATGCTATCTTTGTGGCCAAGTGATAGAGACGAAATCCAATGATGATCCAATGGGATTATCAAAGGATCATGTTCCACCCAAACAGTTTTATATGAAGCAAATTCGTACAACGCAGAATCTTAATCTGAATTGGGCTCCTTCACATAAAAGTTGTAACAAAGCATATAAAGAGGATGAAGAATATTTTTACCTTTCAATGTATCCATATGTCGCCAAGAATTACCCTTCAATGGAAACTGTATATTATCAAGACATTATAAGAAGATCACAGCAACCACAAACGCCAGCAAAACTCCGTAAGATTCTATCTACAGCAGTAACCGTAACTGAAGGAGGCATATATCTACCCAATGGCATGCGACGATTAACTCTTGAGAGGGAGCGAATTGAAAAGGTTGTTAAAAAGATTGCCCGGGGTATCCTTTTCTTATCTACAGACCGTTACTTTGAAGAACAGCAGATTATTCATACGGTTTTTTATGATAAGCCCTCTGAAATTATTGAACCATATAAAAAGGCTTTGAAATTGAATCCTCTTGTTGGTGTTTACCCCGATGTGTTTGTTCATTCTCACCTTAATTTTGAAGGTCAAGGTTATCGTCTCTTAATAATGTTGTTCTGGAAAGCTTTTATGTTTTTTATTACCGTGAAAGAAGGTAAATCCTAAATTTATGTAAATTGTTTGACAGCATTAGATCTGTTCGGCACAAGTGATAAAGTGCGATAAAATCGCACTTATAATTTTAATATTTTTTTCTGAACCTTGCCGCAGGGATGTTCATGAGTTTGCGGTACAGGCTGTTGGTATTTAAGATGTATGACTTACGGGATCTGTTATTTTAGAATATATGATAATCATGTAAAATATTAAAAATCTTATGGTACAATAAATGTTTACCATGATTTTGTTACACATAATTGGCCTTGTGACTTATGAAGCGTCCGTTTTTGTCGCGTATTGGATAATATTGCGTTTACAATTATCTTTCCTACTGATAATGCAGGTGAGAAAGATATTAAAAGCTGAAGGTCACAGTATTAAGAATAGAATTTTAATATTTATTGAAATGTTTTTAAGCCATTTCTTAGCTCACTATTTGGGTATGTTGATAACTATACTCTTATTACAACTGTTGAATTTAAGGATATTTGTATATTTGTATCTTGTCATCTATATTGTTGAGCTCGTGACTTTCTGGGCTTATCGACGTGTGCAAATGCGCCCATCAAACATCAGGAATGCACATGAATACGGGACGACTTTAGGAATACTTGCTGCAGCTGCCACAAAAGCATTCCTTCTCTGACTTCTCCATATCACGTAGATAAGATCAATATTTTTTTCGAAATCTTGCGGCGGGGATGTTCAGGATTTTGCGGTACTTTGCTACGGTGCGTCTGGCCAGATTATCTATACCGGCCTCGGCCAATTTCTTTAGTATCCTGTCATCGCTTAAAGGCTTGGTTTTATCTTCTTCATCGATAATCTGTTGCAATTTAGCTCTGATGGCCTCCCAACTGCGGCCCCGGCCGTTAATATCCTCTCTGCCGCCACTAAAAAACTTACGCAAAGGTAA
>Ga0307422_1001320_pt1 | contig 13071 bp, 12 predicted proteins | sample SalMarWE160290MG_FD_202153 | JGI IMG/M metagenome (GOLD analysis project Ga0307422, IMG submission 202153) | Salt marsh sediment microbial communities from the Plum Island Ecosystem LTER, Massachusetts, United States - WE1602-90 | ecosystem: Environmental > Aquatic > Marine > Intertidal zone >...
GATACTCATATACCCCTAATTTATTGATTATTTTTATATGTTTCAAGTGCATACCCCAGATATTATATAACGATTTCCCATTTTACCGATTCACTGTAATCAACTTAAAATAGCAAATCAATAATTTTTGGCAATCATACACTTTTTAAGTTTGGAGATGCAATAGTAGCAAAGAATTTCAAATTCTAATATGCCAACTATTCATGGTTTTAATACGTTGCCTGCATAGAAGATACTGGTCCGGTTTCATATTGTGGAAAACTCTTTTCAGTATGATATAAAAAATAATTATTTTCATGGTACCCTTAGCATCATCAACTGATAATTTATAATAGATCAATCATCGATAGTCAACATGAAGGTTTTATTTATAGGTGGTTCAGGAAATATTTCTTCTGCCTGCACAGAAGAGGCTTTAGCAGCAGGATATGAAGTTTTTCACTTCAACAGAGGTATTTCAGGCGATTATACATTCGGTAATAAAGTTGTTACAATTACCGGCGATATAAATAAACCGTCGGACAAATTAAAGCTGGAAGAATATACCCCTTTCGATGTTGTGGCAAATTTCGTCTGCTTTACTCCTGATCAGATTCAGAACGATATAGACTTTTTCACAGGCAAAACCGGTCAATATATCTTTATCAGCTCTGCTACAGTATATAAAAAACCTCCCGACCATTATATTATAACTGAAGATTGCCCTCTCGAAAACCCCTTCTGGGAGTATGCACGAAATAAAATCGCCTGTGAAAACCTTTTGACATCACATTCAGATTTCCCCTATACAATAGTCAGGCCCTCTTATACCTATGGAAGAACCTGGATACCGGTTGCTTTTACTGCCCGGGAGTATAATCCTGTTTACCGCATACAGAATCGATTGCCCATAATATCACATGGCGACGGAGAATCGCTATGGATCATGACACATAATTCTGATTTTGCCAAAGCTTTTATCGCTTTGTTCGGAAACAAACAGGCGCTGAAAAATCATTTTCATATTACATCCGACGAAGTGCATACCTGGGATCAAATCTATAGTATCATTGGGAAGATTATCGGGATTGAACCCCGACTTATCCACATCCCGTCTGATTTCATCAACGAGATGGAACCTGAGTGGGGGGCCGGTTTACTTGGCGATAAAACCCGATCGGTTGTTTTCGATAATACTAAAATTAAAAGCATTGTGAGTGGTTGGGAAGCAAAGAAAACATTCGAAGAGGGCATGCGTGAATCTATCGCCTGGTTTGGGGAAAAACCTGAACGGAGGCAACCCAATATGGCTACCGAGGAAAAGATTAATCTCATCATAAAGAAATTTCAAACAAGATAATATCTCACAGAATGGATTACTACATCGAACGCCTGAACCACGAATTAAGAAATATTGTTGTGTTTTGGCAAAAATTTGCTCTTCAGAATAATCGAATCGCTCCGGAAGTATCCAATAACGGACAACCCGTTTATGAAGCCCCCCTTGGAAGTATTTATTTATCACGACTTCTTTATGGTTCATCAGCTACTTGTATGTTTTTACATGAGTCTTCATTCCGACAAATTGCAGATCAGGCATATCATACATTGAGAAATCAACTTTCAAATTCGAATGGAGGTTTTTATTGGGCGGTGGATAAAGACGGAGACATTGTACATGACGAAATGAATGTTTCAATGGCACAGGCCTTTTCCATATTTGGACTTAGTGAATATTATGCCCTGACTGGTGATGAAGATATTAAAAGAGACATATTCCATCTAATTGACTTCATTGAAAGCAAAATCAAGCACTATACCGATAATAGTTATCTTGATGGCTTTAAGCAAGACTGGACTCCTTTGAAAAAGCAATATAAATCTTTGGGCACTCATCTGCATTTACTGGAAGCCTATTCCAATTTCATTAAAGTATCAAACGATAATATCTATAGGAGAAGTATTGAAAAAATACTTGAATTATTAATCTCCCGCTTTATTCATCATGAACATGGGGAAGTGATCCACCAGTTTGATGTTAATTGGGGTCCATTACCCAATGAAAATTGGATAGGTCATAATCTGGAAGCGGCATGGATTATATGTGATTCAGCCCGGATTATAAAAAACAACGATTTAATAAATGAGTGCGAAAAAATTCTTTTGGCCTTATGTGATCATGCTATCGAAACCGGATTCGATCATCAGTATGGCGGGATGTTCAATCGTTTTAATAATGGAGAGGTCGTTACTACCAACAAAGAATGGTGGGTTCAATCGGAAAGTATGATAGCTTTTTTATATGCGCATCAGATCAGTAATGACAGAAAATACCTGAGCTATGCCATACGGTTGCTGGAGTACATCGATAACTCATTTTCCGATCAGGACAAAGGTGAATGGTTCGATTCGATAACCCGGGAAGGTAAACCTATTACAGAGATGCCAAGATTACATTTGTGGAAATCGATGTATCATAATGTAAGATATTGTATTAAGTCGGTAAAACATTTGCAGCAGCTATTTGTAAAAGCCTACTAAGGATTTCAGGTAAGGTGTATACCTGGGAGTTATTCTTACTGAAAAATAATACCCCTGTAAAATAAGATACCTGAAAGTAAGGTTGAAGATTTTAAATCTGACGGCACTCCGTTAGAATTATATTGATTTTGTGAATAGTCCGGTTTTATTATTTGATAAACCTGCCTTATCTTAACCTGATACAATTGCTCATCGCTCGTGAATAAATTCAAAAAGCGAAATACTCTATTGTTGCTGGCAGCTACCCTCTCACTTTGCATTGCCTTTGTTCTACTGTTTGTAAATCCGGAGGAAGCATCTTCTTTCGATTTGAATCAGTCAGCATCAGTTCAGAATGAACCTATGCCCCCGGCTGTAAAAGAATATCTTAATTTTCTGGAAACCCGGCTCGACAGTGCAAATAATATAGGCGCAGCAATTGCTATTGTAAATAAAGACAGGATTCTTTTGCTTAAAACATTCGGAGTAAAAAAAGCATGTATTGATGATTCTATTGATATCCATACGGTCTTTCGGCTTGCCTCTGTTTCCAAAGGATTTTCAGGAATACTGGCCTGTATTCTTGAAGAGGAAGAGATATTTTCGCTCCAGGATAAAGTAATTACTTTTCTCCCCGATTTCCGTCTCAAAGATTCTCTCAATACCAATGATCTGAGCATTGAGCAATTGCTGAACCATTCAAGCGGTCTAGTGCCGCATGCATACGATAATCTTATTGAAGATGGCTTGCCCTTGTATCTTATCGTAAAAAATTTACATGAGGTTGATATCTCAGCCCCACCGGGCAAGCTATATGGATATCAGAATGTGATATTCAGCCTTATCGATACGATTACTTTTATACAAACAAGAACCAGCTATGGTAATCTGATGGAAAAACATATTTTCAGACCCTTGCATATGCGCGATGCCTCGGTAGGACCAAAAATCTTCACGCGAAAAAATGCCAACGTTGCATATCCGCATAGAAGAATCCCATCATCCTATGCACCCCTTCCTTTCAACCTCGGATATTATAATATTTCACCAGCCGCCGGCATTAATGCGAGTATTTCAGACCTAAGTAAATGGTTACAGGCATTATTGGGACGTAACCTTACTGTACTTGATAGCAATGTGTTGGCGAAAATTGCTGAACCACAGATCGAAACACCTTTGAAATACAGGTATATAAGATGCTGGGATAAAATTGAATCGAAGCATTATAGCCTGGGTTGGCGAATCTACCAATATAAAGGAAGAAAAATAATCTATCATGGAGGATATGTAAAAGGTTATCGTGCCGAAATAGCTTTCTGCCTGGATGAAAATATCGGCATCGCTTTTCTGCAAAATTCTCCTAACGGAGTTGCCTCAATAAGTATTCCCGCATTTTTCAATTCATACTTCCATTACCTTAATTCCGACTCAATTAGCGTCCCTTCTGAAAGTAATATTTTTAATGGATTTGATTTATTGGAAGATACTACCGATGATTATAGTCAAAACCATTAGGAAAGTATAAAAGGATTTGAAAAGTTATGTTTCCCAATAATATTGTTGATACTCCCTTCCTGACTAAAATGTATTAATTGCTGGGATTCTTCATTGAATTCCACATTGCGGAACGTATCTGGTATTTCCCTTCTTTCGATTTTTTCCAGACAAACATATAGTTATATGAATCTCTAAAGAGTATTTTATTAGGCCCCTTTGTATATTCTAAAGTATTTGTACCTATCTCCAGCACCAGGTCATCATATACCTTGTGTTCAATCACCTTGAAACTACAGGAAACAATCTTCATCCCGTCTTTGAAATCCTTATTATACATGGCCAGAACATTTTCACGTCCTTCTACAATATTGCTGAATTCGCGTGCTACATGACAATTAGGAGAGAACAATCCGGCTAAGCTGTCGGCTTGTGAATTCTTATAGAAAGTTGTGAATTTCTGATCCTGTTGCTCTATGGTTTCAATAATAAGTTTTTTTTCTTCTTTATTTTGTGCAAATACTGCAACCGTAATCATTATAAAAGTTACTTGAAGAATAAGTTTTTTTTTCATGTTTTTATTTTATAAAATATTATCAGTCTTCACCATTCCATTTTATGCCTGAAATCGATCGGTTTATCAGGTATCAATTTCACTGAAGAATGACAAATTTAGCTAATACCTTGTAATATCAATATTTAAATTTTCCAAACCGGCCAAAATTGATAATGCTTCGTATCGTGAATTGCCACAAACCAATTCTTCTGCCCGGAATCCTTTACAAACTTCAGGCCGTTCGGGGGAATTATAAATAGCACATCTTAAATCAGCAGTCAGATGTATGCATTTCACACCTGCCGGCTTTCCATCGGGCATACCGGGAATAGGTGAAGATATTGAAGGCATTATACAACAAGCACCGCATGCTTCTCTGCATTTCATTGTCTGACAAGGAATAGAATAAATGTGAAAGAAAAAAACCCGGAACAGTCCGGGTAATTTTTATAACAAAAAATGAGTTTTCAAGTTAAAAACACAAACTTTTCAGGATTAATAAAAGTATTAATATCTTCTATTGAACGATCTGCGGCTGTCCTGGTTTGGTCTTTCTGCCCGGGGGCGAGCTTGTTTAACAACAATAGTACTACCTTCGAATTCGACACCATCAAGATCCTGGATAGCTTCATTAGCTTTAGGGTCATCAGACATTTCAACGAAACCGAAACATTTAGAGCGACCCGTTTCGCGATCAATGACAACTTTGGCATTGTCAACTTCACCATACTCCTGAAAAAGAGTCCGTAGTGATTCATCAGTCGTTTTTGGACTGAGTTTAGCAATAAAAATGTTCATAAAAAATAAGTTAGAAAATTTTTAAAAAATTACATTGTTTTTAAATGGGTCAGATAGTTTTCCGGAAATCCAAAGATTATCGTTGCTAACTTTCGGAACCATATTATTTATACTTTGTCAAAGTTACAGGAATATTTATAATTGCAATATAAAATTTACTAAGAATATTAAAACTTCTTGGCATTCTCCCTATACCAATCATAAAATTCTTTATCACTTATAACCGTGTCACCAAACTGTTCTTCGAAAAGATCTTTTGCTTCGAAAGGAATAAATTCCCTTTCAACAGAATTGTTAAATGTGTTTCTCACAGGAATATAGTATCCTTCCAAACCGTACTTATTATATAACTTGTAGAAAATATTCTGTTTTCTCATTATAAACTGAAATTGAAATTGATCGATAATTCTTTTTCAAACACTAAGTTGATCAGGTCGGTATGCGAGGACCCATATTTCTCTCTTAGCCAGGAATATAATTTTCTGACCTCATTCATCTCAAGCCAACTTAGCGATTTCTTCAATTCTTTAACAAACAATTCATCATTATCGATAACATGCTCAATTACAGCTTTCTGGTGATCTAGCATATCCATAACAACTCTCAATTAATTAATACAATTTTAAAAACGGTGGTTTCCTTTGAATAGTATTCCACATTGTAATTCTAAAGCTGGTTTTACGGATATACTATTTTTTCGTTTCATAATAGCTTGATTTTATGGATAAAAATTTTTGCCGAAACTTAAAAAATATTGCCTAATGGTATAAAATTCGAGGTTTATTGCAGCTGAGAAAAAAATCAAGTGGGTGAAATTCTTTGGGAATGATGGTTCGATGTGCCAGGAATTTACTAATCCCAATTCCTAAATTACGATAATTACTGCATCGGAATAGAACAGAGTTTCGATTGATACGCTGTCTTAAAGATCTATTACCATAAAATTCAACGCTCCGAACACCCCGAACCCGCTTTCAAGGGTAGAGATGGTAGTGCGGTATTTATTGAAGTTTAGCGCCGTGTTGGAGTTTCCATAGTAAACCGCCAGGTTTGCATCGTATGAAAATAGTTTGAGTTGAATCCCATGCGGATCAACCGGAAGTACTAGTTCTACATCTGTATCCGATATTCCGGAAGGCACCATTCGCTCTAATAGCTGACTGTAGCCTGGCATGATAAGGTATATATCCACCATTCCTATCAGGCTGTCGGCAACCAGCGTAAAAAATACGGCATTTCCGCTAACCGATAAGGAGTTTTCAATTATCCTGGATTCCGGTGGAAAAACGGACTCGCCGATTGCATCCGGAAGCCCCTCGTAGCGGCATGTCAGCCGGTAGCGTTCACCCGGCAGAGGTGAGAAATTCTCAATAGGCCGGTACAGTGTATCAGCAAAAAGTGAATCGGAGGGTACCAGCGGAAAATCAGTTACATCAATAACTTCATTATCTATAAGATGCTCAAGTTGAACAGAAACATTACGGATAATTGTGAAGCTGTCCATCACCAGAACAGGCCACATCTTCTGGACATAAACAAAAGATTTATTATAATCCTCTCTGAAATCGGGCCGCAACACGCCGAAAATATTCAAGCCTTCTTCAATGTTACTATCGTTAAAATCCGGCTGCTGGTTAACTCCCAGATAATATTCGCAGGAAACCATCACCAGGCTTAACATTCCATAAAAACAATATCCTAATATTTTATTCCAGCTCATGTATTAAAATTTAATAGTATAACTCAGACCCACCGTGGGATAATAATTCATTCCTATAGGAAGATATTTATCTTCCCATCGCGGTAATGACATGGGAAAATAATAATCGACATTCCTTCGAAAGAATGTCAAATTCCTGATAGTGACAATCAGGTACGATTCAGTTGCATTGAATACATCGGAAAGTTGCTTGCCGAAACCAAAACGTAAACGTTTACGGATGCTCATATCCAAATTGATCAAGGGTGGCATTTTGGCATTGTTTTTCTCATTGGAGATCCAGATCGGGAACATGCTTAACTGTTCAGTTTGAGGGTCGTAGTAATAGTAATCCTGGCGCACCTGTTCAATACTCCGATAGGTTCCTGAGAGAAACGTAAACGATGCATTATATTCCAGGGTATTAGTAATGGCATAGTTTGCCACTATTTTAAGGGTATGTCGCCGGTTATAGTCGTATGGATATTTTTCGCCGTTATTCAGAAAAGGATATTCCCTGTTTGCCCAGGCCAATCCATAGCTGCACCAGCCGGATAAATTCTTTATGGCTCCTCTTAGCATAAGTTCTGTACCATAAGCTTCGCCTGATCCCTGCTGCAATTTATCGGAAAGTGTAATCACTTCAACATCGGTCTGACTTATATCGAAAGTATAGACTCGTGGTATATTTTTATAGTAAACATCGAGCGAAAGGACAGTTTGTGGATTGAGCTGCTTGTCGATTCCAGCTATATAGTGGATTGATTTACTCGGTTGATAGGAACTCAGTGGGAAGTAGTAATCAACGGCCTGGTTCATTTCCACCTCGTTGGTATTCATGCTGATCACATATTGGTAATACGTACCCCATGCAGCTCTTAGTTTTAAAGCAGCCGGTAAGGCAACCACCAGGTTGATACGGGGTTCATAATACCATAACTTATTTCCATATTTCGTACATCGAACTCCCGGGCGCAGTATAATGAGTCCGGCCTCAAATTTATCCTCGGCAAATGCCGACCATTGATTAGGTTCTTTTTTTAATTCACCCTGGTCGATACTGTTGATTTCAGCTGTATTTATAAAATGATACTGGTTAAATTCCACGCCTGCAGTGAATGTACTGAACCTGGACAGTTTATAGTTTATCTGACTTTTGGCTGAAATATCCCGGATCTGGTTATTAAAGTTAGAGCTCGATTTTAACAAGAAATCAAGTGTGTCATTATGCGATTCGTCAGAATCATATTCAATGACAATAGGAAACTGGAGATCCATTCCGGAAAAATTGTCTGAGCTATGCGAGGAATAATAGGCTTGTGAACGTATATAAATCCTTGGATTGACGACCCATTTATGAATAAGGGTAGCTGCCCTGTTGGTCCATTGATTGATCAGATTGAACCGGAAGTTTTCATAGATATCCCATCCGATGGTATTGTCGAGATACTTGTAAAAAGTATTCATATCGATGTTACCGCGATCGTGCGACTGGAAGTATTTAAATGTCAGCCTGTTCTTTGCGTTTAAACGGTAGGTGTACGACAAGTTAAAATCGTAGAAATAACTATTGCTTTGAAATATGAAGTAGGAGAAAACATCGAAAAAATAACGCCCGGCAACTACTGCCGATCCTTTTTCACCAACAGGAAACTCAAGAAAAGCTTTGGAATGGAAAGTGCTGGGTTCAATCTCCCCATGCAATTCGGAGCTGTTTCCGTCTTTAGTGGAAATATACATTACCGATGAATTACGGCCTCCGTATTCGGCTCCAAAACCTCCCACCAGCATATCGACTGACTTTATGGTTTGTGTATTAAAAATACCGGAGCTTATACTCGAATGATAGGGATTATAAATCATCACACCATCGAGCATTACGGCATTTTCGCCCGGTTCTCCTCCCCGAACGGTAAACAGGGGCGAAAAAGGTTCAGTGCGATCGACCCCAGGCAGAAATTTAATGGCCGAAAAAACATCGTTTCCTGCCGCCGGGATCGACTGAATGGTTTTGGGCGACAATTCTATCATGCTGGTTTCTACCTGGCGGTCGGCTGCCCTGTCGGGACTCGCACCTATAATGGATACTTCATCCACTTTCAATGGCCGGGGCTTTAGTTTAATATCAGACAGCGTGACACTTTTATTGGCTAGTTGTATTTCCAGTTCCAATGCTTCATAGCCAATAAAGGACACAATAAATATATGTTTTCCACTGGGTAGTCCTGCAAACTGAAAGAATCCATAACGGTCGGAAACTACTCCCTTGCCGGTAACGGATTCATAAATACTGGCCCCTATTAATGTTTCTTTTGTATCGGCATCGACAATATATCCTGAAACAGCGTAGTGCTGTGCATTAGAATTAATGAATAAGCTCAACAAAGCGTACACTATGAAAGACAACCGGAGTATGTTATTCTTTTTAGCCATAGAATGCTTTATAATTTAAATCCCAGACCCAGAAATAATCCAGCCTGTATTTTCAACTTCTTGTTAATCACATAACTTATATTTTCGATCACCCCAATACGTGCTATTATTCCCCTGGCGTTTAACGGATTATAGACTATGCTCTGAACCGATGAAAGTTCCATGTCAAATAGCTGGTATAATGTGGGATTGTGAATTTCTATATCCTTCCATTTGCAGAAGCCCAGCAGAATATTCAGATCGGCATCCAGAACTAAATTCCTGTTCCTTCTCAAGGTATAATGTTCAGAACTCTTCCCCATGGCGAAGGATTCATAATCGGGATTATTCTGATACCGTATTATGCCCGAAGCATAATGATTCCTTGTATCGGTTTCCGGACGTGTAAAATAAACTTCTCCCTGTACACCCCACCAGTCAAGGCCAATAAATGTTCCTCCGATTGTATTCAAATATAAGGATTTGATCTTTGGATCGCTGATAAAATTTGGGGTTATATCAGGAGTGGTACCCGATGAAACCGATTCAATAGTGAGCAGGTCGATCTTAAAATCGGTATGCCACCTGCATAATAAATTCTCTGTCGATTCGCTGGGAGATTCCTTCTTTGCCAGGGGCTGGTACAAATAATCGTAGTACAAGGTGCCCAAATATTGATTGGTATCAGCAATACGTTCATAAACCGGAATATCCGCCACCAGGTATACCTGCTTGCTGAAACGTCGTTTTTTAGTTTCGATCTCAAATTTTCTGATATCCAATATATAATTGTATTTCCGGCCGGTATCACGGGAAATCCCTGAAAGGATCTCGAAACTTAGAGATTGTTTTGTATAAATTTCGTAGTCAACCGGAATTAACATGTATTTTTTCCTGGTCTCGAACCTGACAAAATTTGGATTTTCGTTTCTTGTGTCATTAATTTCCATAATATTAACCGGACCCATGTCAATAAGGGAATCACCCCGAAATTCGACGAACAGGGTATCGGGTAAAAATTTTTGCCCCCTACATATTGGAGTATAAATACATGTAAGGAAGAGCACAGGTACTATGTGCCAATAGAAAATACTATATTTTCTGAATGAAAAGGAAAGCATAAGAGTATTGAAAATTATTCCAGCTTTTCGGCGATTCGCATACCTTATTATTGATAGCGTACAGCCGTTCCACTGGCTGATACCATTAGCATACTGCCACTTGCTCCTATGGTTTCATAATCGAGATCGATACCTATCACGGCATTGGCACCCAGGTGCCGTGCATTTTCTTCGAGTTCATGTAAGGCATTGTCCTTCGATTCCCGCAGCACCTTTTCATAAGAGGCGGAACGACCGCCTACTATGTCGGTAATAGTAGCAAATATGTCCTTAAAAATGTTGGCTCCGATAATGGCCTCTCCGGTTACAATTCCGATGTATTCAACAATCTTTTTGTCGTCGAGTGTGTTGGTTGTTGTTAAGATCATGGTATATTGATTTTAGATACTACAAAACTGGCAAAAAAATCAGACTCTCCCTACATCAGATCAAAATATATTACCTGCTTTAAAAAGCCAATGAAAAGCACAGCAAACGGATACTAACTTGTAATAGGCAGTATGCTTGTTATAACTCCTTAAGATTCTGATTTGCAAGATAAAATAACTAATTTCAGCGTATAAAATACGTGCGGACAATTAATAATATGTCTTAGAAGTGTAAGCTTACCAGAATATGATGAATGATCGAATAACAATATAAAAACCAATATCATGAGAAAAGTAATAGTATTGAGCCTGGTTTTAGTACTTATCGGAATAGAAACCAGTAATGCCGGTAACGACAGGCATTTGAAAAATGCTCGCAAAGATTCGGTAGCGTATACCACACTTACTGCCCAGATAATTGATCAGACAACTAAAAAACCGGTTGTTTTTGCATCGGTATTTCAGAGTGGTAGTAATATTGGAACTGTGACCAACTCCGACGGTGAGTTTATCCTTAAGGTTCCGGGAAAAACAACAGAAGGAACTATATCCATCACGCACCTTGGTTATAAAAACAAGGAGGTAGCTATAAACAGTATTCTTAAGGGTGAAAAAACAATTCTTCTGGAAGAATATGCAATTCCTATTGAAGAACTGGTAATCAGAAATCTCGATCCGGTTGAATTGATAAGGACTGCTTTAAGTAAAACACGTGTCAACTACAACAATTTTCCCGAAATGCAAACCGGTTTCTATCGCGAAACCATCAAACAAAACCGGAATTATGTTTCGGTATCGGAAGCTGTTCTGGATATCTATAATGCAGGATATAAAGAGAATTTTGATTTTGACCGTGTAAGAATATACAAAGGCCGGAAAAGTAAGGATGTGAAACGTATGGATACTATTCTTGTAAAATTCCAGGGAGGTCCGCGAACTGCCATGTTCCTCGACATTGTTAAAAATCCGGGAGTCCTTCTCGATCCTGAAATGTTTGAGTACTATTCTTTTACACTTAACGGCATTGTAAAAGTGAACGACAGGGACAATTACGTTATTGAATTCAACCAGAAAATCAGTACGGAATACCCCCTGTATCAGGGTAAAGTATACATCGATATAGAATCGTTTGCCATAACCAGTATCGATTTTCAAATCAGTGAAATGAGCATAGAAGATGCAGCCAAGATGCTGGTCAAGAAGAAACCTGCTTCAATGAAAATTGATGTCGAAAGTGGACATTACCTTGTGAATTACCGGCAAATTGAAGGTATGTGGGTATTGAATTATGTCCGCTCCGAGGTTGTATTTAAAATTAAATGGGACAAGAAACTCTTTAAAACAAACATCAATACCATGTTCGAGATGGCTATCACCGATCGTGATACGCAGAATGTAGAGAAATTCCCTTACAAGGTATCGGTAAAATATTCCGATTTCCTTGCCGATCAGGTAGATGTGTTTGAGGATGAAGATTTCTGGGGAGAATACAATACCATTAAACCTGACGAATCGATTGAGATAGCCATTAAAAAACTGAATAGAAGACTTAAAAGAAATCAATAAGTGCTAGTTGAGTTTTTTCTTCTTCGATTCTTTTCGTTCATATAAATTAGGTTGAGTAATAAGTTAAAGCCTGCAAATAAACCTGCAGGCTTTTTTTATGATAATGGTTTATTCCAGATACAATGCAATTTTCTAATGAGAGCATGCAAACACTTTTGCTACCACTACGCCCATACTTCGACTCCGCTCAGTATGACCCTGTGCACGAATTATTAACCGTTTAGTATGACCCGAGACCCTGAATTTCACTAGCTCAGCATGACCCTGTGCATGAACTGTCTCCCATTCAGCATATCCCGATACCCTGAATGTCAATAACTCAGCATTACCCTGTTCCCTGATTGTCACCCTGAGTGAAGTCGAAGGGTGAGTTAATTCGAAGTGTCAAACAGTAATAATAAACTTAGTACCTTCATTAAATGATTTAATGTTGGCTTCTTTGTAAAACTATCAGTCGAGTAGGTAAAGGGGAATCTCACCCCTAAACCTCTCACAGAACCGTGCTTGAACCTCTCGATTCACACGGCTCTTCATGATAAAGACGCAATCAAGGCTGGA
>Ga0307422_1001323_pt1 | contig 13045 bp, 15 predicted proteins | sample SalMarWE160290MG_FD_202153 | JGI IMG/M metagenome (GOLD analysis project Ga0307422, IMG submission 202153) | Salt marsh sediment microbial communities from the Plum Island Ecosystem LTER, Massachusetts, United States - WE1602-90 | ecosystem: Environmental > Aquatic > Marine > Intertidal zone >...
GCCCGGCGGTAGTTGTGGGCAAAAATCTTCCGTTCTTTTCCCAGAGTAATGATTTTTCTGAAGGTTGGCGATGATACTGAAAACACCAGGTAAAGGAATAGAAGGTTGCGGAATACCATGCTTGACTTTTAGAACAAAACAATGTTTACAACTATCGTATAAGAACGTTAAATCTGATGGGCTCAATTTATAGTTCATAATTTAGACCCCTGAAGTTAAGTTAGCTGATGAGGTTGTGTGCATTCTGGATTGTCAAGAATAAGGATTCGACCCCTTTCCTTTGCCCAAAGATAAAGATTTACCCTCTTTTTCTTTTGAGTTTATCAAGCATTGTTAAATTGTTCTTTAACTTTTGGTCGCGTAAGATAATATAGAATTATACCCCACAAGCCCACAGCAATAATTATAAGAAACGCACTAAAAAGCAAAAAAGTTATTTGAAATTCATGTAGTCCTGCACCCCAACGTTTTATATCTATAATTGTCTTGTACGCAGCGTCTATTGCATTAATTGTGATTACAATTATTGCGGCTATACGTGCCCATTTTTTGAGAGCAAAGATTCCTATACCAATGATAATTGGAACCAGGCCGTATAGGATAAAATATATTAGGTAAGGAATATTCCGCAAGATATAGGAGTGATAAAATAGGGAAGATAGGGTAAATAAACCCAAAAGAATGAATACTAAAGCGATAATTGTTAATCCTTTAAAGCGTTTAACTTTTCCCAAAACAGTTTCCCCCATGGCAAAGTTCAGCACTGCTGGTTAGTGCATACGCCGTGATGGTTGATGAGGTTGTGTGCATTCTGAATTGTCATGTCTAACGATGCGAGCCCTTTCCTCTTTATTTCTCCAAATCCATATCATCAATATGAAATTTATGAAGCATCCTATGCACGATTGGCGAGAAAACGATTCCCATTACTGCAATAAATATAAGTCCGCTAAAAAGTGCATATCCTGCCGCAAAAACTTTCGCGCTTTGTGAAGTAAGCTGACTTACAGGACCCATTCCTCCAAGAATCATTGATGTATCCAAAAGAGCATCAACCCACTCAAGCCCGGCTATCCAATGATACCCGGCAATGCCGATGAACAAAGCGGCTAAGACCAGAACACCGGCCGTTATAAGACTTAATGCTATTCTCCTGATGAAGACCGAAACAGGAGCCAGTTTTTCATGCTTCCGCTCAAACATGTTAAGTACTCATAGTATGATGTCTAACTTGTTAATAGATAGAAACTTTTCTATCATTAACCTTATAGTATCTGTTCGACTCATTCAACTACTTTATGGTTGATGAGGTTGTGTGCATTCTGAATTGTCAAGCATAACGATGCGATCCCTCACCCCTTGTACTTATTCATTCATCAGTTTGACAGCTGCGTCTGTTATCCGTGTTTTATTAGGCAGTACATCATCTTCAAGATTGCGGCTGAAGGGAATTGTATCGTCAGTACAAACCCTGGCATAGTTAAATGATATCCTCGCTTCCGAAACAACGGCAGCTAACTCCCCTGACAATCCATAGGAGCAATAATCTTCATCCACCACCAAGAGACGGCCGGTCTTTTTTACCGATGTGCAGAGTGTGGCTTTATCGAGTGGCGCAATGGATCGTAAATCCAGGACAGTACAGGAAATGCCTTTCCTTTTCAACATTGTTGCTGCTTCTAATGAACGATGAACGCCAACACCCACACTGGCGATGGTTATATCTTTTCCCTTACGCCTTATGGAAGCTTGGCCCAATGGTATGGCCTCCCATGTATGAGGAACAGCACCATAAGCCCCGTCAGGAGGTACGTCAAAGTGAACCGCTTCTCTGCTGTTTCCGCCCATATAGTCGAGCCAATAATCTGCGAGTAATTTATGTTCAAGGAAAATAACAGGGCCTTCATGCTGGAGTGCCGATACCATGAGTCCGCCGGCATCGACAGGCGTGGAGGGGACAACGACCGCCACGCCCGGGATATGGGCCAGCCACCCCCACAGGCTCTGTTCATGCTGGCCGCCGTCACCGTAGCCGCCTCCACATGCAGACCGAATGACCAGGGGTACCTTCCATCGCCCGCCGGAAAAGGCCTCAACCTTTGCCGCGTGGTTCAAGATGGCATCCATGGCCGTGCCGATGAAATCCACGAGCATCACCTCGACTACCGGTTTCAGACCGGCCATGGCAGCCGCCACAGCGGCGCCCACAAATGCCCCTTCGCTGATCGGCGTATTAAAGACCCGCTTTTTGCCAAAACGTGAAAAGAGATTCACACGGCTGAGTTCCACATCCTCTCCCATGATGATGATGTGATCATCCATACTCATGGCCTGTGCCAGTGCGCTCTCTATTGCTTGTGCGAAACTGATTTTTTTCATGGTGATGTGTCCTTGGATTCTTGGCTTGCGATCTGCAATGCCTGGTGAACGGCCCTTTGTATCTCCTCCCTCACTTCCTGTTCTATTGTTTGCAGTCTCACTTTTTCAGCCTGCAATTTTTTTCGGGCCCGTTTCAGAGGATCCTGTTGCTTACCACGTTGGTTTTTCATGGTCGTTCCAATGGTGGAGAGAACTCCCCATACGCTCTGCGAACGCCCTTTCACTGATGTGCCCTTTATCTTTGTCACGGATTTGAGCAGGGGGCCTGTCAGGGGTTTCATCCCCTTGACGGGGTGACGGGCGATCCGGATAAGCGGGTCTCCGAGAAAATGTCCTTCGGGGCGGAAACAGTGCATATGAAAAAAAGCAGGCCCTTTTCCCCCTCGTGCGCCATCGATCGCCGGCTTGATCATATTCCAAACGGCGGCAACGTCACCGCCGTCGATTTCCACAGCTGGAATGCCGAAACTGCGGGCGCGCTCAGTCACGGTGCCAGCGGTCACTGACGCGGAAGAGGTCATGATCGCCCATTGGTTATCCTTGCAAATAAATATCACCGGTAATTGCCATACTGAAGCCAGATTGAACGATTCCATCACCATGCCCTGATTCATGGCCCCTTCACCGAAGAATGCGATGCTGATCTTGCCGGGACGAAGATAGCGGTGTGCGAGGGCGAATCCAACCCCTGCCGGGCAGGAAGCTCCCACAATACCGGAAGAGGCCACCAGATGTTCTTTGGAAAAAAGGTGCATATGCCCGCCCATACCCCCGCATAGTCCCTCAGGGTGGCCCAGCAGTTCAAGCAGGAGCGAGACTGGATCAATACCTCGCATGAGTAACTGTGGTGTCCCGCGATGGTCAAGGGCCAATGCATCCCCTTCTTGGATGTGACTCACGACACCTGCCGCAATGGCCTCCTCACCGATGGCAAGATGCATTTCGCCGGAGATTTTTCCTTGATTCCATAGTTCGATGACCGCTTCTTCAAAGAGGCGACTCTTCAGCATAGATCGATATAACTGCCACAAATCGGGTTTCATTACTTACTCCTGTAAAAGCCTTGTTGTTGATGAGGTTGTGTGCATTCTGAATTGTCAAGAATGAAGAGTTCTCCCTTTTTACCTTTTAATTTTCCATATCATCTTTAGATATAATAAAACTTGAAACCTCGTCCCCCATTTGGTTCTGAAAAATTATTTTTAAATTGATATTTCTTTTAAAAATATCATCCATGTTGTTTTTAGTTTTAAAGAATTCTATTGTATTTGGTTTCATGAGGGGTATATTGGTGCTATCAAATATTTTTTGGCCCATCTCGCTTAGTTCATAAATGTAAATAATTTCATTGTTACCAGCTTCCACATCAACCAAAGCAATATATTCATCACTTTTTATTGGAAGCATTGGTTTCATCTGATTAACTTCATCGCTGATAATCTCTTCATTAGATTTACCGCACGAAGCAATTAGCAGTAGTAAGGCAATAACAACTAAAATTAATGCAAAAGACTTCTTATTCATTTTTCATTCCCTCCTTATTTGCTGTGATGGTTGATGAGGTTGTGTGTATTCTGCATTGTCAAGAATAAAGATTTGACCCCTTTTTCTCTCCCATGTCAACTTTATCCTCGCTGGGATTTCCTGTCTTGAAATCCAACACGGCGTGCGAACCATCATCTAATTCTGCAACAACATCAAATCGTCCGGCAATGAAGCAGGTGCTTTCCAGATCATCGAACTTTATAGGTGCGGATTGAACTCGCTTTTCCCCAAGGGTAACAACGCCCGGCGGTAGTTGTGGGCAAAAATCTTCCGTTCTTTTCCCAGAGTAATGATTTTTCTGAAGGTTGGCGATGATACTGAAAACACCAGGTAAAGGAATAGAAGGTTGCGGAATACCATGCTTGACCTTTAGAACAAAACAATGTTTACAACTATCGTATAAGAACGTTAAATCTGATGGGCTCAATTTATAGTTCATAATTTAGACCCCTGAAGTTAAGTTAGCTGATGAGGTTGTGTGCATTCTGTATTGTCAAGGACAAAGATTTGCCCCCGCTCCTTTGAATCTTGATCTCCATAGTGCTCAGATTGAATAACGTTTAGTCATCAGTATTTCTATTTCCAAATGCGCTGAAATTCTATGCGATTAGCTCCTTTGAGATTCTCAAATGAACTACCCGCAGCGATGACTTGCGTAGCGACCATTTCGTCTTCACGAAGGAGCTCAACAAATGGCTCTAGAACAAAGTTCTCCTTGTCGCGTACAGTTGATCCGTCATCAAGTTCTGCGGGGAAATCCAGAACGAGCAAGCCGGGATAGTTATATTTACTCTTGTTGCTTAGTTCCATTAAACCGTAGTGGTATGCCATGAGAAAAACGAGAGTTACAGTACCCCCGAGCTTGGATTTCCAATTACGATCGCCGACAAAAAACCTGAAATCTCTTTTTCTGATGTCTACTGCCACTGGCTTCTGAGACCACAGCTTGGGCTTCCTCTGATGGATTAGATTGAGATAGGAGTTCATGGAATCTGTAAGGACATTGGATTCTCTATCAAAGTCTATTCTTGCATTCTGCTTAGAAACTTTGGCTTCAAATTTGGCCACCTGCCGCTGTATTTCACCGATCTTATTTGAGATTTCCTCTCTTTTTTGGAGACTTGCTGCAATTCGTCTCAGTTGTTGGAGTCGTTCCTCAAGCCTCCCTATTTTGATATCGCAGATAGCAATCTCTGGAGGCATTATTGCGGCTGCGGCCGTCCTTGCGGGGCCAAGGTCCGTCTGGATTTGTTGGATTCTTTCATTGATTTTTTCAATTTGGAAACGTCGTTCGTCACGCTCTCGACTTAGTGCAGCAAGGAGTTCTTCCGCTTCTTCGCTTTCCGCTGAAAGCTGTCGACGTTCGAAGTCCAGTCGATGTTGAGGGTCTAACGTGTTCTCAGGAGGTAGCGGCACTGGTCTATGACAGACATAGCACTCGCTCGTTTTGGAGGAGGGTTGTGGTATTTCTCGGTCACAAGCTGGGCAATGCGTGATTCTAATTGCAGTCAGAATTTGGCTTGCATGCGTCGCACGTTCTATTCGAGACAATTCCTCCCGTACTAAGCGGCGATATTCCTCTAGTTCAACCAGGCGCTCTTCTACCTTTTGCAAGCTTACAAACAGTGTCTCCCTTTCAGTCTGTAATGCCGCCAAGTCTTCCCCCAATCTCTGAATTGTCTCTTTGCGGGTTGATTTGACCTTATCGGCTACCGAATCGAGGACAGTTGTCAAAAGAGCGTGTCGCTTTTTTTGAAGCTCACCTATTGCTTTCTGCAGTCGATTGAATGCCGCATCGATTGACTGTGGTGTTAAAGCTATACCAAGATCCTCTGCATCAATTAGTTCTAAGGACACTTCTTGAAGCATTGCAAGGAAATTCTCTTTTTTTAGCTTCAGCTCCTGAATGTTTTTATTGCCTTGAACCAACTTACCGTATTCATCAGAAAACAGATTTTTTGCAATGCCCATGAATTGTGAAAGGCATGCATGTTGTTCACTCTCTGGTTGACGATCTGCTAGGTCGGTCCAAAAGCGCTGTTGTCGGTAGATATGCCGCATCAGGCTTCTCCAACTGAGTTCTGGCCAAGAACGTGGCCCATACGGATCGCCTTGGGGATAGTGGACGATCGGAATATCGAGAAGTGTCATTATTTCGTGGCAGAAATCAATTCTACTCATGGAATTACCGTTGACGATAACCTTCGTCTTGAATCCCGGATTTTTCCAACGTCGTTCTACGGTGAATTCTTTATCGGCAATTGACATAGTCAGTTTAGCGGCTTGGTAATTCTCGATTATTGCTTCTGCAAGGCTTTCCTCTGCTGGCTTGTCATCGCCAAAAAGATAGTCAAGTATTTTGAGCCACTGTGTCTTGCCTGTATTCGGTGGTCCAACAATGACATTGACGCCCGGCTCGAAAGATAGTGTGTCATTGGGATGTTGAACTGGGATACGTGTTAGTTCCCGGATGAGCATGGTTTTTGCCATCAGTCTATCACCTCCCCAAGAGTTCGTTTTGTTACTTCGTCTTCAAAAAGTTTATAAACCAATTTTTTAAGAAACGAGCCAGATTTGGTACCCAGAACCTTTTTGACCTGAATCATATGTTTTGCAATATCGCTGAACGCTGGATCTTGGGCCAACTGGCCAGCAACCTCATTTCCAGATGGTGTGAGTCTTAGCTCATACATATTTCCCTTAGGTGCAATCTCGAGGAGGTGCTTAGCTACTAGATAGCCCAAGACGTGGTAATACCTGTTGTCCCACGGCCCATAATGAAATCTAATCATACTAGACTCGACATGTTTGACAAAGCTATAGGTGGATACCCCTAGTTTTTCACAGGCGATGTTAAAGAACTGTGGGTACCGTACAAAGAAATCAAGTTTTGCCATCTTGGTGAGACCAGCGATACGGTCGGATTGGCCGCATAGCTTGATCAACATAAGCAGGCGAGCCGAATGAAACTCTAAGACATCATCCGCCATGAGTGGAGTACCAACAGGCTGCTTGACAAGATTGACAATTGATTTCATAGCTCAACTCTCACGAAGCGGTGAAGACATCGATCGACGATGTTATACATACACCCATGAAGAAAGGCCAGTGATGGTTTAGGCGATATCGGTAGTTGATCATGCAATTCAGTCAGGCGCTGGAGACAACGGGCGTGAAACTGAACTCCAATGTCTGTGATAGTGCCTGCATCAAGCTGGGCACGTAAATCCTGAAGGGCCGCAGTAACCTCGTCATCGATCAGTCGTATGTCTCTTGTCATTAGGTACTGTGGCTTGAGAGATTCCTCTCTGTAGCGACGACGTTGCTCCTTGGCGGTTTCAATGGTGTCTTGGGGAATCTGAGCGCGCGCCATCTTTTCTTGTATCGATTTACCACCCCCAAGTATTACTGGACGGATCAGGTTCTCAAGTTGCTGCATGAACCAGTTACTGAAATCGCTCTTCCTGAACTTTTTTTCTCTGCATCATCATGCCAGCGGACTAGCGCTGCTTTGTAGACCCTAGTGAGCAGCCTCTGATAAAGTTCCTCACTTTGGTCAGTGAAGAGATACTCTTCTTTGGCTTCCACTAGTTGTGACAGTTTGTTTAGATTGACGCTCTTCATACTTTCCAGAGAGTGGATCTCATTCCAGACTACGTTATGAATCCAGAAATCATGGCCATTATCATTTTCCGACTTGAAATCTCCAATCCTAGCGCCCACATTTTTAATAAGCGCTTCAATTTTGGGCTGTGCTACAATCCTGCCTTGAGATCCGGTCTTGTAAGTCAGAGGTTGAAGTTTATGTTGTACTGGTCGTGCTGTGACGATGCGAAAACAACATGGCTCAGAGCAACGATCATAAGCAAGCGATTTTTCCAAAATAGACGTGCCAACTATAGTCCCACCATTCCCTCCTTTTCGTTCACAGAGCTTGGCGACAGACCAAAGCTGATCGAGTTCACTACCCTTCACCTGAACAAATTCTACTTCATCGTGATCATTATTGTCCCATATGAGAGTCAAATCATCTTGGTTTTCAAACCAAACTTCCTTCAGTCGTGGTTCGGAAAGAAGTTCAAGGCAGAACTGGACACCGACATGATCTTGGATGCTGAAACCCCGGCGTGCCTCAACTCCACCCCTTTCTAGTGGAGGGAGATCGTGTATGGACTTGGATGTTTTCGACTGCTTCAACTTAGAAACCTCATGCACGGAGTATATAGCAGATATTGACAGTGGAATTTGAGATTGTACTATTAACCGTCAAAACAAACTCATCTGTTCTTCCTCTTCCTTCTGTTTTCCTCCCCCTTTCTTCTTGGGAAAGATATTGATCTGGCCGTAGACGCCGTCGTGGCCCGGCAAAGAGTGAATTATTTCCCTTCCTCTACCTCCTTAATCAACAAGATATTCTTCCTGTCGATTTTATTCAGGAGCTCATCGCTATAATCCGGATTGACCTGATACCATGACTTTTTAGTAAAATACTGGTGGAGGTCCTCGCTGGCAAACGGTCTCCCGTATCTGGCAAATATCTCGTTGCGCATGAGTCTCAGCATCCCTTTGCTTTTGCCTCTTAAATCTCGCTTCGTTAGCTTCTTTCCCGGTGGGAAAAGGTAGGAATCATCATCAGAAGAAATTTCTTCCTTGGGTGGGAGTGGCTTCCCTTCGGTGTTGAGCACTAAGGCCAGGGCAATATCTTTGTCGAGTGTTTTCGCTTCAGGATGGCCCGGATTGTTCTTTAAGGCCTTTTTTACGTATTTGTCCGCTGTCTCATACTCTTTCTTGTTCCAATAATACTTGGCAAGATTATAGTACATCACAGCGGCTTTTTTATTTTCTTTTCCCTTTTCGTATAATTCAGCAAGTTTCACGGTCCGTGACGGGTAAATTCCATACGTTCTATGAGATGCCTCAAGGATCCCTACATATTGCGTATCATGTGAAAAACCTTCCAAGGGTTTTGGACTCTCCATATATTCCTTCATCGTATACATTTTTGGCAGGTCACCTTTTGAGTAATCTTCTCGCACGGTATATCCAAACAAGAAACTGCCTTCTATCATCGGTCCATGGATCGATGTGTCTTGTGGAACCATTTCGATATATTCCAGGATACGTCTGAGTTCTGTTCTGTACTTCATCGATCGCTGATTTGCTTGCGCAAAGAATCGGATCAGCATGGCCGGGAAGATGTGTATGCTATTTTGCATTGCGCCCATCTTCCTCCATAAGCTTTCAAGTTCCCTTAGTTTTTTCTCATTGGCCAAATGGGCGAGGTAAATATATAATAGTTCATCATAATATTTTGAGTATTTGAAGTCGTCCATTTGCACAAGCTTACTCACTTCCTTCCATTTTCTTTCCTCTTCCATTTCATCGATAATACTTATCGCCTTAATAAGTTTTTCATCGATCTCGGTTCTCTTTTGAGTGCCAGCAATTGAATTCAATCTTTCCAGCGAGCCCTCCAAATTGACTTTGGCCGACACCACAGGACAGAAGAGCAGGCTACCTACAATAAGGAAAATAGCCGCGATGCCGATCATTTTAAATTTTTTCATTTCTATTCTCCTCTCTCTTTTAGTGTTTATTTTATTGTTTTTAATCGTGCCTCGTCGTATAGGTCTTGAAGCATCGTTCTTAATGCCTTCATAAAACCTTCTCCAGGATCTGTCTTTACATTTCTATAGGTCGGGTCTTTTTCGATAAACAAGGAGCTCCCTTCAAGAGATCTATACTCGTAGTGGCCGATAAGATATTTAATAGTGGGATATTGGGCGACGAGATACCGGATCAATTTTCCGTTCGATTGCAGCTGCTTATCGGTGAGCTCTTTTTTTAAACCCCCCACATTCTCGATGCCGATGGCATAATAGTTCAGCCCTATGACGTGCCTGGCAAAATAGAGGGGGGGCAATAATTGATATACCGTGCCGTCTTGATTGACCAAAAAATGTGCGCAGACATTTAATGAGCCACCTTTGCTGATGTCCGTCCGATTGGATGATAAGTAAGGCTTTGTAAAGACATTATAGGAGCCCTCGAAGCTATCCAGTCCGGTCCAATGGACGACGATGATCTTAGGTATGATTTCGGGGGTATCGACTGCTATGCCGTAGTGCTCCAGAATGTATGCTTTCGATAGCGTTTTTCTCGTTTCGTTGACTATAACATATTTCTCATGGATGAATTCCGCAGAAAAAGCCGTAGCAGCACACACTATCGCCAGGAAGATAAACGGTATGAGCGCGACAGCGGTGAATTTCAATCTTTTCGCGAAGCTCATGGTACATCCCTGCATGGATAATTTACCTTTGGAAAGATGCTGATGGTGCCGTTGTAAATCGGGAACTGATGAATGTTGTTGAGCTATCATGTTCCGCCTTGACCCCCTCTGGATGGCGGTTATGGGTGAACCTACATGTACTCACGCGCCGAGCGCGGATCTATTTGTGTTGCTTGTTAGGCAGTTTTTTGAATCAACTGTTTATCAAGTTCAAGCTCATACGAGAGAATTGTTTTGATGTCCATCTTTTTAGAGGCGTTAAGAATTTCTATGCCGACTATTTTATCATCAGCTGTTGTATCTACGTTAACCCCTTCGGCCATCTCAACAACTCCATCAGGTTTTTGATTCCCTAATGTTATATAGATGGCATCAACCTCGTTGTCATAATGCACTCTCATTTTTTCCTCAACACATTATATCCCTTAAGAGGAAGGAAAGTAAACGCATTTTCCTTCTCAAAACAGACTCATCTGTTCTTCCCCTTCTTCGGGTTTTTCTCCCTCTTCCTTCTTGGGAAAGATGTTAATCTTACCGTAGACGCCGTCGTGGCCCGGGGTGATCTCCAGTTCCCCCTTCCTCACCCGCATGATCCCTTCATAGATCCGGGGCGGGGCGATGCGCTCGATCTCCTCAGGGGGCAGGTCGATGAGGACGGCGAACTCAGACCCCCCTGCCTCCACCAGCCGCATGTACTCCCGATCCACCCCCTTGGTGCCGGTGCCCTGTCCCAGGGCCTCGGCAATGATCTCCTCTAAGGGGATGAGGTGGATACCAGGGATGGCCTGGGGGGGGACGAAACCTTCCTCTCTGTCTGCCAACTCCTCCACCCGGTGCAGCACGCCGACCGTTAATTTTCGGCCGCAGACCGGGCAGACGTTGTCATACGCCCTGCTCTCGTAGGGGGCGAGGCACACGTCGCAGTTACGGTGGCCGTCGTAGTGGTACTTGCCTTCTTGGGGGAAGAACTCGACGGTGAAGAGCAGGCCCGCAGGGTCCTTTTCCTTGATGACGCGGCAAATCTCCGGGTATTCGAGGGGGCAGGCGAAGCAGTTGGCCTCGCGGCCGAGCTTGCTCGGTGAGTGGGCGTCGGAGTTGGAGATGAGGGTGAGCTTGTCGAGGGCGCTCCACCGCCAGTTCATCTGGGGATCGGAGGAGAGCCCGGTCTCGATGGCCGAGATGTGCTTGGTCTGCTCCTCGAAGCATTCCTCCAGTGAATCGAATCCGGAGTTGGCCCCGAAGACGGAGAACCACGGGGTCCAGGCGTGGGCCGGGACCAATAAACACTCGTCCGAGACATCGAGGATGATCTTCACTAAGTCTTTAACGGGAAAGGAAAAGATCGGGCGTCCGTCCGAGCCGAGCTTGCCGAGCCTCTCCAGGGCCGTGTTGATCTTTTCCACTACCGCTATGTTGGGGGCGAAGATCAGGGTGTGGGTGCGGCGGTTGGTCCGCTTGCCCTGGGCGAACATGTTGCTCACCTCGGTGACGAGGATAAAGCGGGTAGCCTGTTCCCCCTCCTTGAGGCGATAGATCCCGTTCCCGGCCTCTTCGAGCTTTGAGGTGATCTCCGCGAAGTAGACGGGGTGGGTGAAGTCGCCCGTGGCCACGAGCTGGATCCCCTTGAGCTTGCTCCAATAGGCCAGGGCCTCCAGGCCCATCTCCTTGCTGGTGGCCCTGCTGTACTTGGAGTGTACGTGCAGGTCGGCGATAAACCGCGTCACAGGTATACCCCCTCCGGGGTAATTCCCTCCACCTTGATGACCCGCCACTTTCCCCTCTCCTTTACCAGGGTGAAGACCACGTGGCACGGTTCCTCGAAGCTCCCCACCAGGTAGCCGATCCCCTCCTCGCTCCGAAAGGTAACCCAGGTGTTGAAGGCGGCCCGGCCTTGTCTTTTTTCCGGTATGGCCAGTATGGTCACCTCCATTTCCTCCACCTGGATGGCGATGTTGTCGAACTCCGCATAGACCCGCTTCAAGATGGCCCCGATGGCCATCTTGTTGAGGCCGTACGCATCCTGGTAGTCACGGGAGACGTGTTTTAAGGCCCCTTCGAAGTCCTCACGTTCAATGGCCGCCCTGCCATGATAGATGACCCCTTTAATCCTATCCTCTTCGGAGACGAGGAAATGCCTCATCAGGAAAAAACAGGTGATCGCCGCCAGAAAGATGAGGATGGTCTGCGCCTTTTTTTTGTCTATCTTCATCCCTTTTTTCCCTTCCACCATTTTTTGAGCCGCTCACGGACCCCCCGTTCCTCCCCCCTGTCGGAGGGCCTGTAAAAGCGGCGTTTGGTTAGGGGTTTGGGGAGGTACTCCTCCTCGACAAAGGCGTCGGGGGAGTCGTGGGGGTAACGGTAGCCATGACTGTACCCTATCTCTTTCATCAGGCTAGTCGGGGCGTTGCGCAGGTGCATAGGTACGGGGAGGGCCCCGGTCTCTTTGACCGCCTTGCGGACGGCCCCGTAGGCCGTGTAGAGGGCATTGCTCTTCGGGGCCGCGGCCAGGTGGACCACGGCCTGGGCCAGGGCGAGCTCGCCCTCGGGCTGGCCGATGAAGTGGAAGGCCTGCATGGCCGCAACGGCCACCACCAGGGCCTGGGGGTCGGCGTTGCCCACGTCCTCGGAGGCAAAGCGTATGACCCTCCGGGCGATATAGAGGGGGTCTTCGCCCCCCTCCAGCATCCTCGCGAGCCAGTAGAGGGCGGCATCGGGGTCGCTCCCCCGCATGCTCTTGTGCAGGGCGGAGATGATGTTGTAGTGCTCCTCCCCTGTCTTGTCGTAGAGGATCCTCTTTTGCATGGCCTCCTGGGCCGCCTCGGGGGTGAT
>Ga0307422_1001326_pt1 | contig 13034 bp, 10 predicted proteins | sample SalMarWE160290MG_FD_202153 | JGI IMG/M metagenome (GOLD analysis project Ga0307422, IMG submission 202153) | Salt marsh sediment microbial communities from the Plum Island Ecosystem LTER, Massachusetts, United States - WE1602-90 | ecosystem: Environmental > Aquatic > Marine > Intertidal zone >...
ATCCACAACATGGGCTTCGATAATATTAAAGATCAGTTCGGGATTAACATTACCGCATGTGGGGCATTCGCCAACTTCACTATTGATTTGGGCGTCCATACGTTTGAAAAACATCACTCCTTCAACAGGATTACCGTAGAATATCTGGTAGCCTCCTGTATCGAGAATAATCATTTTATCAAACATTTTATAGATATCGGATGAGGGTTGGTGAATGACAACAAAGATGAGCTTACCTTTAAGAGCGAGTTCACGCAACAGGTCCATTACATTCTCAGAGTCGCGTGAAGACAGACCTGATGTAGGTTCATCGACGAAAAGTATGGAAGGTTCACGGATCAGTTCAAGGGCTATGTTCAGACGTTTACGCTGACCTCCGCTGATTGTCTTTTTCAGGGGAGATCCGACTTTCAGGTCCTTACGGTCGAAAAGCCCCAAATTAGTAAGAGTTTTATGTACCAGTTGTGTTATTACCTCATCAGATTTGTTTTTGAAGCATAACTTGGCATTGTAATATAGGTTCTCGAATACTGTGAGTTCTTCAATAAGGAGATCGTCCTGGGGGATTAATCCAATTACCCCTTCAAGCTTTTCTTTTTCCGTATGAAGATTAATATTGTTAATAAAAACTTTACCTTCTGTCGGACTATCAATTCCGGACAAGACATTGATTAATGTAGTTTTTCCGGCACCGCTGGCACCCATAATTCCAATCAGTCGACCGTGACCTTCGGAAAAGGTAATTTTTCGTATACCCAGGTTTCCGTTCGGGAAACGGAAACTAAGATCTCTTGCGGTGTAAGATATTTTACTTGAAGTAATATCGGCAAGGAAATGTGCTGCAACATCGCTATAATAAACAGGTGCTCCTTTTGTCAATTTTACGGTACTCCCGTTGGCGAAAAGATAAATCCGGGCTGAATTGATAGGTAGGCCGTTTAAAAATAGATCTTCATTACCGGTATATTTCAAAAAGTACAGATCAACACTCTGTACACGAAGTATAAAGATATTTTTATTAAGATGCTTGGTCAGTATTTTCTTCGCGTTCTTGAATCGTTCATGCTGATCGTTTATAATAAGAATATTGCTGTTGTCAAGCTCTTGCGATTCGTTTTCTACGACAAACGATTCTATACTTTTAAATTCTTCCTGGGAGATGTTGAAAACTTCTGCAACTGTATTGAGAATAGCCATGCGCTGATCGGTAAATTTTCTATCGACATTGATGATTTCGAATAAACGAGTCAGTGCAACGACTTTTTGTTTTTGAGTAAGGGTTTTGTTTATTTTTTTACATAATCCTAGAATTCGAACAGAATCCCTAACTGAGGTAAGCCGGTTCTTCTCTTGTTCCTCATCATCGCTAAGACCGGCATGTTGTGCAAAAAGAGTAAAATATTCTGATACCTTTTCAGCAGTGAGTTGTTGCTCTAAAAATGTCTTAACATATTCTACCTGGGTTGGCTCAACGCCCTCATCCTGTTTTGCAACAATGGCAAACAACTGCATTAAAGCCTTCAGTATTTCCTCACTCATGGATCAAAAGTTAATAAACAGGATACAGACCTGAAAATGCTATGCTGAATAGCTAACTTGTTCAAACGGAACATCAACAATATCTGCATATTCCTCGCCTGCTTCTTCCATATCTTCATCATCTTCAGGGAAATGCCAACGGATGAGAACATCGTGTCCGGCTTCATGAATTTCTTCAAGCTTCATCAGGATGTCGAGTAAAAGTTTTGATGATGCTGTATTAAAGTATATCAGTTTAAAGTTAAAAATCGTTTTTGGATTCGGATTTTGTGCATACTCATCGAGCCATGTTAGCACAGGTTCATAGAATGAAGCTACGTCTTCTGGCAATGAGCGTCCTGAAATTTCCATGAGATCAGTATCCTTGTCAAGTATTACTTTTGGAGTATCTTCAGTTCCTTGAATTTTGATAGTTTCCATAGCTAAACAATTAGTTTAAATGTCTTCTCTTGAAATAGTCGAAGTTAATAAAAAGAATGATGTATCGTTCGAAATCGGAAGAAAGTGATATTCAAGCTCTTTACCTGTTTTCCGCCTGATATCAATGAAACCAAGCCCGGCACCTCCTTTATCTGACAAACGTCCTTCTTTCATCTGTGTTTTGTAAAGGCCCTTCAATTCTTCCTTGTCCATAGTGTTTATCATTTCAAGCATGTTAGTGAGCTCTTCAATCCTATCGTTATCGACAGCATTTCCAGTGGTTACACTGTATTCATTATCGCCTTTACTTACAAGAAAGATACCTCTGCCCGAGAACAGAAAATCACTTGAGGTAAAGTCATCTGCGTGCTTACTTATGTTTTGTAAACACTCAACCATGACATGAAAAACCTTTCGCTGTACATTTCCAGGTTCATCATCTTTTGCCATGTTCGATTCAGTAAGCGATGTAAAAGCTTTGGTTATCTGATGTGTGATTTCACCTTCATACACCAGCGTAATTTCATGAGCTTTCATTGATTTGTAAAATTCGTAAACAAATTCTAGAAAGCCTTTCACATCTTTTTTGTTGTCCATAATACACCTGATTTATTTAATCGTTTAAAATTCAATACCTATTAAAAGTACATCATCAATTTGTTTATTGTTTCCTTTCCATTCTTCAAAATCTTTGGCAAAGAAACTATTAAATTCACTCATAGTCAAGTCCTTGTTCTCAACAATTTTTTCCCGAACCCTGGCCGGAGAATATTTTTTTATATCCGGCCCCCCCAGTTGATCAGTTAATCCATCTGAGAAGAAAAATATTTTGTCACCTTTCTGAGTATTGATACTATAATTAGTGAAGTCTTTTTCTTGTTTTTTTCTATGGGGGATACCACCGATGGCTTTTCGGTCGCCCTTAAATTCTTCCAGTTCGCCCTTGCGTAATAAATACAGTGGACGATGGGCACCTGCATATTGCAATTCGTTTTTCTGGTAGTTGATTTTACAAAATGCTATATCCATGCCATCGCGGGCTTCTGCCTCATTATGCTCTTGTTTAAGCGTTTTGCGGACAGAATAATGCAAATTGTCAATAATGCTGGCGGCAGTAAATTCACCTTCATGGTCGACAATATTGTTTAACAGAAAGTAACCGATAAACGAAAGCAATGCTCCTGGTACCCCGTGTCCTGTACAGTCAACAGCTGCAATATATATATTGTTACCCTTCTGGAAAAACCAGGGGAAATCGCCACTGACAACATCGCGCGGACGATAGAAGATAAAAGATTTTGAAAGGCTTTCGCGTAGAATCCTGTTATCGGGAAGAATGGAGGTTTGAATGCGCTGGGCATAATTTATCGAGTCTTCAATCTTCCGGTTTTTATCCTGTATCTCCTGTTCAATACGCTTGGCCTCAGTAATATCGTGTCCGACAAATAATATGGTTTCAAGTTCATTTTCGTTGAATTCAGGGATGGCATTAAAACTCATTATTCTGCCATTTTCATCGGTATCTTTAAGTTTTATAGGAATAGTAATTTCAGTTGTGGTTTTTTCAGGATTAGTCTTTATCTGTTCAATTGTATCGCGGAAATAATTGAAAAGTATTTCGGTGAAGTTTACCTCATTGAGGGTTTTATTTAGCAGATCTTTAATTTTAATTCCCGTATAGGTTTCAACCATCGGGTTAGCATAGAAGAATTGTCCAACAGTACTCAGACGAAGAATCATATCGAGTGAATTCTCAGAGAGAGCCTGCATCTTACTGCGCATGCGCTCTTCTTTTTCAGCTCTTTTACGTTCAGTAATATCCGTTGAATTCAGAATGATTCCTTTTATTGCAGAATCGTTTAACAGGTTACGGCCTGTGGTTTCAAGAAATATTTTCTGCCCGTTCTTCTTCATGTAGGTATACTGAATACTAACCGGTTCACTGGGATTAGCTATGACCTGTTTGAACAATTGCCGCATAGCATTTTCACCTTTTCGTGTCAGCCGGTCCATATCTTTTCCACCCATCATTTCCTGAGGAGTGTAACCTAATATTTTCGTAACAGAGGGGCTTTCATAAGTAAGGACCATATTCTCGTCATAGATTGAGATAATCTCCGAGGCGTTTTCAAGAAGTGAATACAACCGTTTCTGAGCATTTTCAACTTTCACAATATTGGACTCAAGTTGTTCGTTCGATTTCTGAAGCTCTTCCTGAGTTGCCCGCATTTCCTCTGCATTCTGACGCAGTTGTTCTTCATTTTCCTGTAGTTCACTGGTCATTTTCTGTGATTCGAGCAAAAGCTTTTCGGTACGCTGATTAACTTTCAGATTGAATGTGGTACGCGCAATAATTTCACTTAACTCGATAAGAAATCTTTTTGTTTGTTCAGGAATTTCCTTTTCAATGGTTGCAAATTCAATAACTCCCTGCAGTTTTTCATCAGAAATCAGGGGGACAAGGAGAATACTTTGAGGTTTTTGATCACCGAGTATTCCGGAAGTAATCGAAATATAATCATCAGGGATTTCTGTACGATAGATGAATTCCTTTTCGTAGGCACATGCCCCAATTAATCCTTGTCCAACTTTAAATTCCTGATTTATATATTTTTTTCGATTATAGGCATAGGTCGCAACATTTCGCAATAATTCAGCTTCATCATCATATAAATATAATGCCCCCTGAACGAGATTTACATATTTAACCAGCGATTGAATTACCTTATTTGAAAGTTCGTCGATTTTACTGTGAGTGCGCAGAATATCAGATATGATTTCTTTACCTTCTGTTATCCAGTTTTGCTCAGTTTCTTTTTTATGGTTAGAGAGAAGATTTTCTCTCATTATCAGAAGCGATTCAGCAAGTGCATCGTTCGACTGCGAAAGATCAAGCGTAGTGTTATAGTTACCTTCTCCTATTTGCTTGGCAAATTCTGCCATTTGTTGCAAACGCTTATCATGACCTGAAATTTGCTCATCGAAATCGAGAATCCGCGCCTTTTGCTGGTAGTATGTCAGAAGGGCAAGTGAAATAAACACCAGGGGAACAAAATCAAGAATAATTAGCGATGGATTCAGCTTGTGAATAAGAATAATTCCTGAGGGAGTAATAGGAACTTTATTGGTAATTATTTCGATTATCCAGGCTATAAGAGGTAGGATACAACCTATAATAACAACAATTGGAAGAGGGTTAGTCACCTTGCCAATATATTTTTGATATAGATTTAATAATTTTGTCATACCCTTACTCCTGCGTCTTATGTATTTGTTTGAGTTTCTTTGCCGCAAGTGCACATACTTCGTTCATCATTTTTTCTAATTTGGTATCAGCTTCAATAAAGGTAGCGATTTCAATGATAGCAACCGTTCTGTTGTTATCCACAATAGGTGCGATTATTATATTTCTGGGTTTACCCTTACCCATACCCGATTCAATGTTAAAATAATCACCGGGAACATTTCTTAAATTCATTAATTGTTTCGATTCGGCAACCTGTCCATTTAAATTTTCGCCCGCCTTAAAATCAGGAGGCGGAGTTTTTCCTGGCATAGCAAATCCTGTTAAAAATTGATATTTTTTCGATTTACTATTAAAATGATAGTATACGCCAATTGAAACCTGTACTTCATTCGATAGATTGAGCAATAATTTTTTTGCAAATGATTCCTCAGTTTTAATATTGCCTGTAGGAACGATTTTTTCAGCTTCTATCTCCGATTTTTGTTTGTCATCAGCTACAGTTTCTTTATTTTTTTCAAATTCAGAAAGGAGTTTTTGGCGTTCTTCGGTTACTTTTTCCTGTATAATAGTATGGAGTTTTTTAGCGTTAGTAGTTTTCAGATGAAGAACCAAAAAAGCGGAACCGGCTACTAGAGAAAGGATTAGAAAGATCATTGGCCAGATTCCAAATGCAGTACCTGCCTTTAAACCCTGATTCCAGAATGATATGGCCATAAGCAGGATGCAGATAGTTGAGGCGGTAAAAAGTGCCAGCATTTGTACCCTATGTTCTTTTATTATCATGAATATCAGAGCTTTTGTAAGAATTTTATAATTTGATCTGTGGAATATACGTAATCAACTTTTGTAAGTTGCAGGGCCGATTCGGGCATAGTTTTGACTTCACTTTCCGTTGGATCCTGAACGATAGTAACTCCACCGTTATCGGCGACTTTCTTAAGTCCGAAAGCCCCATCGCGATTTGCCCCGGAAAGGATAATGCCAATTAATTTATCGCGGTAGGCATTGGCAGCAGTTATAAATGAAAGGTCGATGGACGGACGGGAATGATTAACAGGTTCGTCGGCTGAAAGTGCTATGCGGTTGGCCAGTTCCAGGAACATATGATAATTTGCAGGTGCAAGATAAGCATGACCGGCTTTAAGTTGCTCTTTATCGTAGGGTTCATTTACAGGTATATTTGCTTTTAATGAAAGTGCTTCAACGAACCCTGATCTGACATGTTTCAATCTGTGCAAACAAAGAAGGACAGGCACCGGAAAGCCAGAACTCAACGAATTCAGAATTCGAGTTACAATCTGGAAGCTACCTGCTGATCCTCCTATTATTACTGCTTTATAATTCATTCCTGTCAGTTCGGTTTCTTTTTATAAATACTTTCATTAATATCAACAGTTTCAAATAAATTGTGAGAATTCTGATTTTGTTTGATCAATTCTTTTAATCCCACTAATAAATTACCTGATCCCGATAAAGTGTTATGCATTTTATACAATACATTTTCCTGATAGGTCGGATTAAAATAGATCATTACGTTTCGCATCAGGATAAGTTTTACATTTCTTGGAGCCATATTAAAGTTAATATCATCTTTGATGAATTCAACATTTTTAATTAACGAGGCATCTCTGCGGACCGCATATTGTTCCAATTTGTAATAATCATTAAATTCTCCGGCTCCCTGGAAACGGGTATAATTTTCGACTGAAATTTCAATTTTTTTCAGCGGATACTCACCAGATCTTATAAATTCAAGTGAAGTATCGCTAAAGATTGTTGCAATGATCTTAACACGGTTCAGCAGTTTAAGTTCCTGAAGCAATATACAGATTGTATATAATTCTCCTCCCGACACACAATAGGGTAACCAAATTTTGAAGTTGATCAGGTCTTCATTGACCATATTGGAAAAATATTCTTCCCTCAACCAACGCCAAACCGAAGGATCGCGAAACATTTCAGTTGAAGGCACAAATAGCTGGTGGATGAATGTATCGAAGAACTCACGATGATCGGTAAGTTTGCGATACAGGTTTTCAGGACTTGTAAGATTATTTTTTGCAATAATGTGTTCTAGCCTGTACTTAAAAGAAGTGAGTGCAAAAGTCGAAAAGTCAATATCGTATTGATTCTTAATTAACCGTATAATTTCTCTTATATCAACAATTCCAAGCTCTATCATGTATTTACTTATTGTAGCTTAAATGACCACTGTCATTATATTCAATATTCTAAGTGTGTCTCCAGCTTTTTTTCGAACCGGAGAAAATGTATTTTTTATTTCGAGCAGTTTATTATTTACTTCTACTTTTTCTACCAGTTCAACTGTATTCCCTTCAGCTATATTTGCGAAGAATAATGAATCAGCTTTACTACTTTTCCCAAACAGTTGGGAGTGCTTCAGGCCAATTACTTTCTCAGTTGGAAGATTTACAAGGTAAAGGAAGCGTTGATTAACTTTGGTAATGATTCCTTCGATGTCATATTCCAACACATAAAATGATTGATCGATAGCATTGAGTATACTTTCCAGTTCCTCTTCCCTTCGGGCCGATTCTTCCTGTGTTGCCTTTAATTCTTCCATATTCTGTCGCATTTCTTCCTCCTGTTCGGCCATTTCTGCGGCCTGTTGCTGCGATTTTTGCAACAATTCAGATGTTTGCGAATTAACACGAGCGTTAATAATGGTAGATGCCATGCTTTCTGTTATTTTCTCGCTTAATGAAATCTGATTGGAATCGAACTTAGTAAGGGAAGCGATTTCGAGTACACCAATCAGTTGTTCTTCATGCATTACTGGCAGCAGTAGTAGATTATTGGGTGGAGCATCACCCAAACCGGAAGTAATTTCGATATATTCATCAGGGATCTCACTGAGGTTAATCGTCTTTTTTTCAAGAGCGCAGGTACCTACGAGGCTTTCGCCCATCCTAATCGACCTGGTAAGGTATTTCTTTCGGTTGTAAGCAAATGCGCCTGCCAATTTTAATGTTTCATTGTCATTCTCGAGAAGGAATAACCCTCCCTGAATTGCTTCAAGATACTTAACAATCTCCTTGATAAATATATCGGATAATTTATCCAGATTGTCGCTATTATTACGAAGAATATCAGCAAATTTTGCAATACCTTCATTCTGATACCTGCGTACCTGATTATCTTCAGCATGTTTAATTTGTTCATCGCGCGCCTTACGCATGTTTTCTTTAAGCGCTATAAGTGTTTTCCCGAAAGTGTCATTCTTTCCCTGAAGGTTTAAATCAGTATCAAACTTTTGTTTCAAAAGGCTGTCGACAAATGTTTTCTTTTCCTGAAGCGATATTGTAATACGGTTTAAATTTTCATTCAGATAGGATATTTCAAGTGGCACTTCTGTTTTAAGCGTACTTTCAGGAATTTTACCTTTCGACAAACTGTAACAATAATCGATAGTATTATGCAAAGGTCTGTTAAGTCGGTTATAGAAAGCTATAAACTGTATGACATATAAAATGGAAAGGATTACTATTATTAACACCCCCAGGAGAATCAACCACCTGGTTTTATTCTTGAGAATGGTTTCTTGTGTTACTATTAATTTCTTAGAAGCAGTATTCAATTGAACTAAACTTGTTTCCATCATAGTGTAAAAGGCATCTTCACTATTGCCACTTAGTCGATTAACAGTATTTTGTAAATCTTCAAGACATTCTTTATAAGTTTCAACTTGTTGTCCGATATCAACCATCAGAAGTGAAAAAGATTCCGATTCGGACAGGGCAGGATTATATTTTAACTCATCAAGCAAATACATAATCTCATTATACTTCGCTTTACCAGGGTTAGCCAGATATTCAGATTCCTGCTCGAGCAACCGGATGGGGAAAGAGGATATCTCGGGTATTTCAACTCCCTGAAATAGGCTCAAAAGATTTTCAGAACTATTGATAAGCAATGCTATTTTACCTGTATTTCGGTCACCAAGTTCTTTGAATACAAGAGTTGTTTGTCTGAATACTGCCTGATAATTATCAAGGTCCTGTAATACACTATCAAACAAGGCAGTTCCAGCTATTCTATTATTATAGTTTGTTTTGCTCTTTAAAATGCTAAGTGAATCCCTTATGAGCGCTATGGAATTCTGGAATTCATTGGTATAGTAGTTTTCTCCTTCGCGATAGAAGCTGTCTCCATTTTTCGTATTCAGCAAGAAGTTTTGATAGCTATTGTGATTAACTGTTATCTGGGATTGTAATTTTTGAAATACCTGGGAAATATCACGATCCTTTCGGATACGATTCATAATGAATAGGAAGATAAAACTCAGCAATACAGCATAAATTATGAAGATTGCAACTTGGAAGATGTATCTGTATTTTATATTTATTCGCTTGAAATTCATAGCTGCTAAATATTAACTTTTATAGTATGCATGGCCCTTTTTCTGAAATTTAACAGAATAGGAGCCAAGAATTGTTTCATGCATGCCCAGTAAAAGGCAACCGTTATCATAAAGATTCCGGTGAAATAAATCGAAGACTTTACTTTGCAGGTTATAATTAAAGTAAATTATAACATTCCGGCAGAGTATGATATCAAACTTAACATAGAGTGTATTACCTTCCTTCACCAGGTCGTGCTTCTTATAAATAGGCTTTTCTCTAAGAAAGTCATTCATTTTTATAGTATCAGTAGGCTTATCTATTTGGAAATATTTATCATAGGGTACGTCGTAATATTCTTCGTAGTTATAGGGATTTTCTTTAATTACTTTATCGAAATTATCAAGATAACCAATATTAAACCGGTACTTGTAGTCTCCTTTTTGAGCCTGTTCAATAACATCGGTATTTAGATCAGTAGCATAAATTTTCGACTTTTCCAGAAGCCCCATTTCATTTAAGATAATCATCAGAGAGTATACTTCCTGACCAGTTGAACAGCCTGCATGCCAAATATTAATTACGGAATTGTTTTTTAGCTTAGGTAGAATGGCATAGCGTAATGCATGCCATACCGGCGGATCACGGAAGAGTTCAGTTGTATTGACAGTAACTTCTTTAACTATCTTTTCAACAAATCCGGTATCATTCTTGATTTTATTAATTAATGCATTAAGAGTAAGTTTGTTATCGGCTAATATCTTCGTCAATCTTCTTTTAAGCGATTTTTCAGAATATTCACTGAAGTCATATTTTGAAGAAGTCTTTAAAGCATATATAAATAGTTGAAAATCCTGGTCCGTTACCGTCATAAAAATCGTGTTAAAACTGAATTCCGTTCAATATCAGTAACTATATAAACTAAATCTATTAAATCTTCATGAATATTTAAAATAATTAATTAAATAATTATATACTCACAACTCAAATATACCCATTTTCACAGCAATTTCAGAAGTACAGTTATGAACGTTTATTTTACTGGCTAAATGAGGATTTTTTCAATTTTTATTATTACTACCTGCACCGAATTTCATACGTATCCAGCGTGGGAAAATTATTGTCCCTATCAGAAGGTATGGATAATAACTAATAAGTCGCCAGAGGAAAGCAAGTACAAGTGAGAATGATTCTTTGTGAACAGAATTGATCTGTATAAAATCCCTGAAAAAATAGGAAAACACCCATTCCGATCCTCCGCTTCCTCCCGGAGTTGGGAAGATGAGCATCATAATCCAGGCAACAAGTTGGCGGGCAAAAAGCAGAAAGTGATCGGGTACGATGAAGAAAATCAGAAAAAGTGCATTTACTACCCAGTATCTTGCAGTCCACGAAAAAGCGGTGGCAATAAATGCTTTTAACCAGAATACAAAAGGTTTTCTTCTTAATTCCCGCGACGATGTTACAATTTCACTGCCTGCTTCGTTAGCCTCTCTGCGCCATCGGCGTAAAATGGGGAGTTTAAAGATCCAAAGTAAAAGCCATTTTAAACCTCGGGGATTGAAAAATAAGCCATAGCTTAAAATGAATAAATAAATCAGTTTAATTGAATAGCCAATTAAAGCAAAAAGAAAGAAATCATTGGAAAATAGTAGAGATCCCTGATTATATCCATCGAGTTGAAAAAGTCTTTCACTACTTATAAATATCAATAGTAAAGGGAAAGTTAGAAGAAAGTAAAGTTCATCGAGGAATGATGTAGCCATAACCACTGCAGACGATTTTCCAATATTCAGGCCCTCTTTATTGACATAAATTATGGCAACACTGGTACCTCCAATAGCCGAAGGAGTTATGGCCGAAGTAAATTCCCAGAGCATTATAATCCTGAAAGTTTGTCGCCAGTTTAACTGGGCATCGCTAAGAATACGGAGTCTTATCATGTAGCCTGCATCGCGCACTCCCATAAGGAGCATTGCAACAATCAGCCATAAAATTGCAAAACGGTTAAAACTTATTTCTTTAAAAATGGAGGGATCAAAGTTTCGAAGAAATAAAAACACAACGACACCAACACCCAAAATTATAGGATAGACGATATTGGTTTGACGAATTTTGCGCAACGGACTTCTTCGCGGAACAGCCATTCTCGTTAATATATCTCCAATGAAATGAAAACTAATTCACGATGGGTTCAGATCTCAGAATAAATTTACTCACTTCAAATCTGTTATTGTAAGTGAGAGTCAAAAAAAATTTACTCCTCAGAGAACAGTGATTTCCATCAGAAATAGTGCAAGCTTAAAATTAGGAAAAAACTTAATTTCCGCGCAGATAAGATTAAAGTTTTAAAGTAATTAATTTTATATGTTGAATAAAAATAGGAACTATGGATTTGGTATCTGTCATTGAAGCAAGAACAAGTGTTCGGGAATTTAATTCCGAACCACTCGACATGGATAACATCAGGGATATAATTCGACTCGCAGGATTAGCACCCAGTATAAATAGTTATCAACCCTGGAAGTATTACATTATCAGCAAACGCGATGTGCTTGAGAAAATGGTGGTTGCTATCACAAATGAGATAGCCGATATACCTGAAAGTGCTTCACGTATGGCAAAAATCCTTAAGAATCAGGCTACCTGGTTTTCTATTTTTTTCAGGAATGCGCCAATGCTTATAGCATTAGCGGGGCATTCATATGAAACTGATCTCGAAAAAGGAGTTGCATTAACACATGAGGAACTTGAGCGCATTAAAAATTTTCCGGATTTACAAAGTGCGAGAGCCAGTATTCAAAATCTTTTACTGGCAACCACTGAAAAAAGCTATGGAACATGCTGGATGACAGGGCCTCTCTTTGCACGCAAGAATCTGGAACTAATATTGGGTATACAGAATCCCTGGCAATTGATATCGTTTGTTGCTATCGGGAAACCATTGAGAAGGAACAAAAGAGCCGGACAAAACGTAATTTGGCAGAGGAAATGGTTATTATCGACTGAGTGACTGCATGTATAAGCATTCCTTATTAAGTATCATAATTATGAAGGATCAGATCGGGTTGAAATTCAGATAATTTCAAGTACCTGAAACACTCTTTATTATGAGGCGCGAATTCAATAGTTTACAATTAAATCCGATAAATTATATCTTTTTTTGTTCAGGAGATTCGGTTTCCTTATTGGTTATCTGGATGGTGGGTGATTTGTTAACGTAAGGAAGAGTGAAGAAAAATTCTGAACCTTTGCCTTTTTGTGAATTAACTCCTATTTCACCTCCCAAGAGCAGTACAAGACCCTTTGCAATTGATAATCCCAGACCGGTACCTTCATATTTTCGGCCTATAGAATTATCAACCTGAGTGAAGCGTTCAAAAATTGTATGAGAATCTTCATCTTTAATGCCAATGCCAGTATCTTTAACATAGAAATATAAACGTTTTTCAGCAATGCAATAGCCA
>Ga0307422_1001329_pt1 | contig 13022 bp, 10 predicted proteins | sample SalMarWE160290MG_FD_202153 | JGI IMG/M metagenome (GOLD analysis project Ga0307422, IMG submission 202153) | Salt marsh sediment microbial communities from the Plum Island Ecosystem LTER, Massachusetts, United States - WE1602-90 | ecosystem: Environmental > Aquatic > Marine > Intertidal zone >...
CACAGTCAATTTATCAGGCTGGAAGAAGTATTTTTTTGTATCCGCCGGCCTAAGTTTTTCCGTCGAATTTTACGGAACAGCCTGGTTCCTCTGCAACCCTGACAGCTTGAAGTTTGACACCGTCCGGTAGTTGGGGCTGAAGCTTTTCATATATGTATTTTGCCATATTTTCCGCCGTTGAGTCAGTCGTCCGAAAGTAATCGATACTGTCCAAAGTCACATTATCAAACTCTGCCACGATATTATCAAGCATCCTCTTTAGTCGGTGAAAGTCCATAACCATCCCCAAACTGCTTAACTTTTCGCTGCCGACATCAGTAATAATTGACCAGTTATGAGAATGCAACTGCTCTTTCGAGCCATCCTTTAAGGTCAACCGGTGCGATGCCCAAAAGTTCGTTTCCACGCTAACCGTGAACATTCCAGCCCTCATCCATCGATTCATAATCCTCAAGCAGGCTCGACATATCAGCTCAAGCACCCCTTTTATTTTTTTTAATGCGCTGTTTCAAACGTTTACGGACGTTTTCCGGAATCAGGTTTGAAAGGTCACCGCCCAGTGTGGCAATCTCTCGAATCAGCGTTGAACTTGTAAATCCGTACTGCTCGCTTGTCATAACAAAGACGGTTTCTATTCCTGCCACGGCTCTATTTGTCATAGCAAGCTGAAACTCATACTGAACGTCCGTAAGACTTCTCAGTCCCCGTAAAATAACATCTGCCTTTTTCTTTGCAGCATATTCAACGGTAAGCCCGTTGAAACTCTCTACCAGAACGCCCGGCATATCCGCTACCAATTCAGCTATCATCTCCACCCGCTCTTTAGGAGTAAAGAGCTGGTTTTTGACCGGACTTTGTCCGACTGCGACTATCAACTCGTCAAAAAGTTTCATTCCTCGACTGATAACGTCCAAATGCCCGTTTGTAATCGGGTCAAAGGAGCCGGGGAAAACCGCTCTTACAAACTTTCTATCCATCAACATTCCTTTGATAATTGATTATTGATGCGTGATTACTGATTACCCGTAACATGTTAAATTACCAATGATTAATAATCAATTACTTTTTCAGCCACCGGTCCAGCCAGCCGACCACGGTTTCGTGCCAAAGGATGGAATTTGCCGGCTTGAGTACCCAGTGGTTTTCATCGGGGAAATAGAGCAATTTACCGGGGATACCAAGGCGCTGCAGGGCGTTGAACGCGGCCAGGCCCTGGGTATCGGCAACCCGGAAATCCATCGCTCCGTGAATGACCAGCATCGGTGTTTTCCAGTTCTTAACGTAGTTGACGGGATTATGCTTCTTATAATGTTCAGGATTTTCCCAAGGAGTACCGAGATGGTCCCACTCCGGGAACCAGAGCTCTTCTGTGTCGAAGTAGGCCATCCGCTCATCAAGATTGCCATCGTGATTAACCATACATCGGAACCTGTCCGGCCAGTTGCCTGCTATCCAGTTAATCATATAACCGCCGAAGGAAGCACCCAAGGCTCCTACTCTATCGCCGTCCATCCACGGATAGCGTTTTAAGGCGGCGGCCAAGCCTTTCTTTAGGTCCTCCAGCGGCTTGCCGCCCCAGTCGCCCCGGATGGAATCGGTAAAGGCCTGCCCATATCCAGTGGAACCGTGAAAATCCACCATAACTGCGGCGTAGCCCGCCCCTGCGTAGGCCTGCGGATTCCAACGGTAATGAAAAACGTTTTCGAAAGAGCCCTGGGGACCGCCGTGAATCAGAAAAGCTACCGGGTACTTCTTACGTGGATTAAAATCCACCGGTTTGACCACGTAACAATAAATCGTTTCGTTGTTCCAGCCTCTGAAAAAGAACTGCTCGTATTGTCCTATCCGGGCGGCGGCGATTTTCTCCAAGTTGATATTGGTGATTTGGCGTATATTGCTGCCGTCAGGATTAACCGAATACAGTTCCACGGGACTGCGCAGAGAACTGAGGCCATAAATAATCTTTCTGCCTGCTACGCCAGACGAACTCACATTACCGTCTTTAACGACAGTACGCACTTTAGCCGTTTTCACATCGATAGCGAACAGGGATTTTTGGCCTATATTAGCTGCCGTCGCATAAATCGTTTTGCCGTCCGCCGACCAACAGAGCGATGAGGGGCTGCTATCCCAATTTTCTGTCACAATCCTTTTTTTGCCCTCAGGCCAAGACATCAAGACAATTCGAAAGCGGTCGGACTCGTAACCTGGCCTTGCCATTGCCAAGTAAGCGAGGGTCTTTCCGTCGGGTGAGAAAACCGGGAAGCTATCCCAAGCTTTGTTTTTTTCAGTCAGGCATTTCGGTGGTTTGGATTTGTCAACAGGTACCCAATAAAGGTCAAAGTCTGTCGACCACGGTTCCTGCCGGCCCACATCGCGTGCGGTAAAAATAAGGCCTTTGCCCTCCGGTGTAAACGTGATTTCCTCAGGGCCGCCGAATGGTTTGGAAGGTGTGTCGGCATCCATACCCTTTGTTCCCGTAAGACCTTGGCCCATCACGTCCACGGCCTGACCTCCCGCTGTGGGCATTACAAACAGATGTGAGCGCCGACCATCTTTCCATGTATCCCAGTGGCGGACAAAGATTCGTTCGTAAATCCGTCCGCTCGATTTTTTTGCCTCGATTTCGTCGAGTCTATCCTTTGTCTCGGAAGCTGTGTTGCAGTCGTGGAAGACTTCCATAGTAAAAGCAATGTGGCGGCCATCAGGTGAGAGGAGAAGATTTGCAACGTCAAGCGGCTCATCCGTAACCTGCTCGGCCTCTCCACCGTCAACGCGAATGCGCCAAATCTGCGAAGACCCGGAGCGTGTGGATATAAAGCAAACCGACTGGCTGTCGGGTGTCCAGCGTGGATTAAAGTCCTTTGCCGGATGAGATGTCAGGCGGCGAAGTCCTGTTCCTTCCACAGCGACCAGCCAGAGGTCGGTCCGGCCGACGTTTGCTTCGAGGTCAGTTTTTCGCCGCACAAAAACAATCCGCCTTCCATCCGGCGAAACCTGCGGTTCGGAGATACGGTCCATTTCCAGCATATCGTGAACGGAAAACGGGTGAGTCCGGCCAGCAGGGTCTGAGGCACAAACTGCGACAGTTATGTGAAGAATGAAGAACAACAAACAAATCAAACGCATAATTTCCTCCTTTTTCAGTCAAAGACAGATGGTTTGTTTACCAGTGTTATGGGATACACAGTTTTTCTGTTTGGCCCCCACCCTTCTGGCAGCATTTTAGTTAGTCCTGGCTTCCTCCTTCACGAGTGTAATTGGGATATCAAGCCAGAAGGTTGAGCCTTTTTCAAGCTCGCTTTCCAGTCCGATACTTCCGGCCAGCATAGCAGCTAATTCCCTACTAATGGCAAGGCCCAGACCGGTGCCGGTCGATTCGCGAGTTATCGAGCCGTCAGACTGCCGGAATTTTTCAAATATCTTTTTCCTGTCAGATTCAGCGATACCACAACCCGTATCGGTTACGGCGATTCGGACAGTGTTTTCATCCGTCAGAAGAAACACTCGAATTTCAATCTTTCCCCGCGGCGGTGTGAACTTTATGGCGTTACTTAGGAAATTATACAGTATCTGCTGGACTTTACCGGCATCCGTCATCAAAAGCGGAATATTATCATCTGTCAGGAGCTTGACCTTGATTTTCTTATTCTTAGTAATCAGGGAAAAAGATGCTATCAGGGCCTTGCACAACTGAGGTATATAGACTTCTTCAATGTGCAGCTCCATTTTCCCGGCTTCGGTCTTTGCCAGGTCAAGCAGGTCGTTAATCATATTCAAGAGCCTGTTTCCTCCCGTTATGATATTCTCGGCGTATCTTTGGGCCTTGTCCTTTTTCAGAAGATGCGGCTTTTCGCGCAGCACCTGGGCAAATCCCAGTATCGCATTCAAGGGCGTCCTAAACTCGTGTGAGATGTTGGCTAAAAATTCGCTTTTTATTTTGTTTGCCTTGAACAGCTCGATATTTCTCTCCGACAGCTCGGCAATTTTTGCATCGAGCTTTTTGTTTGCCTGTCTCAGTTTCTCCTGTGCGGCCTGCAGACTATCGAGCATATTGTTAAAGGCATCGGCGAGCTTTTCATATTCGTCGCCTGTTTTTATCGAGCTTCTTATATCAAGATTTCCCTCAGTAACGTTACTTGCCAGTGCCCTAAGCTGTCGAATCGGCCGAAGTATTACCCGCTGTGTAATCATATAAAATGCAACGATAGCACCCGCTCCAGCGATCAGGCCGGCAACGATTATGGAGACCCAATTTAACAGAATCGCATTACTGATTTCGGGGGCGGGCCTCTGAATAACCACCGCAGCCACCCTCTCATTTAGCGAAAATGCAGATGCAGAACCCTGCGGCTTATGACAGCTTATACACTTATCGTTTGCCCTGAAAACCCGCACATAGTTGCTGTGGAGAACTCCGGCCTTGTATGCAAAAAAGATTTTGTCGTCTCCGGTCTCATCAGATTTTAGAGCTTCAACCATCTGCCTCTGTTCTTCGGTCAACTTCGACAGAGAGCTTTGGCCCTCTTGTGTGAAACGAATCAATCGTATCTCCGGTTCATTTACATCCAGCACAACTCCGGTATTAGCCAGGGGTGGAAGTGTTGTTTCGTCAGTTTTTTTAAAACGAAAGTGCTGCCGCAGCAGGAACTCGACTTTTGCCCTACCGGCATCCAGGGAGGCATTCTTTGTCAGCTGCCCCATCCAGATATAAGGCCAAAGAAGCGCAAGGATTAAGACAAAGACCACTGCCGCTCCAAATGCTATCCTGCACTTTTTGGCCAATGAAAGCGGAAATAATCTAAGGCGCTTTAAGCACTTGAGCCAAATAATCTTTAATCTAATCCGCATAAATATACAAGGGTGTGCCCCGCACACCAATTCTGCCAAAATACGAAACACAAAATCCGAAATGCGAAACAATATGGTAACATAGGCTTCTAATACCAATCCACGTTAAAAATTACCGAAAGAATTGCACATAATATCGAATAAGAGAAACCGGATTCCCGCTTTCGCGAGAATGACAAACCCGACAATGGCAATTAATAAGTAAAATTGGTATAACAGGCGTATCGAATTTCAAAATACGGATTTTCAAAACATTACTTATTTCTCATCTTCATCGTTTTTCTGTTCGATTGCGTGCAGGTGTTTCTGCGTTCGCAGGTTCAGCTCCTCGAGCTGTTTAGGGTCCACCTCACTTGGTGCATCAGTTAAGAGGCACTGGCCCCGCTGGGTCTTGGGGAAGGCGATGACATCTCTAATATTATCTGTGCCGGTCAGCAACATAATGAGCCTGTCAAGTCCGATTGCAATTCCACCGTGCGGCGGAGCACCGTATTCGAGGGCCTTTAGGAAGAATCCGAACTGCTGCTGTGCCTGCTTCCTTGATATATTGAGCAAATCAAAAACTGTCTGCTGCACTTTTGGGTCGTGGATACGAATGCTGCCGCCGCCAATCTCAGAACCGTTAACGACAATATCATAAGCCTGGGAACGGATGCCAGCCGGGTCGGTTTCGAGCTTGTCCAGTTCCTCCGGGACAGGAGCGGTGAACGGATGGTGCAGCGAGTCGTACCGCTTTTCATCTTCATTCCATTCAAACAACGGAAAGTCAACGACCCATACAAACTCAAAGCTTTTTTCATCATAGAGGTTCAGGTCTTTGGCCAGTCTGCACCGCAGCGGCGCCAAGGCTTTGTTGGCAACTTTTTCACTATCAGCAACGAATAAAATCATGTCTCCTTCTTTGGCCTTGAATCTTTTGGCTATCTTTTGCTGGAGTTCGGGATTGAAGAACTTGGACAGACCACCAACAAAGGAAAGTTTGCCGCTTTCTTTTTTGAGTTTTGCCCAGACAAGGCCCTTTGCCCCATAGTCAGCCACAAAGCCAGTGAGGGTCTTTTCGATATCGCTTCTGGAATACTTTTCACCGGGCGCAGAAAGACCTTTTACGACTCCGCCTTTTTCAACGGCCGATGTAAAAACGTTGAACGAGCTCTGTTTTGCGATATCGGATATATCTTTTAGCTTCATATCGAATCGTAAATCCGGCCGGTCGGTGCCGTAATCTTCCATCGCCTCTTTGTAAGAGAGCCGCCGCATCGGTGCTTTTACATCTACGCCCAGTATCTGCTTCCAAATCTTCGCGATAAGATTTTCATGGACACCGATGACATCGTTGCTATCGACGAAACTCATTTCGACGTCGATTTGTGTAAATTCAGCCTGTCTGTCAGCCCGCGGGTCCTCATCACGGAAACAGCGAACTATCTGAAAGTATTTATCAACTCCACCTATCATAAGAACCTGCTTAAAAAGCTGCGGCGACTGCGGCAGGGCATAGAAACAATCCTTGTGCAGCCTGCTTGGCACGAGAAAGTCTCTTGCACCCTCCGGTGTACTCTTTGCTAAAAACGGTGTTTCAATCTCCACAAATCCCAACCTGTCGAAATAGTCGCGTGTAATTTTGGCAACACGATGTCGAATCCTGATTATCTCCTGCATCCTCGGCCGGCGCAGGTCAATATACCGATTGGTGAGGCGCAGCTCCTCGCTTGTTTTTTCAGCACTGTCGATTTCAAACGGCGGTGTTTTGGAAATATTGAGAATCTCCAACCGCTCAACGGCCAATTCGATTTGTCCTGTCGGCAGCTTCGGATTCTCCATTCCCTCGCTTCTGGGCCGAATCAGTCCCTTGGCGGCAATTACCCATTCGCAGCGGATTGTCTTTGCCAGTTTGTGGACCTGGGGATGAGTCACAGGATTAAAGACCAACTGTGTCAAGCCGAATTTGTCGCGCAGGTCGATAAAAACCAGATTTCCGTGGTCGCGATAGGAATGTGCCCATCCCGCCAATGTTACCTTTTTTCCGGCATCATCCAGCCGAAGCTGGCCGCAAGTATGTGTTCTTTTGAGCATCGCAATAATCTCTTTCTAAACTGGTATTTCTTGAATCGTATCTTGTAGACCAGACGAAAACAACCACTAACAGCTACTTAGTTCCTGTTGCGGAAAACCGAAACTGGAAATGTCACCCCTGCGAAAGCAGGGGTCTACGGCGGAAAAACTGGATTCCTGCTTTCGCAGGAATGACAAACGCCGTTTCCGCAACAGTAACTATTTACTAAGGATAGTCAAATAAAACGGTTTCGTCAACAATGGGTTTTGGAATTTGGGCGATTGAGCAGTGTATAAGACGGCGCTCCAGCTATGAATATTAATTGGAAACCCGATGATTATTACGTTTACTTGCGGGTTTCATTCTTTCGAATCGTTTGCGGAACAGAAAGAACAAGCCAGGCCCAAAAGCCAGCGCCATAACCACCAGACCCGCTGCTATACCAAGCCAAGTGATCCCCGGTGCAGAGCAATCTCCTCTTCTCCTTACAATAATGTGGCTTGGCACCGCTATAAGCAGCTCAAGAATACTGCCGCGGAGCAGCCAGGTCGTCAGGCGCTGAGTCAATGCCCCTGGCTCAGTATTGCGGTAAAAACGATAGAATAATATTGACCAGACGAGCCAGCTAACAGCAAAGAATGCCAGACTTGCCCAGGTATATACTGCCCCATCACAATCATCGCCCCAAATCGCCACTAAAATCGACCATAATACGCCCAGAACCAGGATGGAAAATAATAGTGCCGCCGTTACTACGGGTACCCAAATCAGCCGCTGTGGCTTCGGTGCCTCTGCCGCTGTCCTTACTGGAAACAACAGCATCAATGCCTGTATTACCGTTATAATCCCGCAAAGCAGCCAAAACTGCCAGGCCGTGTAAGCTTCGAGAATTTCCGAAACATCGGCCGAGTTGTAAAAAGCTACGCACGTAACCAAAGGTATAAAGACAATCACCACCAGGCATATATAAAGCAGCACCGTAACAAATGCCCATTTTGTCATTTTAACACCTCTCAGATTTAAGGTTTCTCAAACCGATTACCGGGCCGCGTGATAGAACCGAATATCGGCATCTTCCCCTCATGCGGCTTTCTCATATCCTTTTTTTAAGCACAGCTATATTGCTTATATAAGTATCGGCAATTCGTCGTTTATTTACCCACAATAAAAGGTGAACTCATGTTGGCTGCATGATATGTCAGACAATGTTACACGGTGGTGTTTATTTTAGCATATTTCGCAGGTAGACGTGCTCATCACCATTCCAAGGCTTGGAACATATATCGATATCGCCGTCACCGTCAACATCGGCTGCCTTTGCTTCGTGGCAGCGTTTGCCGGTGAGAATCAAGTGTTGTTTGAAGTTTTTGCCTTTGCCATCGAGATTCTCCCAGATAAACCATTTATGGGGCGGCTTACTGGTTAATGGGCCACCACCTGAAAAAACGTCAAAGTCACCATCGTTATCAAAGTCGGCCACAGCGAGTGAATGGTAATCCTGGCCGGTTTTGTCCGCAATGAGGTGCCTTATCCATACTCGTCCTTTACCGTCCTTGTTCTCATGCCAGGCGACGCGGCCGCTGACACAATCTCCTTCGGCCTGAACGACATCGTTGTCTCCATCTTTATCGAGGTCAACTATCCAAGTTTTCGTCATCAGAGGAAACCTGGCCTTTGGCTGTCCGAAGTCGATATTTTTGTGCTTGGCCCATTTTGTTCCTTTTCCATCGAGATTCTCGAACCAGACATTTGAGCGAACTACATCTATGTCAGCATCGCCATCGATGTCGGCTGCACCCTTCGGGTCGATTCCGCCGTGTACCGGCTCGCCTATTCTATGTTCGAGCCAATCTTTGGTTGGGTCGGTCGGGATTTTATACCAGAACAGGCCGCTTCTGTCGCTCATAGCAAGTATATCAAGCTTTCCGTCTCCGTCGATGTCCGCAGAGACAATATCGTGGGACCTTTCTATAACTGCGTTGGGGTATTTGATAAATTTCTGTTCTTGCGGCTTGCCTGTGTTTCTGTACCAGGCTCCGGAGACCTGGTCGACCCAGCCATCGCCATCGACATCAAAAGCAGTTCCGCCTACTTCCGTAGTGACTTTTTGGCCGAGCAGGTGCCTGACCCAGTTATCCGGGCCTTTATACTCGAACCACCAGATATTACCGCCATTGCATCCGGCAATCCAGTCCAAGTCGCCGTCCTTATCAACATCCACTAAGGAGGTTTGTCCCATCTGTCTGCCGACTTTGTCGATAAGATGATATTCAAACTCAGGGAATTCGGCATAAACCAATGAGCACAACATGAACGTTGTCACAACAACATTAAACACACCTAAAAATCTTCTACGTTTACGTGAAAGCATGTCAACTTCCTTTCATTAAAGTATTCGTTTTGTATTTGACGAGTGAAGTTAGCCAGCCGGGAACCCGGGCTGCTGTGCTGAAATGTTACGCGTCACTCCTTTCAGGCACCAACAACAGAACTCATCCGTATTTATAAACATCCCAATCAAGCTGCCGAAGCCGGCCTTATTGAGGGTACTCTACGGTACAGCCATAGGGCATAGTGTCGGTTGTGCTTACCTGCTTTCCGGCGGTCAGCTCCGCCAGGGCCTTATCAACATAGTTAATCACGCCTTGTCTCTTTCTGCCGCTTTCGTTATTATCAATTGCACCCTGGTAGGCGATACTTCCTTTTGTATCTATAACGTACATATTCGGCGTTGTCTTTGCGCCGTAGGCCCGTCCAACAGTACCCAGCCTGTCATCAAGTATCGGATATGGCAGCTTGCGCTTTTCTGCAAACTCAAGGTTGGCCTGCGGTGTGGCGTGGCTCGTACTGTTAATCGCGAGCCAGACAACGTTCATTTCTTTGTACTTGTTTGCAAGCCCTATCATCGTAGGCTGGTTGCCGTAATGACGCAAAACAAACGGGCATTCGTAATTGAACCATTCCAGCACAACGATTTTGCCTTTATAGTCGGAAAGCCTGATTGTTTTGCCGTCAAAGCTGTTAAGCGTAAAATCCGGCGCTTTCCTGGCGACTGCGGACTCGATTCCCTCTGAAGGTTCTGCGGGATGCTCCGTTGAAGGCTCATCAGCAGGCTCTCTGCTACCACAACCGGCCAATAGCAAAACCGACAGAACCAGAACGAATATTTTTTTCTTCATTTCCGACCCTTTCAATGAACTGATTTCACCTATCCGTTCGGCAAAATCCCGACTATGCCAACAAGTCTTAACACCGCCGCAAATATGAACACCTGCCGAAATGGATATCCGTACTTAATTATGTCCGGTTCCTGCGAAAAATTAAAATAAAATCCGAAGAAATAATAAATACTGTAAAGAATCCGACACAGATACAAGGCAGGATTTTGTTTGATTATGGCCGGAAGGGCGGTTTCCGAGCTTTCTAAGGCCGGAAAAGTTCACCGGGAATAGGACTTTTGATAGCGGAACAGAATAAAGTTATGTGCGCCAAGGGCAAAAAGACAAATATAAAAGGCTGAGGATTATTGAATCCTCTCTCTCCTTCCTCCTCCCTCTGTTCCTCAGCCTATGCCTTTAATCGGTTGAAAGTGTGACGGACTTTAAGGACGACCGGCCGAAACTTTCCCTGTTTCTTAATCCGCTCCGGCCCAGGAACAGCATCAGGGAAAACATAGTATGCCCCTGCCGTTGAATAAGGCAGCTCTGGTCATTTGACATTAGAAGGGCTGCTTTCTGCTTCTATGGGAACCCACTTCAGCTTCGCACACCTAATACCCTTCAGATTTGGCAAGAGAGCTGCGATGTAGTATTGCCTCTTATACTCGACTATCTCAGGTGCTGCTACGGGTAATGTGCCGATGAAGAACCGGTCGTCATTGACACCGAAATTCAAAAGGACGGGAGAAGCATATATAGAGCTTACATTATTTTTGCCGTAACGCTGTGTGCGAAAAAGATAATACAGCCCCGTATCCTGCCTGTAGACCACGTGAGGGCACTCGGCTGAATATCTTGTGCCTCCTGCTCGTCCGCCGGCAGCCACCATAATCGGCTCGCTCCAATGGCGCAAATCCTGCGATGTTCGGCAGAAATCCGCACCAACATTTTCGTCCATAAGATGACCTGTGTAGTAACAATAGTATTTCCTGCCTACTACCAGAACCATCGCATCACGTGTATTATTGTAAGGCCCCGAGAACAGAGCTGGCTGTCGGTTTTCATTTAACACTCGAGTGAAATTCTTTCCGTCATGACTTTTTGCAAGACAGATACGGAGCCAATCGCCATAGAACATATAAAAGATATCACCGACCTTAATCACGTGCGGGGCCTGTAATCCCCCTTTTTGTTCGCCAAGTGTTACGTCGGCCTGCATGGCAATGCCCATTGGCGCCCAGTTTTTGTCCGTTAGATTTTTGGCTTCCCAGCGGTAAAACAGCCTGGTATTGCCACCACATTTGGTGTTCCTTACGCACGAGAAAATCTGCCAGGTGCCGTCTTTGGCCTGCCAGAGAGCGAAATCGACCGGCTGCTGCCCCGGGCTTGTGAACCGTCCAAGGTCGGGATTGCCGACAACCTGCCACCACGGCCCTTCAATTTCAGGCCTTAGTGCAGGTTTAGCCAAAGAAGCGCTCCCAGCCACTTGAACCCCGGAACACGCGCTTTGGAACATCAACAACAAAAACAATGTTTTCGGAAGGGATTGCAAAATAGGATTTCCATCGGCACTTTTTATCAGCATAATTTAATCCTAAAAAAAATTTTATTATCTTCAAAATTATACTTGTCTTATTGTAAGTATTTTAGTAAAATCCCCTTAGATTGTAAACAAAGGCCTATTATCGTTATAACACAGGCCCTTATTAGTAATTATTGCCGCGGAGAAATTTCCTCCGGGATTTTGTTTTGGCCAGATACGAACAATTTTTTACAAAAAAAGTATAGACTTTTAGAACACCTTGATATATAATTATTGCAGCATTTTACAGGGCTGGGATTATCTCGCTTTCTCCTCTCCCTCCGCTCCCAGCCCTGCTTTTTTTGTGCGCTGAAAACCACTAATCACCTGAAATCCTTGAGGAAAGGCAGGCTTTCACTTTCATACTTCAAGCAGTAGTTTTTCTTACTATTGCCAAGTGGTGGCTTTGCCGGTGCGTTTGTATTTGATGAAGAAGTATTGCAAAACTTCGGTCAGATTTTGTTCGTTTGGTAACGGAGGCAGCTGCTTATCCGGAAAAATTTCTAACACTCATTATTCAAAAATCTAATCAAATCTTCCGGGATATAGTCGCCGGCAAAGGCGATAATATCGCGTACCTCGCTGCTCGTCAAATCACCCTTGATTTTCCGGTTATTAATATCCACGTTTACAATTATGCCGAACCCCATATCCTGAGCAGGAACATTACCGCCACCTCTGGCGACACGCCTTAACTGAGTCGGCCTGATTTCGACATTGACGTTTTTGTCTTCGGTTGGAGTTTCGAGCAGGATACGTAAATTTTTTGTTCTCTGCCTCCAAACATCATTTTTAAAGTTGCTGGCCAAAATCTGGACTGCGTCTACCTGTCCGGTGTCAAAAACAAATTCGTGGACCACGCCCACCCGCGGTACCGCCCGGTCTATAAATTTGCTCCTTAGTTCATCCAGGGCCTTGCGAAAGATTTTATCCTTCTGGGGGATATCCAAATCCTGTACGCCGTCGATGTATAATCGCTGCGGAAAAGTAAAAAGGGGGCCTCGCACGGTCAATACGAATGTCGGCATCTCGGCGCGTTTGTTGTTGGAGAGGACGAAGGTTTTTTGTACGCGCAGCTGCTTTGGGCCCGCGATGAGGGTCTCAAACACCTGGGGGAATTGTTCTATAAGGGCGTTGCAGTAGTCCTGGAGCTTTGTTTTATCCTGCGTAAGCACGATTGGCGGCCGGATGTCCACGCCGTATTTGACCATGTGCTGAGATATATGCTCTTTGTCGAACTGGTAATTCATCGTTTTTGGCCACCTGAAAAAACTGTAACTTTACACAGTTTATAACAACAGCCACAAGAAGTCAAAGAAAACCGTATGATTATAAACCAAGAAACAGGAGCGTATCTTGGCAGATTACTACAGGTTTA
>Ga0307422_1001331_pt1 | contig 13014 bp, 11 predicted proteins | sample SalMarWE160290MG_FD_202153 | JGI IMG/M metagenome (GOLD analysis project Ga0307422, IMG submission 202153) | Salt marsh sediment microbial communities from the Plum Island Ecosystem LTER, Massachusetts, United States - WE1602-90 | ecosystem: Environmental > Aquatic > Marine > Intertidal zone >...
GATGGGGCGAAGATTAATATAATGTCACTGCCCACAATAAGGACAAAAACAATGGGCAGTGACAGATAAAAAGAAATGGGGAGTTCGCCCCATCGCATGGCGTTGAGCTTGCGCTCACCCCAGCACTCTGCTGGGCGTCTTCTCATAGAGGCCGCCCATCAAAGTGCTGGAGCGCACTGCTCCTTGCGTCTGCAAGCCCTGCGGCCTTTCCGCCTCAGTCGCAGACGCTCAGCGCCATGCGTTCGCTATAAAATGATAAGATTAATAAAAGATACTCTACCAAATTTTCCAGATGAAGTTATAAAAGAGTGGCTTTTACCATTTGCCGAGTCCGAAGGGTGGCCTCCTCAACTCGGTTCCGACGGTATTCCTTTGAAGCGATGGCGGTACTTGCTCGGCTTGAGGCCATTTGGCTTTTTCCAAAGATTGAATTGGAAGAAAGAACATAAGCATATCTCAATTCATGAAATAGCAGAAAAGTCCCAGCCAGCTTTAGTTCAAATCTTTGAAGCTGCAATATTTGGACGTCAAAATATGATGTCTTCCAGTATCTCGAATTTAAAGGAGCGTTTTGAAAGTGTCGTAAGATATATTGAATCTTGTGGGTCAATGCCAAACGCCCCTGTCTTATTATCTGAGAATGATAAATATTATATTTTTGATGGAAATCATAGGCTTTCTGCTTATTACTATTGCTATGGGTATTTTAAAGTCGATGTAGAGTCTAAATTAATGTTAACGATAAAGGAAAATCAGAACTACTGGATAGCGTACCAGTAAGCGAACAAGCCCATGAACCAGATGGGCTAAAACCTCGCCCCCTGGTTATGGGCGGCGTTGGGAGTGAAAAGCTAAATGGATAAATTTCCAAATACATGCGACCGCTTTATTGCTTATTTCGATATAATGGGTTTTAGAGATTTATCATATCGAAATAACCATGAAGATGTTGCCAAAATTATGAATTCGATGTCAGAAAAAGTGCAGATTATTAAAGACTCTGAAGAAGAAATCTTAAAAAAAGGCCGGGAGCCAGATGGCGATTTTGAGAAAGCTACAATTATGCCAATTATTTTCTCAGATACCATAATCCTAATTTCGGGTTCAAATACTATTTATGATGCTCGTAAATCTATTTATTCTGCTTCATTTTTTTTATACCAAATGATGGGAATAAAGGTTCCGGTTAAGGGGGCGCTTTCTTACGGCCAAGTAACAGCAGATTTTTCTAAATCAATATATTTCGGAAGGCCATTAATAGATGCCTATCTACTCTCTGAAGAAACATTCTTTTATGGCGCTACTTTGCATCACTCATTCGAAAAATATCTATCAGAAAAAGATTTAACCATTCCTGATGTTATTCTGAAACATGGGCAAGTCCCTATGAAAGCAGGTCATGTAACCCATTATTATGTTGACTGGGAAACACATCTCGCAAATTCTGGAGATAGGAAAACCTTAGTTGAAGAATTTTATTTAAGTGCTTCGGGTGGGGTACGAAAGTACGTTGATAATACGCTATCAGTCTATTTCCCCTAACCTATCAGTTCACCAGACAGGTGTTTCGCTGCGCTCCACACCTGCAGATGACCTTGCCGTTAAGCTAAGAAGGGGTAAATAGTATGAAAGTACTTACTAAAACAATTTGGTCCCATAATTCAGCTGAAACAGGTAAACGACAATATTCAGCCGAAATTTGCAGAAGTAATCCAAAGTCTGTAAAATCTTTTCAAGATCTAGTCAAAGAAATAGCAGTCATTTCTTCGAATAACCCAGATTTGAACCTATTCTTCAGGGGACAACGAAGGGAACATACTATAAAGGATAGAGGCACTTCTCTTTATCCTCCAATCTTTCGAAAAAAGGGGGGGAACCGAGTTAGAGATGTACTAAAATCACGTTATGACCTATTAGCAAGCGCTTCACAAAAATTAATCGATGTATTCAGACAAAATAAGTGGCAAGGCAAAGGTACTCTTGAGAAATTTCCAGAGATTTGTTGGGCAATATTGCAGCATTATGAACTTTGTGACACGCCTCTACTAGATATTACGTCTTCACTTCGGGTCGCTTGTTCCTTTGCATTGAGAAAAGCAGATGAAGAGGCGATTTTGTATGTCCTTGGACTCCCACATACAAATGGCAGTATTTCCTACTATGCTGATGAAGAATTACTCATAGTCAGACTTTTGAGTATTTGCCCACCAAACGCTTTACGACCATATTTCCAAGATGGATATCTAGTTGGAACATTCCCAACAACAAAGGTCTCATCAAGGAAACCACCTCTTGATGTGGCACGAAGGCTAGTTGCTAAATATGCAATTCACAAAAAGACATTTTGGGATAGAGATTTTCCTGAAATTCCACAACGAGCTCTTTTGCCGCGGGATGATGATGTTTATAAGATTATAGACCAAATTAAGCTTAACAACGAGAATTAATTTCTATCAATAATACTTAACATCGGCGCTTCAGCTGGCCTTCACAAGCTGATCGCTTCGTTATGGATAAATAAAAATGGCATCCAGAACAGAAATTGAAAAAGAAGTCAAAGAGGATTTGGCCAAAAGCGAAGAGCAACTTTTAGTTGACATCCATGAAGAAATCCTACGGGATGATCGCTCCATATCAGAAAATCTGATACATGCACAGAAACGGTTAGCTTCTCTATTTGTCAAACTTTCTCGTCAGGCCGAGGAATCTACAAAGGAAACTACAAAACTTAATAAACGCCTTCTTTGTTTGACTTGGGCCATCGCTATACTCACGGCCATATTTCTCCTTGTAAATTTCCTTCATATCCCGAAGATCACGATATTCAAAAATCAGGCTACTACACAAACTGAGCAACATACAAAGTAAAATCAAAACCAAGAAGTAGACGAAAATCATAAAATCTCCATAACAATTCAATCAAGGCGACGCAGAATAGACTCCTTTGTTTCTTTGCAAGGGCTGTTGTCCCCGCGCTTTATTTCTCTCGTTCTTTAACTAATCAAAAAAATCAGTCCTTTAAACAAGCTGTTCTTGATCTTGGGTGCAAGTCTTTCCTTGGTCCTTTAGATATCAGACATGTGGAGTTTTTACTGGAACATAAAGAAGATATCGTTAACTAGCTTGATAAAATAGATGAAAAAAGGAAGGGGGGAGAGATTAAAGAGTTCAGACCGCCTGGTCCTTGCTTTTAACGGTATGAAGCTCCGTGTTGGTCCGGTGGTCATTTAAGTCCTGCCGGATGGAAGTAGTATCTGACTTGAGATCCTGAAGATCGCCCTTTACCGTCCCCATATCAGATTTGAGCCCTTGAATATCTTTCTTCGTTGTCCCCACATCGGATTTGAGTTCCTGAACATCTTTTTTTACTGTCCCCATATCGGCTTTGAGCCCATGCATATCTTTCTTCGCTGTCCCCATATCGGCTTGTAGCCCTTGTATATCTGATCTGATTTCCGCAAATTCCTGCCGATTTTCTTCACTATGCTGATCAAATTTGGTGTCTATCGTCATGACTCCTTCAGCCACAACTTTAATATCATCCCGCAACCCTTCAATAAGAATTTTCAACTCATCCGACATAGCAACCCCCCAAGCTCAATCTTCGTGTTACCCTAAATTTTATTAAACTGCTTGTCAACCTTTAATAGGAGGTAAACAGTTGATTCCTATATTTACTCAAACACCTTCCTGATCTCCTCCCGCTTGTGCACCACCGGGGCAGGGGGGAGGTTCTGAAGGAAGAGCTTGCCGTACTCCTTGGTCAGGATGCGGCTGTCGAGTATGGCAAGGACCCCCTTATCCTCCGTGCTCCTGATGAGCCTTCCCAGCCCCTGTTTCAGGGCGATGATGGCCGCCGGGACCTGATACTGATAGAAGGGGTTCCCCCCCTCGTTGGCGATCCGCTCGATGCGGGCCTGGGTCACCGGCTCGGTGGGCGGGTCGAAGGGGAGCTTATCGATGATGACGCAGCTGAGGGCCTCCCCGGGCACGTCCACCCCCTCCCAGAAGCTGCCCGTGGCGAAGAGGACCGATGACACGTCCTCCTTAAATTCCTCCAGGAGGAGGTGTTTCGGCCCCTCCCCTTGGAGCAGTATTTGATAGGGCAGTTTTCCTTTGAGCATGCCGTAGACCTCCCGCATGTTCTTATGGCTGGTGAACAGAACAAAGGCCTTCCCTTCGGTAATACCCAGGATGGACTCAATCTCCTTGGCGGCCGCTTTGGGAAACGCCGGGGCATTGGGTTCCGGAAGTCCCGGAGGTAGGTAAATCATCACCTGGTTTTGCATATCAAAGGGGGTAGGAAGGATGAGCTCTTCTGCCTTTCCTAAGCCGAGCCTCTCCTTGAAATAATCGAAGCCCCCCTGGGTAGAGAGGGTGGCGGAGGTACAGACCATGGTCTCGAGGCGCGGGTAGAGTTTCGCGCTCAGCTCCGACCAGACATCGATGGGTGAGGCCCTGAGGAAGGTCCCCCTCCCCCTGCTCTCGCACCAATAGACGTAGTGCGAATCGCCCTGGGCGAGGATGAACTCGAGATCCCCCCCTAACTCTTGTGAGCGGCGGATCAGGGCGGAGATTTCCTCACTCGAGGGTCGCTTCGTCAGGACCCCCCGCACGGCGCTGAGGCACCTCTTGATGTCGGCAAGGAGGGAGAAAACCAGGGGGTCGAGCTCCCGCAGCCGATACCGCTCCTCGCCTCGAAAATGCGTAAAGAGATCCGCCGCCTTTCCCCGCAGATCATCCACCGCCCCTTGCAGATCGAGGCGGGGCCTCTTTCCCTTCAGCAACTCCCTGCTCACGTCGCGGGCCAAGTCCTCGAATCTATAATTACTGACGGACAGACCGAAATATGCCGTGATCACCTCTTCCAATTGATGGGCCTCGTCGAAGACCACCCGCTTGTACCGAGGGATCACCTCTCCTCCCGCGTCCCTGATGGCCAGATCGGCGAAAAAGAGGTGGTGGTTGACCACGATCACCTGTGCCTCGGCCGCGGCCTGGCGCATGCGGGTGAGGAAGCATCGCTTGTGTTCAGGACATTCCGTCCCCAGACAGTGATCGCGGCTGCAGCATATCTCCGCCCACGTGGAGAAATCGTCCGGTATCCCCCCCAACTCGGAGCGGTCGCCGGTTTGGGTCTGCGAGGCCCACGCGCTAACTTCCCCGAACAGCGATGATTCCTCCAGGACCTTGAAGAGGGGCTGTTGCCTGAATATCTGAAACCGACGCCTGCAGAGGTAGTTCTCCCTCCCTTTCATGTAGGCAACCGAGAATTTGACGGGGAGCATCGCCCTCAGGAGCGGTATATCCTTAAAGAAGATCTGTTCTTGGAGGTTCTTGGTCCCCGTGGAGACTACCACCCGCTGACCGCTGTAGATGGCGGGGACGAGGTAGGCAAAGGTCTTTCCTGTGCCCGGTCCCGCCTCCACGATCAAACTTCCCCCCTCCTGCAGCGCCCGCGCGATGGCCTCGGCCATCTCCACCTGCTGGGACCTGTACTCGTAGGAATCCAGCCCCTCGGCCAGTAGTCCCTTTTTGCCTAAGATTTCTTCCATAGTAGGGTGCTGCAACGGAACTCCTCCGGTACCACGTTGCCGAGGCTCTGAATCTATTACTACAGGGAAAGATGGCCTAAAAGATATCTTGTGCGTCGTAGGAGGGAGGGCTCGATCTCACATCCAGCCTCGATCGGTATGCGTATCGCTGGGCCCTATGCGTATGTCCACGTTCGTACCACCCCTTACGACGAGGACTTTTCATCGCCTTCATCGTCGTCCCCCCGCAGTGAGAGCCTCATTATACACTCGATATCCCTCGGCCCCACGAAACAAAAACCGACCTTTTCGTAGACATGGATGGCCTTGAAATTTCTCGTCTCCACGGTAAGCCAGATCTGGCTCCACCCCACCTCACGAGCCAACTCACGCATCAGCTGCGTGAGCGCCGTCCCGATGCCCCGATCTTGATATTCCTGATGGACGAAGATCAGGTACTCGCAGCTTTTACCGTGCTCCATCTCGAAGAGGGCGGCATGTCCTACTACCCTTTTTTCCGTGAGGGCGAGGAGGTTGATCCCTTCGTCCGCTACATACCTCAGCCATTCCTCCCTCCTATCGTCCAAACGAGGGGGGAGCCCCTGACTCCACTCCTTGGGTTCAAAACCGTCGTACAATTCCTTGAGAGCAGGATAGTCTTTTTTCTCATGCTGATACAGCCGGACAAGGAAAGGAGTTCCACCTTTGTCTTTTATGAGACGAACTCTTTGCACGATATGGGACGGAAGTTGGGAGGCCATTTTTTCAAATAGTCAATCTAACAGAAGGAACGCGGGAAAGTCAACCTTTCGACTTCCCGGCCTGAAGATCAGAGCTTGCCTTCGACTCGAACTCAGATCGAGGGGCTCAAAGTTGACTCAGAGTCAAGGTGGGCGCCCTCAATTATCTGAAGAGGCCCGAATCGACTAAGGGGCCACAACATTGACAAACGGGGGAGAAAGCGATATTAATCACAAGGCTCACAAGATCACTATATTATTCATACAGAATACTATTGAGGAGGAGATTCGTATGGCGCCTGATAAGGGCATGCTTTTACAGATGGATGAGGGGGGGGTGTTTCCCCCGCCACAGGAACTAAGCCAACGGGCGCGCATTAAAAATATGGAAGAGTACCAGAGGCTCTATCAAGAATCCTTGGATGATCCCGAGGGTTTTTGGGCCCGGTTTGCACAGGATGTGGATTGGTTTCGCACATGGGACAAGGTGTTGGTGGATGATTTTGCCAACGCACGTCATAAGTGGTTCGTGGGGGGTAAGCTCAATGTTGCGCATAATTGTGTGGATCGTCATCTCACGGCTCAGTACAAGGATAAGGCGGCGATTATATGGGAGGGAGAGCCCGAGGGAGAGAGCAAGAGCTATACCTATCAAGAGTTGTACGAGGAGGTGTGTCGGTTTGCCAATGTCTTGAAGAAACATGGGGTGAAGCGGGGGGACCGGGTTACACTTTATTTACCGATGATTCCGGAGTTGCCCGTTGCCATGTTGGCCTGTACGAGGATTGGGGCGGTTCACTCGGTAGTCTTTGCCGGGTTCAGCGCCGAGTCGTTGCGTGATCGCATCTTGGATGCAGGGGCCCAGATATTGATCTGCTGCGACGGGTATTATCGGGGCGGCCAGGTGGTGGACAGCAAGCTCGCTGCGGATGCAGCCATGGCGCAATGCCCTGGGGTGCGGCGGGCTATTGTGGTGCAGCGTATCGGTGATGAAATCGACATGCAACAAGGGCGCGATACGTGGTGGCATGAGGAGATGGCGGCGGCGGATATTGATCCGGCATGTAAGCCTGCGGAGCTGGATTCCGAGGATCCGCTTTTTATCTTATATACCAGCGGCAGCACGGGCAAGCCCAAGGGGGTGTTGCACACTCAGGCGGGGTACCTCCTGTCTACCCTTGAGACCTTCAAGTACGTCTTCGATTATCGGGATGAGGATATCTTTTGGTGTACGGCGGATATCGGGTGGATAACGGGACACAGCTATATCGTCTACGGTCCGCTCGCTGCAGGGGCGACCACGGTGATGTTTGAGGGGGTGCCCACCTACCCTGATCCTGGTCGGTTTTGGGCTATTGTGCAGAAGTACAAGGTCAACATCCTTTATACGGCGCCTACTGCCTTACGGGCATTGCTGCGGGAGGGAGATGAATGGCCCAATAAGTATGATCTTTCTTCCTTACGGATTTTGGGTTCGGTAGGGGAATCGATCAATCCCCAGGCCTGGAAGTGGTACTACCAGGTGATCGGCAAGGGGCGTTGTCCTATTGTGGACACCTGGTGGCAGGCCGAGACAGGGGGTATTTTGATTACGCCCTTGCCGGGCGCCACGCCTCTGAAGCCTGGTTCGGCCGCCACCCCCTTTTTTGGGGTGGAGCCGGAGATCTTGCGGGATAACGGCAAGCCTGCCGAGGCCAATGAAGGGGGTTATTTAGTGATCAAGCGCCCCTGGCCGGGGTTGATGCGGGGTGTGTATGGTGATCCTGATCAATTTCGGGATACCTATTTTGTCCAGTTTCCAGGGGTCTATTTTACCGGTGATGGTGCCCGGCGGGACGAGGAGGGTTACTTCTGGCTCATGGGGCGGGTGGACGACGTGCTCAATGTTTCAGGGCATCGTATCGGAACGTCAGAGGTAGAGAGTGCCCTGATGTCTCATGAGTTGGTGGCAGAGGCTGCGGTGGTAGGGTATCCTCATGATATCAAGGGGCAGGGGATCTATGCCTTTGTGACCTTGAAGCCCGGGGTGGCACCGAGTGAAGATCTCAAGGAAGCTCTCGTTGCCCATGTTAGTAAGGAGATCGCCCCCATCGTCGGTCCTGACAAACTTCACTTTGCCGATGCCCTGCCCAAGACACGCAGCGGGAAGACCATGCGGCGCATCTTGAGCAAGATCGCCGAGGGTGATGTCGGAAATCTCGGCGACACCACCACCTTGGCCGATCCCTCGGTGGTGGATGACCTGGTCACGGGAAGACAGTAGAAGACGTATATGAAGGGAGGGGGTAACCCCCACTCCTTTTCAAATCCCCCCTAAAAACCAATAATCCTTCACGAGGTTGACAATGTACCAAAGAAAGATTAGTATACAAACAAGAAATGTCACATTTTTTGTGGCTTTTTTTAAGACTTGGAGAATCATAACGGATCAGTCGGCATTGTTAACCACAAACCGTCGCAATCAACTCTCTTTTCCTCTCCCCTCCCCCGCCACAAAGATGGCGGGATCTTCGACAAGGAGAGAGGAATATAGTGGAGGCTTATTCTCTAGGCAATTAGAGCACCAGGTCAATTTATAAAGGAGCAGTAAGCATGGCAGGGAAGAAAGACGAGAGGCCTCTTAAGGAAGAAACCCGTGTGTTTGCCCCCCCTGCGGGGTTGAAAAAAGGGGCCCATATTAAAACCATGCAGCAGTATCGACGGATGTATAAGCGCTCCCTGCAGGACCCCGATGGCTTCTGGGGCGAGTATGCAGAGGAGCTCGAGTGGTATACGAAGTGGGACAAGGTCGTGGAGTATGACTTCGAGAAAGGCCAGATGCAGTGGTTTATGGGGGGGAAACTCAATGCCGCCCACAATTGCCTGGACCGGCACCTGAAGGACAACCGCGGGGATAAGGTCGCCATAATTTGGGAGGCGGAGTCCGGCGAGAGCAGGACGTATACGTATCAGCAATTGCACCAAGAGGTCTGTAGGATCGCCGCTGTCCTGAAGGAGTTCGGCGTCCACAAGGGGGATCGGGTGGCTCTTTATCTCCCCATGATCCCCGAGCTCCCCATCGCCATGCTGGCCTGCGCCAGGATCGGGGCTATCCACAACGTGATATTTGGTGGGTTGAGCGCCGAATCCCTGCAGGATAGGATTGTGGACTGCGGCGCTCAAGTGCTGATCACCGATAATTACAGTCTGCGCAGTGGAAAGATGTTGCCATCCAAGGCCATTGCCGACAAGGCCCTAGAGGGATGCGCTGGGGTGAAGCATGTCATCGTGGTACGCCGTCTCGAGCAGGAGGTGGCCATGACCGAGGGGCGTGATCACTACTGGGATACACTGATAAGCGCGCACGATCTTTCCGGCGAATGCGAACCAGCAGTGATGGATGCCGAGGCCCCCCTCTTTATCCTCTACACCAGCGGCAGCACGGGCAAGCCGAAGGGCGTGCTGCACACCACCGCCGGTTATCTCCTCGCCGTCAAGAAGACCTTTGAGTGGATGTTCGACTATCACCATGGGGACATCATCTGGTGCACGGCGGACTTCGGGTGGATTACAGGCCACAGTTATGGTCTCTATGGTCCCCTCTGTGCCGGGGCTACGAGCGTGATCGTAGAAGGGTCTCTCAGTTATCCTCGATCAGATCGCCTGTGGGAGACCGTGGCGAAGCACGGAGTGAGCATCTTCTATACCACACCCACCACGGTGCAGGCGTGTATGGGGGAGGGTGATGAGTTGGTCCAGCGACACGACCTGAGCAGTTTACGGGTCTTGGGGTCAGTGGGGGATCCCATCGATCCTGAGGTCTGGCAGTGGTACTACCAGGTGGTGGGGAAAGAACGGTGCCCCATTATCGACACCTGGTGGCAGACGGAGACGGGTGGCGCCATGATCTCCCCCCTTCCGGGGGCGACACCGCTCAAGGCGGGGTCAGTCGCAGCACCCTTCTTCGGTGTGGAGCCCGCCATCCTGCGCGAGGACGGCACCGAGTGCGAGGTGAACGAAGGCGGCTATCTGGTGATCAAAAAGCCGTGGCCCGGTATGATGCGCAGTACGTACGGCGAGCCGGAGCGATTTCGGGAGATGTACTTTGTCCAGTTCCCCAGCAGGTACTTTACCGGCGACTGGGCCAGGAGGGACGAAGACGGGTATTACTGGTTGATGGGAAGGGTGGACGACGTCATCAAGGTCTTTGGCTATCGCATTGGGGCGGTGGAGATAGAACACGCCCTGACGTCCCATGAGGCGGTGACAGAGGCAGCGGTGGTAGGATTCCCTCATGAGGCAAAGGGGCAGGGGATATACGCCTTTGTCGTTCTGAAATCCGGGGTGGAGCAGTCAGAGGAATTGAAAAGATCCCTCGCTGACCACGTCCGCACAAAGATCGGCTCCATCGCCATCCCGGATCACGTCCAATTTGTCGATGCCATATCCAGGACCATCCAAGGCAAGGCCATGCGGCGCATCTTGCGCAAGATCGCCGAGGGGGACATCGGGGACCTGGGTGATACCAGCACCTTGGCTGATCGTTCGGTGGTGGATTCTTTGTTTGAGGGGAGGCGGTAGCGCTGAGCGGTACGCGCTGATTGCTGTGTTACACGGTGTATGAAAAAAACGGGAATTGTAAGGCATCAGCTGTATCTTGAGCACAGGACGGGGATTATGCATCCGGAGAACCCCCAACGGCTCCAGTCTATCTATTATATGTTGGATCATAAGGACTTCGGCGATGCGTTGGTGCATATTGAGCCCAGGTTCGCGACCTTGGAGGAGATCCTCCAGGTTCACACCCCTCGTTACGTGGACCGGATTCTGGACAGCGCGAACAGGGCCCAGGTGAGGCATGATCCCGATACGGTGATGTCTCCTCAGTCGTACAAGGTGGCCTTGATGGCCGCAGGGGGGGTCATGGAGGCCGTCAAGGCCGCCTTCACAAAGCAGGTACGCAACGCCTTTGCCCTCGTCAGGCCACCGGGGCATCATGCCCAAAAGGATCGGGCCATGGGATTTTGCATCTTCAATAATGAGGCCGTCGGGGTGCGGTATGCCCTGAAGGCCCATGGCATACAGCGAGTATTGATCGTTGATTGGGACGTCCACCACGGCAATGGTACCCAGAGCATCTTTTATGATGATCCCCAGGTCCTCTACTTTTCCGCTCACCGGGGGGCATTTTACCCCTGGACCGGCGAGGAACAAGAGGTGGGGGCAGGCAAGGGCGAGGGATATACCGTCAACGTCCCCCTGGAGCCCGGCTGCTCAAACGCGTGTTATGGCAACGCCTTTCGTCACCTCCTGTGGCCTATTGCCCGCCAGTATCGACCTGAGTTAATATTGGTATCGGCGGGGTTCGATATCCACCACAACGACCCGCTGGGATCGATGAACGTCACTACCGAGGGATTTGCGAGGATGACCGCCCTCTTAATGGAAATGGCCGCCGAACTCTGCGACGAGCGGTTGATCCTGGTTTTGGAGGGGGGGTACAATCCGCAGGCATTGCGGGACTCGGTGGAGATGGTCCTGTGGGAATTGATGGGCAGTTCAATGATCAACAAGGAAGAGATGCAGCAGGTAGAGGACGCCCAATACAAAGCAATTGCTGAGGTCATTGAGGGAGTCAAAAAGGTTCACTGTCGTTATTGGAATCTTTAGGCAAGGAGGGTGCACCATGCGTTTATTGATACTCGGAGAGCATGAACCGGAACATTGGAAGGAGATCAAGGAAAAGGCCGGGAAGATATTAAACCACCCACCCCCGGGGGTGCGCATCATCCATCGGTACGCCACCCTGAGCGGCAATCTCACCTTCACCAGCATCGAGGCGGAGCAGGAAGAAGAAGTGACGAATATGATGACGGAACTCTCCGGCGTTTCCAATTACACCATATACCCCATCTACGAAATCGAGGAGGGAGAACAGGCGGAGGTACAAGAAGGGCTCTTTGACTCGATGCACGGTCCGATCTAATCCCGAGGAGGCCATTGATGGAAAACATCCTTCCCCCTGCCAACCCACACGCCAACCTGCAGGATTACGACGCGACCTACGAGACCTTCGACTGGAAGGAGGTTGAGCAGGAGTTCACCTGGCATCGTACCGGTAAGGTAAACATCGCCTATGAGGCCATCGACCGGCATGCAGAGGATCCCGCGCGCTGTCATCGATATTGTCTCATCTATGAGGGTGAGCACCGGAAAGAGCGGATCACTTATCACCGGATGCGGGATCTCTCCAACAAGTTCGCCAACGTCCTGAAGAAACTGGAGGTGGAAAAGGGAGACAGGGTATTCATATTTCTCCCCCGGTGTCCTGAGTATTATATCGCCATGGCCGGCTGCGCCAAGGTCGGGGCCGTCTTTTGTCCCGTCTTTGAGGCCCTCATGGAGATGGCGGTCAGAGAGAGACTCAAGGACAGCGGGGCCAAGGTGCTGGTGACCACCCCCCGGATGGCCGCCCGGGTGCCGTTTACCGAGCTGCCTGATCTGCGTCATATCATCCTGGTGGGGGCCGGTAACATCGTCCTCAGGCCCGGTGAGGTGAGTTGGGAGGAGGAGATGGCCTGCGCCCCCTATGAGTGTGAGATAACATGGGTAGACCCCAAAGATCCCCTCTATATCATCTATACCGCCGGCTCCGTGGGGAAGCCCAAGGGGATTCTCCACGTCCATCAAGACATGGTTGGATATCTCATCACGGCACGGTGGGTCTTGGACCTCAAGGATGGCGATTGCCTGTGGACCAC
>Ga0307422_1001332_pt1 | contig 13008 bp, 4 predicted proteins | sample SalMarWE160290MG_FD_202153 | JGI IMG/M metagenome (GOLD analysis project Ga0307422, IMG submission 202153) | Salt marsh sediment microbial communities from the Plum Island Ecosystem LTER, Massachusetts, United States - WE1602-90 | ecosystem: Environmental > Aquatic > Marine > Intertidal zone >...
TTAAAACAAATGAAAAACCTCGCTGGTTGCTTTTTGTTGGGTGATACATTCCGCCGGCAACCCAGATTTGGCTAACGTCCTCAAAGTCCGTAGTAGCAATTGCGAGGTTAATGTCACCCGCAGCCTGTTCCCAGGAACTACCATTGCCGATTCCGTTTTCCTTGATATAAAGAATACCCTCTTCATCAGGATGCAAACCGAAGCCCGGAAAATCTCCTGTCTGATATTCAAATGCCCCCATATCCAGCGTTGATCCCTTTAACCTTGGATTGCCTTTAGCATCAATTTTGGGCACCATTACATAACACTCGATGGAGCCTTTATCAATACAGGGTGAAGTATGCTGAAGCGACCAGTCGGCATTTAAGACCTGTTCAAGCTCTTCGGGAGTTCTTGCATATCCTATTATGGTTGAGGGATTGATAAATTGGGGCCCTGTTTCATTCAATGAATCCAGAACAATATTTCCTTCGCCTTCAGTACTTTCATCCACCGCACAAAAGAAAATACTAGCGTTCGAGGTAATAGGTTCTGGCATATCGTTTCTCCAGATTATGCAATTATAAAATGAAGAGTTATAATTTAAATTAAAAGATCTGTTACCGGTAATGGTGCTATTACAAAGCAAACTATTGATTGTTAATGCCCCACAAAAATTATTCGCCAGGATACAATTAGACGATGTTGTATTTGTTAAAAATCCTCTCCCCCAACAATGATTACTTATGAATTCCGTATTTGAGACGGAAGAACCAACTATAAAATCATAAATGCTTCTATTATTTATGAACTTACAATCCATTACAAATCCTCCTTCAAAGAATGTCAGCTGATCAGAGGAGGTATTATTCAGTACATTACAATTTACCAGCATGCAACTTTGGAATACATGACCGTCTTTCATATGATTCTCTGATATAACACAATTATGTAAGGTGGATCCGGTACAAAGCGTACCATTCGAAGCATAGTTATCAGTAAGAATACAATCGGTCAGAACAGAATTAACTGCTCCGACACCAGACATCCAACATCTATTTAATTTTATGGCACAATGATCAAGGACACTATTCTCTACAGTATTATACTCTACAAGATTATATTGCAGACAACAATTTTCCAGTTGACAGGAATCAATGATTCTGTTACGTTGTATATTGGATATCATACAATTCCTTAAATAAGAACAGTAAGCTCCTGCTCCAGTCAAAAAATCTACCTCCATTGTTTCTATTCCTATTTCAGTATTTGTATTGGGATCAATAAATCCAACCGTATCAATTTCCGGAATTGTACGCTCTCCTTTTGCACTCAAAAAGAAAAAATTATCTTTTGAAAACCGTTTATTAGATGGTTGATTATTAGCCCAATTTTCAATAGATTCCTCGTCAAACGGAAACTTATAAATGGAGTCGCTTCTACTCTTTTTAGTTAATGAAATGTACTCTAACCAAAATAAATTTGGAGTATACGAACTTTTAATTGTGAGTCCGTTGAGAAGGGCTGTGCTGTCAGTTCCCTCACCATCAACTATATGGTAGGGGTCGCTCAATTCCCCGCTTAAAATGGTTTGGTGGGTGAACTCCCAGGGTTCCACAATACCACTGGTATCGATATCGGAAAGCAGGCGCTCCTCTACAGCAGTTTCCGTACCGGCAAATCCGCCGTAGAGTATTACATTGTTTCGTGGATAAAATGAGATGGTAGGATCGTCGGTTAATGTTGGATAGTAAGTGCCTGCGGCTACCCACACCTCTCCGCCTCCCGCAGCATGCAGCGAATCAATTGCTGTTTGCAGTTCATGGGTGGCTGTGGCCCAACTGGCATGATCATCAACCGAGGTAAAGGCTACTCCATCGGTGGTTACATATACAATTTTAATGGCTAATCCATTGGCTGTTAATAAGAATGCTAAGAGAATTGCGAATAATAGTTTCATGGTAAAGTTCGGGTTAAACGGTTATTTCACCAACATGTCAGAAAAGTGTTTTTTTAGAAATTTCAGATATCTCTGAATTTTAATGAAAAATCCTTAATAAAGCAACTATTTTTCGCTAACAGTGTGAATGTATTGATCAGCACCGTTAAATCTGGGATAGAGCAGCAAAGCAATAGACTAAATTCACCCTGACAGGGTACTTTTTAACTAATATCACTCCAGTCGAATTGTGTGGTTCGCATGCCTTTCAGCATCTTAAGCAGTAAACTGTTTTTCGGATCGGCGAGTTTTGGATCTTCCTCCAGCACCTGTTCGGCTATATCCCGGGCATACTGAACCATCTGACCGTCGCGTGCCAGGTTCGAGATCTTCAGATCGAAAGGGACTCCGCTTTGCTGCGTTCCCTCGATATCTCCCGGTCCGCGAAGTTTTAAATCAGTTTCAGCTATTTCAAAGCCATCGTTGGTCTGTATCATAGTGTCGATCCGTTTTTTCGCTTCATTGGAGAGTTTATAGCCTGTCATCAGTATGCAATAACTCTGATCGGCACCCCTACCTACCCTGCCCCTCAGCTGATGCAATTGGGAAAGACCAAAGCGTTCGGCACTTTCAATGACCATAATAGAAGCGTTCGGAATATCCACTCCTACTTCAATTACAGTGGTAGCTACCATAATTTGGGCCTTACCCTCTGTAAACAATCGCATACCGTATTCCTTATCCTGAGTTTTCATACGACCGTGTACACATACTACCGTGTAACCGGGAGGCTTGAAGAATTCGGTAACACCGGCATATCCGTCTTCCAATGCTATATAATCCAGTTTCTCCGATTCCTCGATCAACGGGTATACTATAAATACCTGCTGCCCGCGATCGATCTGATTCCTCAGGAAACCATACATCAGCAGTCGTTTCGATTCATAGTAATGAGTGGTTTGTATGGATTTTCTTCCCGGTGGCATTTCATCGATAACCGACACATCCAGATCGCCATACAGGGTCATGGCCAGCGTGCGGGGTATGGGTGTGGCTGTCATAACCAGAACATGCGGAGGTTGGGTATTTTTTTTCCATAAGCGCGCCCGCTGCATCACGCCAAAACGATGCTGCTCATCGATAATGGCAAGCCCCAGATTGGCAAACTGCACCGTATCTTCCAACAAAGCATGTGTCCCGATCAAAAGTTTTAGCGAGCCATCCATTAATTCCTCAGAAATAACCTCACGTTCCTTTTTTCGGGTAGAACCTGTTAACAACTTAACATTGACATTGATACCGGTTAGCATCCCTGTCAGCGTATTGTAATGTTGCATAGCCAGAATTTCGGTAGGTGCCATCAAACAGGTCTGGTAGCCATTATCAATAGCCAGTAATACTGACATTAAAGCAACAAGCGTTTTGCCGCTTCCTACATCGCCCTGTAACAAGCGGTTCATTTGTTTACCTGAACCCAGATCGGCACGTATTTCGCGCATGACCCGTTTTTGTGCTTCCGTTAACTCAAATTGCAGGTTCTGTTTGTAAAATATATTGAAATAGTCGCCTACCTTGCTAAAAGAAAATCCCTTAAACTGCTGGCTACGTCCGAATTTCAGTTTTAGTATTTTTAGCTGGATGGCAAAAAGTTCCTCAAATTTCAGCCGGTGCTGAGCTTTTTTAATATCGTTGGAATCTGCAGGAAAATGTATTTTCTTTAAAGCCTCGCCTAATGGTATTAATCGTAATTTCTTAACCAGATAATCGGGCATGCTTTCATGGATGATCAGATTATCCTGCTGAAAGAGAGTTGTAATAAGCTTCCGGAATGTTTTGGAACTGATATATTGTCCGCGCAATTTCTCGGTAAGACTGTATTGAGGATACAGGGAAGTGCCTGCCGAAGTTTCGAATGAGGCGGCCCTTTCCATTTCAGGGTGCGCAATATTATACTTTCGCCCGTACAATGCAGGACGACCAAATACAATATATTCGACACCCATCTCAAAATTCTTCTCTACCCACTTAATTCCCTGAAACCAGATCAATTCGATGGATCCGGTAGTATCGCTGAACGTGGCAACAAGCCGCTGCCGGTATTTTGCCCCTTCTTTACGAAATGAGGTTATGCGTCCGCGTAGTTGAATATAGGTATGCGAGGTATCTATTTCAGCAATGGAATAGATCTTGGTCCGGTCGATGTATTTGTATGGATAATGACGCAGGAGATCACCAATAGTAAATAAACCCAACTCCTTTGCAAAGATTTCGGCTCTTTTCGGACCCATGCCTTTCAGATACTTTATGTCGGTAGCCAGTATATTCTGCATTGAATCTAAGCTGATGAATCTATGAATCTCTTTTATTAAAAAATACGACTAAGATTCACTAACTAATAATAAACAAAAATAAGTGAATCTAAGTCGGGTTAATCCGCTTTAGCACAGAAATTCCTCACAATCTGTAATCGGGGCGGACTAAATATCGGAATATCCGTTGAAATTAAAAATTCAGAGATGGTTAAATTATATTGAAAAGATAATTTTCTTTATCGAAATATGATTACGATGCTATTATTCCGTCGCCATGGGTAAAGTAAACGTAAAAGTCGATCCCTTTCCAAGCTCACTCTCTACCCATATATTACCACCGTTCTTCTCAATAAACTCCTTACACATTATCAATCCAAGTCCTGTTCCTGTTTCACCCGATGTCCCTTCTGTAGAAAAGGAACGATCTAAAGAAAACAACTTATCGATTTTTTCCGAAGGAATACCTATGCCGGTATCGGAAACCACTGTTTTAATCAGTTTTGATTTTTTATCGATCGTTACAAAAACTGTAATTTTACCACCGGGTTGAGTGAATTTTACTGCATTACTTAACAGATTCCTGATAATAGTTTCAGCCATATTACTGTCACAATAAGCTTGTTGTCCTATTTCCGGAAACTTGGTTGAAACCGTAATTTGTTTTTCCTGTATTCCTTCTTTAAGTAAAAGCATATTAGAGTTTATCAGCTGGATCAGGTCAATATTTTCGGGTTGAATAACCATACGGCCGCTTTGCGACCGGGCCCAATCCAGTAAATTCTCAAGCAGATTATAAGTCTTCTTAGCTGAGATGAAAATGTTATCAATATATAGGTCGCGTTTTTCAGGTAGTAATTCTTCGATCCTTATTTTAAGCATTTCAGAAAATCCCATGATTACATTAATCGGATTTTTCAGATCGTGCCCGATGATAGAGAAAAACTTATCCTTCATCGTATTCAATTCGCTCAACCTATCATTTGTCGTAACAAGTTGTTCATTAGCGGTACTTATTTCTTCAGCCTGTTCTTCAATTTGCTGCTGCCTCTCTTCTAACAGCACGTTGGTCTCATTAAGTTCTGTGGTCTGGTCGGTCAGGAGTTTATTCTTAGTATTCAATTCTTTTGTTCTGTTTCGAACTTCCTTTTCAAGGTATAAATTTCGTTTTCTTATTTGTGCTACCCTGATAAAAAAAATCGCAAGCAGAAAGACTATTGAAACCAATGCGACAGCAACCCTGAACCACCATGTCTTCCAAAATGGAGGCGAGATAATAATTATTATTGAAGTTCCCACTTCATTCCAGATATGGTCATTGTTTGAAGCAATAACTCTGAATATGTATTCACCGGGATTCAGGTTAGTATAGGTTGCCATGCGATGATCAGCATCCACCTCTATCCATTCTTTATCAAAATTCTCCATCTTATACCGGTAACGATTATCTTTTGGGGAAGTATAATCGAGAGCTGCAAACTCAATACCGAATACATTCTGATCATAATTCAGTTTTATTTCATCCGTTTCACTAAGCGATGTTTTTAAAATACCATCCGGACCCCCGATCTCAATTTTCCTGTTGAATAAATAGAGATTAGTCAGGACTACCGGTGGTATGTGTGAATTATCCAATAACTTTTCCGGCCAGAACCTGTTGAAACCATTTATCCCGCCAAAGTAACAATCACCGTTATCGGTTTTTAAAAACGACGAATAGGTGAATTCCAAATCCTGAAGACCATCGTCTATATTATAGGTACGGACTTCCATGCTCAGGTAATTAAACCGGCATATTCCATTACTGGTACTCAACCATAAATTGCCATCATCATCTTCAATTATTCCGTTTATATTATTGCTTGGTAGATCGTTTTGTGTGGTAAATGCGGTGAATGTTCCGGCAGATCTGTTGAAGCGATTTAATCCGCCTCCCATGGTTCCTATCCATAAATTCCTTTTGGAATCTTCAACTATGACTTTAACAAAATTATTGCTCAGGCTTGTACTGTCATCCTGATAATTTAAATAACGTACGAAAGTACCTTTCTCCCTGTCCATGAGGTTCAATCCACCTCCATCTGTCCCGATCCACAAATGATTGTAGCTATCTTCATAGATGTACATAATACTATTACTGCTGATACTATTGGGACGATTGCTGCTGTTGTAGTACCTGATAAACTGGTCTTTTTCTTTGACGTACCGGTTGAGGCCGTCTAAAGTACCAATATACATATCTCCTTTGCTGTCCTGGAAAATATGCCATATATGATTGCTGGAAATACTGCGGGAATCATCCGTATTATTCCGATAATATTTGTATGTATTTTTTTTTCGGTCGAAGATATTCAGACCTTCCTCATAGGTACCTATCCACAACAATCCATCATTAGCCTCAGTTATCCATTTCACCACATCCCCGCTTATTGAATTCCTGTTATTTTTATTATGTCTGAAATGTTGAAAGGTGCCGCTCTCAGTATCGAACAGGTTGAGACCGCCACCATCCGTTCCCACCCAGATATTACCATCGGAGTCTTCTTCAAAACACAGGACGGCATTGTGGCTTAAACTTTTATTATTATTCAATATCTGATGATAGTGTTCAAATTTTCTTTTATTTTTGAAATAAATATTCAAGCCTCCGTTATAATTACCTATCCAGATATTTTTCTGAAAGTCCTCATAAATGAACTGAACCTGATCATTGCTTAAACTTGTCGGATCGTAAGGATTACTTCTGATATAGGAGAACCTCTGATCAGACAGGTTAAGTATATTTATTCCCCCACCATCGGTCGATATCCAAAGCTCATTATCATTATAAAGCATTGCATCTGTTATCACCTTATTATTAAGATGGGCATTTGGTGTCCCATAGGTGTAATGCCTGAAAGTTTCATCTTTAATAGTAAAGCAGTATAATCCCTCATTCTCCGTTCCTACCCAGATATTTCCCCTGTGATCGTTACAAAAACGAACTCCAAAGTTAGTGGGAGATAGATTTAATGAGTTGGGCCGGGAAAAAGCATAGTACTGAAAATTGTCATTCTCTTCTACATAGCGATGAATTCCACCTCCGTTGGTTCCTATCCAAATAGTTCCATTATCGTCTTCTATAACCGAAAATACGTCATCGTTCATCAGGCTGCCCGGATCTTCAGGATCGTGCATATACCTTTTAAAGCCATCTTCTATGCTGATGAACCGATTCAATCCACCTCCCCGTGTGGCTAACCATAGGCGGCCTTTTGAATCCTCAAAAATACCTCTGATATTATTCGAAGAAATACTGGTGGGATCACCCGGATTATTAGTAAACCTGGTAAAACTGTTGGTTTCATTGGAGTATAAATTCAGTCCACTTATCATTGTTCCCGCCCATAAGTTGTTCTTGCTATCAACAAGCAGGCTTGTAATCCTATTGCCACTTATAGTATTACTATTTTTCGGATCGTTCAGAAAAATTTTAAAAGTGTAACCGTCGTAATTATTGAGCCCGCTATGGGTGCCAATCCAGATATATCCCCGGTTATCCTCAACAATGCATGATACAGCACTGTGCGAGAGCCCTTCCTTACTGGTAAGATGCTCAAAATGCAAGGTGGATTCATGGCAAAAACTTACTATTGGAAAACAAATTAATAAAATATCGAAGAACAGAAATAGTGCTGGTTTTTGAAGTTTTAGTCTATTGATCATTCTATATTGATTGTAATAAAAAAAACCTAAAAGTTAATGACAGCAAATGCCGGCCTCATTTTATACTTTAAGTTACTACTATTTTTTTTGAGATTTTAGATTTGATTTTAAATTCTTTTTTTGAATACTAATTCTATCCAAATTCTACAGGTTTTTTGTTACATTTGATAGAAGGGTGAAAAAGGGGAAAAATTTTTGTTATGAATAATTTACAAAGCAAAGAACGTTCTCACTCCATACTTGATAACCTGTTGGAAGGATGCCAGATCATTGGATTCGACTGGAGGTACCTCTATCTTAATAAGGCTGCAGAAGGTCATAACCAGCGGTCGAATATAGAACTGCTGGGCAACAAATATACGGATATGTGGCCGGGGATTGAGAAGACACAGGTATTTCGTATCATGAAACATTGTATGGAAGAGCGGGTATCTCAGCAGATGGAAAATGAATTTGTTTTTCCGGATGAAACCGTTGGGTGGTTCGACCTGAGCATTCAGCCCGTACCCGAAGGGATTCTTATTCTATCCATCGATATCACTGAGCGTAAGGGGTCGGAACTTACCATAAGGGAGTCCGAAGAAAAATACCGGTCATTGTTTAATAACAATTATGCCGTGATGCTGATAATTGACCCTGAAACCGGGGCGATTGTTGATGCAAATCCCGCTGCTTGTCAGTATTATGGATGGACAACTCGGGAATTCAGGGAGAAAAGCATCACGGCCATCAACACTCTCTCAAAAAATGCTGTTTTTAAAAAAATGGAAACGGTAAAAACAGAGGGGTATGGTCATCTTTTCTTTCAACACAGGTTAGCTAATGGTGAAATAAGGGAAGTGGAAGTGCATAGCGGACCCATTAAAATTAGTGGAAAATCCTTGCTTTATTTCATTGTACACGACATCACAGAGCGCAAGCTGGCAGAAGAAGTAATTCATCGCAGCGAAGAACAGTTCAGAACTTTATTCATGTCCATGAGCCAAGGATTCTATCTCTCAGAGATCATCTATGATAATAAGGGCAATCCTTGCGATTACAAATACCTGGAAGTCAACCCAAAGTTTGAGCAGATCATAGGACTCAGTCGTGATCAGATCCTTGGGAAACGGTATAAGGAATTAGTGCCGGTTGACACTACTCAGTGGTTAGAAAATTATTGCAAGGTAGCACGTACCGGAGAATCTCTCAACTATGAGTTTTATTCCAATGAATATCAGATGTATTTCGAGACTTTTTCCTACCAACCGGTCAAGGGTCAAGTATCCGTTTTTGTTTTAGATATTACTGAGCGTAAGAAGGCGGAAGAACTATTACGTGAAAATGAACGCAGACTTTCTACTCTAATGGGAAATCTGCCCGGAATTGCCTACCGCTGTGCAAATGACAAAGACTGGACGATGGAATATGTAAGCGGGGGATGTTTTGAGTTGACAGGTTACGTGCCCGACGAACTGGTTAACAATTCTGTTATATCGTTTAATGAATTAATCCATGAAGAATATCAGGAATACTTATTTAATAAATGGCAGGATGTTTTAAGACTGAAAGAAACTTTTCAGGATGAATATAGAATTATCACAAAAGACGGAAAAGAAAAATGGGTTTGGGAACAAGGATGCGGGGTTTACTCAGATGATGATAAAGTGATTGCCCTGGAAGGATTCATTGCCGATATCACCGAACGGAAGTTAGCGGAACAAAGAATCGAACGTTATAGCCGCATCTTCGAAGACTCACTAAATGAAATATATCTGTTCGCCGCAGATACTTTGATATTTACCCAGGTGAACAGGGCGGCCCAACAAAATCTGGGCTATACGATGGAAGAATTACAAAAACTAACACCATTGGATTTAAAGCCTGAATTAACAAGCGAATCGTTTGCAAAATTGACAGCGCCCTTGCGCAAGGGTAAACAGGGAAAAATTGTTTTTGAGACTGTTCACAAACGTAAGGACCAATCACTTTATAATGTGGAAGTCCATTTGCAGCTCCTGAAATATGAACATGAATCCTTATTCGCCGCAATTATTCTTGACATCACCGGGCGGAAACGGATGGAGGAGAATTTAGAAGCAGCAAAAAATCATCTGGATTCATTGGTTAAAGCAAGCCCAACTATAATTTATACCTGTGAGGTTTCTGATGAATACGCCGCAACCTTTATCAGTGAAAACATTCTTTTTGTTTTCGGTTATACGCAGCAGGAATTCCTTTCCTATCCTACATTTTGGACCGATCATATCCATCCCGAAGATAAGGAAAGAATATTTTCCGACCTTGTTAATATCTTAGATAAAGGATTGCATATCCATGAATATCGTTTTCGAATTAAAGATGACTCTTACCATTGGGTACGTGATGAGTTAAAAGTGACTTATGATAATAATCTGAATCCCATAGAGATGAGTGGATATATAACTGACATCACCGAGCGAAAGCGGGCTGAAGAGCTGATTATTCATGAACGCAGCATGTTACGTACCCTTATAGATAACCTTCCGGATTTGATCTATGTCAAAGATATTGATTACCGGAAAGTCATAGCCAATAAGGCAGATATTAAGAATATCGGATTTAAGAAGGAAGAAGATGTTCTTGGGAAAACTGATCTGGAACTATTCCCCGGGCCGATAGGAGAACGCGGGTATGCTGATGATAAAGTGGTGATCAGTTCAGGGAAAGCAATAATTGAACGTGAGGAAGATTTTGTAAATAAAAAGGGGGAGAGACTATGGCTTCGGACATCCAAACTTCCTTTACATGATAAAGATGGAAAAATTACAGGGCTTGTCGGTATTGGCCATGATATAACCCACCGTAAAGAAAATGAAGAGGAACTGGTAAGGGCAAAGGAAAAAGCCGAAGAGAGCGACCGGTTAAAAACGGCATTTCTGCATAATATATCGCACGAAATACGTACTCCCATGAACGCTATCACAGGTTTCGCCAGTCTTTTGAATAACCCCGGCCTTCCACCTAACAAGATAACGGATTATACAACAATAATATCCAACAGCAGCCATCAGTTATTGTCCATTATTACGGATATTATACACATTGCAACTATAGAAGCCGGACAGGAAAAAGTTGTGGAAAAAGAAATGAATCTTAACTACCTGCTGAATACCCTCTATCTTCAATTTGAGGCTGTGGCAAAGCCAAAAGGTATCCGGCTGATCATAGAAACTCCTCTGGACGATTCTGAATCGGACCTTATAACGGATGAAACCAAATTATCAGAAATCCTCACCAATCTTATTAATAATGCACTGAAGTTCACCAAGAAGGGCACGGTCACCATCAGTTATACGGTGATAAATACTTTTCTGGAATTTTCTGTCAAAGATACGGGAATAGGCATTCCTGCCGGGATGCATGAAAAAATCTTTGATCGTTTCCTCCAGGTCGATCATACAGTGACCCGGGAACATGAAGGTACGGGGCTCGGTCTGTCGATATCCAAAGCCTATGTTAATCTCCTGGGGGGGGAAATATGGGTTGCTTCGCAGCCTGATAAAGGTTCTGATTTTTGCTTCACGATACCTTTTAATAGAAAGTCATCTATTAGTATTTCCGAATCGCATGTAGAATCTGAACAAGAATTGCAACTCAATGATGCAAAAACCATCCTGATTGCCGAAGATGAGGATATGAACTATTTTCTTGTTGAAGAATATTTAGTCAATCCTGACATTACTCTTTTAAGAGCCAGGAATGGAATCGAAGCGGTTGAGCTATTTAAATCGGATGCTACCATCGACCTGGTACTGATGGATATTAAAATGCCGCGTATGGATGGGTATGAGGCAACACGAAAGATAAGAGTCATTAATCCCGATATCCCAATAGTTGCAATTACGGCCTATGCCCAGGCCGAGGACAAAGGTAAAGCAATCAATGCTGGCTGCTCAGCCTATATTCCTAAGCCGGTAATTAAAAAAACTCTGCTGGCTGTGATCGGTAAATTCCTGCTCAGTAAATAGCTCAAGGAGTAAGGAGATTGGAGTTGGTCTATTATCTATGCCTGAATAGTATTATGAGATTCCTAAACATTCCTGCTTACATCTGTTTGGCACTATATAAATGTCTGAGAATATATCCCTTAAACAGTTTCCAGGGTAAAAATGAATTTACTGCCTTCACCGGGCTGGCTTTCAGCATGAATAGTACCGCCATCTCGTTCTATAAAATCTTTACAAATAATTAATCCCAGTCTGGTACCTTTTTCATCAGCAGTAACCCTTTCTGAATGATGCTCGTCGATGTGAAACAATTTTGATACTACCTCCGATTCCATACCAACACCACTATCGATAATATTTACTTCGGCAGTTTTATTCTTTTTATCCCCGGTTAATCGGGCTGATATACCAATACTACCTCCTGCGGGTGAAAATTTTATGGCATTCGAAAGCAGGTTCCTGATAATGGTTGAAAGCATCTGCCAGTCGGCCCATACCGTGATGTCATGAGGTACCTCACAACTTACAGTAATATTTTTCTCTTCAGCTACGCTGCCCATTAAAGATACAGATTCCGCAACCAGTTGTTCCAGGCTTATCACCTCGGGATTGTAGGTAATTAATTTCCGTTGAGTAAGCGCTCATGTCAGTAAATTTTCCAGTAAAGCATGCGCATTTTTTGTAGCCTGATGAATGGCTTCGATCATTTTCTTTTGTTTTGCCGCATCGTATTTCCCGGCATTCTTTGTCAGCAGATCAGAAAAACCCAGTATCAGGTTAAACGGACTTTTCAGATCATGGGCAATAATAGAGAAGAGCTTATCCTTGGTAGCATTACTCTCTTTCAGTTCGGCCTCCGATTGTTTCAGATCCTCTTCTGTTTTTAAACGCTCTATTTCGGCCGATACCCTTGCCCAGATAATCTTTAAAATATCCTTTGCATAGGAAGGTATTATAAGTTTTTTGCGCGAAACGGTACAAATAACGCCATTTGCTTCTCCCTCTTTATTGTATAAGGCTGTTCCTATATAGCCCTCAGCGCTTAAATCGACAAGGATCTTATCTTTCGGAAATAAGTTAATTACATCTTTATCGAATTCGCAATACC
>Ga0307422_1001338_pt1 | contig 12968 bp, 16 predicted proteins | sample SalMarWE160290MG_FD_202153 | JGI IMG/M metagenome (GOLD analysis project Ga0307422, IMG submission 202153) | Salt marsh sediment microbial communities from the Plum Island Ecosystem LTER, Massachusetts, United States - WE1602-90 | ecosystem: Environmental > Aquatic > Marine > Intertidal zone >...
CCCCGACGGTGTCAGCTTTTGACTTATCCTTTTTCTCATTCATAATAGATAATATAAAATAGATTATTCATAGTTTTTGCTACAAAACACGAAACAACTGTTAATAAAAACCTGCTAGGCATTGCTCAAATATATTCTTAAATGAGTAAATATTTTCAATTTTTGTTTGATGAGGGAAAAATATGAAGAAATACGATGTTGTTGTAATAGGTAGTGGTTCTGGCGGAGAAATAGTTGATGCAGCACTTAACAATGGTTTCTCCGTGGCATGGGTTGATAAGGGTCCTCTTGGTGGAACTTGCTTGAATGTTGGTTGTATTCCTTCCAAAATGCTTATTTATCCAGCGGACCGTATAATGGAAATTAAAGAAGCGAAAAAACTGGGCATTAAAGCAGAAATTAAAGATATTGATTTTAAAAAAATCATGGAGCATATGAGAGAACCAATTCGTGAGAGTCATAAGCAGATGGAAAGTGGTTTGAAAACTCCCATGAAAAATTTTCAATATTACAAGGGCGAAGGATATTTTGTTGATGACTACACAATTGAAATAAACGGTGAACAAATAAAAGGAAAAAAGATTTTTATCGGCTCTGGTGTTCGCCCTTTAATTCCCCCAATTAAAGGAATTGAAGATGTTGATTATCTCACAAATAATAATGTTTTTAATCTTACAGAAAAACCGGATAGCATTATTATTGTTGGAGGAGGTTACATTGCTGTTGAGTTTGCTCATTTTTTTTCTGCGATGGATACAAAGGTTACTATTCTTCAGAGGAGTAATAGACTTATTAAGAATGCTGAGCCTGAGATTTCTGATCTATTAAAGAATTTAATGGATAAAAGAATGGACATTGTTATAAATTTTGATGCTTCAGAGGTTAAAAAACAAGGGAAACAAATTGTAGTTGTAGGAAAGGATACAAGTTTAGATAAAGAGAAGCAATTCTCAGCTGAAAAAATAATGATTGCTACTGGTAGAGCATCTAATGCTGATTTATTAAAAGTTGAAAATACAGGTGTGGAAGTTGATGATCGAGGTTTTATCAAAGTAAATGAATATCTTGAAACAACAAAGAAGCACATCTGGGCTTTTGGAGATGCCATTGGAAAATATATGTTTAAACATGTAGCAAATGAAGAGGCGATACTTGCATGGCGTAATGCCATTGGTGAACATAAACACCCTATGGATTATAGCGCTGTTCCTTTTGCGGTTTTTACTTATCCACAAATAGCTGGTGTTGGTTTATCTGAAGAAGAAGCGAAAAAAAGCCATCAAATTTTGGTTGGAAAAGCTAAATACAGTGATGTTGCCAAGGGCGAAGCAATGGTGGAACTAGAATGTTTTACCAAGGCAATAGTTAACAAAGAAGATGGAAAGATTTTAGGATTTCACATTATTGGACCATATGCCCCCATACTTGTACAGGAGGTTGTCAATGCCATGGCCCTCGGTGGACAGATTGGTTACATTGGCCGTGGTATGCATATTCATCCAGCACTTCCAGAAATAATTCTAAGGACATTTGGTAACCTGAAAGAAACTTAAAAATTGGTACAAGGCATATTTTATAAATATGCTTATCTTCCAGATTGTGTAAATGGGAGGATTAAATGAAAAAGAACAGTTGGCAAATTAGTCTCGGCGTAATTCTTATAATTAGTTCTGTTATAATGTATCTAATTCACTACGTAATTTTTAGGGATCCTCACCATATTTTCATTTATCTAATTGGAGACATTGCCTTTGTTTTCATTGAAGTATTAATGGTGACATTAGTGATTCACAGTTTACTAAACATACGGGAAAAAAGAGAAAGACTTGAGAAGCTAAATATGCTTATCGGTGTGTTTTTTAGTGAGGTTGGAACAAGACTGTTGGTATTGTTTTCTGATAGTGACCCTAACTTAGAGAAAATTAAACAACGCCTTATAATAACTTCAGATTGGTCTGATAAAGAATTTAAACATATGAATAACCAGCTTAGAGAATATGAGTATAAGATCAATATTGATATGATTAATTTGGAAGATTTATACGATTTTTTTATGGTAAAAAATGATTTTCTCGTTAGGCTTTTAGAAAATCCTAATTTGTTGGAACATGAATCATTTACTGAAGTTTTACGAGCAGTATTTCATATTGTTGAAGAATTGGAACATAGAAAAAATATTAAGCAACTGTCAAAGAATGATCGTAATCACATAGCAGTTGATATTATGAGATCATATAATTTACTGGTATTTGAATGGTTAAGTTATATGAACTATTTAAAAAATAATTATCCTTATTTGTTTTCTCTTGCTATGAGACGTAATCCTTTTGATGAAAATGCAGTTGCAGAAATAAAATGAAGACTTGCCTCAGATAAAGCAAGCAAATAAAAAACCCCCCCAATTATATGTAGTTTTTCACCTGTAAAATCACGAAAAGCCGCCAGATTCATGTGACCCATTAGGTTCTGCTCCATCATCTATTAATATTATTACTTCATAATTAGGACCAATTATGAGAAAAGTAACCTTTGCAGCAGGATGTTTCTGGGGAGTAGAAGCAGTATTTGAAAGAACAAAAGGTGTTGAAAAAACAACAGTAGGATATACTGGGGGAAAAATAAAAAATCCAACATATGAACAAGTATGCACAGGTAAAACAGGACATGCAGAAGCATTACAAGTAATATACAATCCAAAAATAATAACATATGAACAACTGCTTGAAACATTCTGGATGACACACGATCCAACACAAAAAAATAGACAAGGACCAGATATAGGAACACAGTACAGATCAGCAATTTTTTATCACGATAAAGAACAAAAACAAAAAGCAGAACGATCGAAAAAGCAAAAAGAAAAAGAGCTTGGCATTAAAATTCAAACAGAAATAACACCAGCAAAAAAATTCTATCCTGCAGAAGAATACCATCAAAAATATCTAAAAAAACAAGATCTTAAAAACTGTAGAACCTGAAATTTTATTCTTCAAAATCAAGACTTAAAGAATTAATACAAAAACGTTTACCAGATGGTTTTGGTCCATCATCAAAAACATGGCCAAGATGGCGGCCCCCACAACGACTACAAACGGCTTCAGCTCTGTTAATCCCATACCTCCCATCTAATTTTATTTCAATGTTATCGCTTGAAATAGGCTCTTTAAAACTTGGCCAACCACTACCAGAGTCGAATTTCTCTTTTGAAGAAAATAGTTTATTTTTACAGCCTTTGCATAAGTAAAAGCCTTCTTTTTTGTTGTTAAGATATTCTCCAGTGAATGATTTTCCCGTTCCTTTTTCACGCAGAATATGAAATTCTTCTGAAGTAAGAATTTTATTCCATTCTTCTTTTGTTTTTTTAATTTTTCCCTTCATTTATTGCGCTCCTGCCGATATTTCTTAAAAAATTTAGGTTTTATTGATAACAAAATATGAAATATTAAAAGGATGACAAATGGAATGACAATATTTGAATGAATTAGATGTGAAACCGGTTTTGTAAGTGCAGAAAATGTAATAGATTCTATGATTTTATATTCAGTTATACCAAATCCAGTGACAATAAAGACAACTGTAAAAACTAATAATAAGTAATGCACACTTTTTCTGAGTAATCGATATGTATCCATAATACCCCATTATTAATCGAAGTAACTCTTATTTAAATCAGCTTTATTTGAATATCCTCTGCTCTCCCAGTATCCTTCATAATCAATGTCATCTGATAATTCAATTTCTGTGACCCATTTGATCCATTTATAGCCCCATTTGCTTTCTGCAACCAGTTGAAAGGGCCATCCTCTTTCAGAAGGTAGTGTAACATTGTTCATTTTAAATGCAAGTAGAATATTTTTATCATTTACATATTCAATTGGCAAGGACGTTGTATAACCGTCATATGCGTGGAAAATTACCATATTTGCGTTTTCAAGCAGTTCTGATTCCTCAATTATATCTTCTACGAGAATTCCATTCCACAGTATTTTAACACTCCAACCCTCAACGCAATAAAGAGTTACTATCTTTTTATAGTTTTGAAAATCGTTGATTGTTTCATTATAAATGTACGTTTTTGGATTTTTTACAAGACCCGTAATTTTGAGCGTGTAGTTATTTCTGTCAATGTATTGGGGTCCTTTTATGGAATTTTCTCTGAACTCATATACTGATGATAAATTCTCTCCATTGTATTCTCTTACTTCAACAGCATCTAATTCAAAATTTTCTTGTATGCAACCGCTTAACATGGTTATTATAAAAATTATCCCTATCAGTGTTATGATGTATTTTTTATTGATTAAATTTTTAGATTTTATCATCAACATATATTAGTTAACAATTGTTAATATAACTTCCGGTAATGCCAACGCGGCGGATTACAAATCGTGATTATTATTAGTTTTTTACTTAGAAAATCCAATCATAACTTCAATAGCTTTGTCACAAATCTCTTCAATTTTTTAATTTATAGAATACCGTAGCACCATGTGTGAAAATTTAAATTCTCTCGTATGTAGTCTTTTTCAATTCTATACAAATTCAAAATTGATATTTGATTTCACTTTTTATTCCTAAACAATCGAATGATGCCTAATAAGAAATTTCCTCTTGGAACTCTTTTCATATATGCTTTATAATCATCTCCAAACTTCTCAATCGAGTCTTTATCTGCCCTGATTAAATCAATGTGTGTCAATGGTATAATGGGAATACCCAGTATGATTATGATCCAGTGCTGGAAAAGCAGCATACCAGCAATTGCAAACATTATAAAGGTTACATACTGTGGATGACGAACAATAGAATATATGCCAGTATCAACAATTTTGGTAGTATGAATGTAACTTTTTCCCTTTTTTACTCTGCCTTTTTTACGGAATTCAAAGATCGGTAACATACCAAAAACTATACCTGAAAAAACATAAAGTCCAACACCGATATACGCTAATACTTCAATTTGAGAAACATCAGATATTAAATAAATACCAACGATGATTTGCGAGATAAAGAGCAGACTTGTGATAGTTGATGGGATAACACCAATCCATGAGAAACTTCTTTTTGACATTTTAGGTTACCTCACCTTTTATAATTTTCCAATCTGTTTCCATTTCTTAGCCAATATAACAATCCCATAAACTCCAGTTATAAAAAGAATGCAATCTTCATAACAGTCACTTACTCCAAGGCATTTGGGCAACCCCAGCAGTGCCCAAGGGAGTAATGCTACAAAGATCTTCTTATCAACTTTAGGCATCGCTGCTGCAACAAGTGCAATAGCTAGGACAGTCAATGGACATGGCATCAATGGGGTGCATGTCTTTGGATACACATGACCTAACGCGTATCCAATGAATGGATATAAGAAAACGAGCAAAATCAAAATTAATGTAAGATATTTCATATGCCTCACTTCAGGGAATCTAAATTCAATTTTTTTCATGAAGATATCCAATGCAAAGAGGATCGAAATAATAACGAAAAGTACAGCTCCCAGATAAGAAAATGGTGATGGTTCTGCATACAACAAGAAAAATACTATAGCATTCCATGCAAATGCAAATGAGAGAAATACTTTCATCAGCATATTTGCTCTATTGCTCGGTTTTGTAAATACAAAGAACATCAAAACAACTGCTACAGCAGTCATGGCGACCTGCACGCCAAGCGTAGCATCATTATACACTCCAATTTGACTCCAAAACGTTTCAGTTGTAAGCATTTTATTTAGCTCCCTTAACCTGAAATACATCATTGTAACAATTTTCTGTTAATAAAGCCAACAGTCTTTACACTATAGGATAGATTGATAGAATCCTCAAAATATCTTTGGTATTACATCCAACAGATGGCTACAGGCAAACAAAAAATAGACGTTTCAAATGCAGTGTCTCTCATGTAAAATAGGCCTAACCCGTCAGGCTCATTGATTTTTTGTATAATAATTTCAAAGTAATGATTTAACAGATATCAACGGTGTTATATACAGGAATCTGATACGATGAATAACATGGTGGAAAAGAGAGCACTTGGAACTTTTGAAAAATATCTGACAATTTGGGTTATAGTCTGTATTATTGTTGGTATTTTATTAGGTAAAATCTTTCCAAATGTTGCAGAATTTCTTAATATCTTACAATATTTTCAAGTTTCTCTCCCCATTGCTATTTGTCTGTTTTTCATGATTTATCCTATCATGGTTCAGATTGATTTTAAAAAAATTGTTGAAGCAGGAAAAACACCAAAACCTGTAGCACTTACTCTTGTTGTGAACTGGGCTATTAAACCGTTTACAATGGCATTTTTCGCCTGGTTATTTATGAGCATTATATTTTCTTCTTATCTTGACCCAGAGCTTGCGTCAAGCTATACAGCTGGTATGATCCTTCTTGGTGTAGCCCCATGTACAGCAATGGTCCTGGTTTGGAGTTATCTATCAAAAGGAAACATGGGACATACACTTGTTACGGTAGCAATAAACTCATTATTTATGCTAGTTTTATATGCTCCACTTGCAGGTTTTCTTCTTGGAGTAACTGATATTATTGTACCCTGGGAAACAATTGGTTTATCAGTAGGGATATATGTAGGGATACCGCTTATTGCTGGATATATAACACGTTCACAATTACTAAAACGTAAAGGCAAGGAATGGTTTGAAAAATCATTTGCACCATCGTTGCATTACATAGCAATTATAGCACTTCTGATAACACTTATACTTTTATTTAGTTTACAAGGTGATGTTATACTAGAACAACCAATAATTATTGCAATGATTTTCATTCCATTATTTATTCAAAATCAGTTAATTTTTTGGCTTACATATGGCGGAGCAAAAATCATTGGACTTTCTTATGAAGATGCGGCACCATCTGCACAGATTGGGGCCAGTAATCATTTTGAGGTAGCAATAGCTGTTGCTATAATGCTATTTGGCTTATCCTCTGGTGCAGCATTAGCAACAGTTGTTGGAGTTCTAATGGAGGTTCCTGTAATGCTATTACTTGTTAAAATCAGTTTAAAAACACAGCATTGGTTTAAAAAAAGCTAATGAATTTTTATACCTATGCATACAAACAAAAAATAGACGCTCTAAATGCAGTTTCTCTCCTGTAAAATCCTTCTAACCCGCCAGGCTCGTTGATTTTGTTACTATTAAAAGAAAAATATAAGTTTGTTTATTAACTACATTTTTTGAGGATTTATTCATGAACACGGTAATAAAGGATGTTTTACAATCTGAAAAAAAACATAAAGAAAAAGTAACAATATTAACAGAGAGAATTAAAGAAGATGAAAAATTAATTGATGCTTTATTTGATCTTTTAAAAACAGGAAATGATGTTGAAAAAGGAACTTCAGCAGAGGTTATGAAGTTTGTTTCAAAGGATAAACCTGAACTGATGAAACCTTACATCGATACGTTAGTTGAATTTATTAATTACAAAGCTCCTCGAGTAAAATGGGGGGCTCCGGAATCAATAGGAAATCTAGCACAAAAATATCCAAAAGAAGTAGAAAAAGCAATTCCAAATCTTTTAAAAAATACAAAAGAAAAGAGTACAGTTGTTAGATGGTGTGCTGCTTATGCTTTAACAGAAATTGCAAAATATAATTCTAAAAAACAGGGAGATCTTATCTTAATATTTAATAAAATAATAAAATCTGAACAAAATAACGGTGTAAAAAATTTATATATTAAAGCACTAAAAGTAATTGAAAATAAATGACCATTTAGAATAGATATAGTTTGAACAAACAATTACAATATCACTATCATTCTATGCAATTTTTCTCCTGTAAAATCCCCTTAACTCGCCAGGCTCATAGTATCTAAAGTGAAATTATCAGACCTATTAGGTTTTTAATTATTGCTGTTTAATTTTTACCCTTATCTTTGGAACAACATATATAATAATCCAGATCAAAATAGGAAGAATTATAAAAGCCATCAAATCACCTGTGTTACCTGTAAATGCTAGAACATCAGCAAAGTTTCTTAAACCTGCAAGATAAATAATTATTGGTGGAACTGCAGTTAGTGCCCAGGCAGCAGGTTTTTTCAACCTGAGAAATTCCTTGCTGTTACTTTGCTGTGCAAGACCCAACCCTATATAACTCGTTGTTATAGCAATTAAAGGTAATGCATTGCCAACAATTTTTCCCATGCCATTATAAATGTCTTCAAGTCCCTGGGTTGCTACTTGTGGAGTATTTTTACCAAATGTCATCAGGAATATTACCATAAAAACCGCGTAGATGATAGTAGGTATAAGGAAAGCAAGGACAAGAACTTTCTTCGTTTTCTCGTAGCTTCCAATTCCTCGGTAAACATCTGGTATAACTGTATGGAAACCAAAAGCAAATATGACAACACCCACCATGGAAAATATTCCACCAAGATCTGCATAGAGCGCATTCTGTAACCTTGCATGGGGAAGAAGCATAACAGTAACACCTATGAAAAGCGCGATCAACACGAAACCCATTATCAACTCTGTTTTTCCACTCGCCTCCAAACCTAAGTATATTACAGATGAAGCAAGTATCCAGAATATAATAGCTCCAACAATCTCATTAACTCCAAATAAAGTAGTAAAAATATTTCCCATTCCTGCTATATATGCCAGAAACGCTCCGAAACCTGTTATCATGATGCTGATATACATTATCCATCCACCAGATTTTCCTAGAGCTCTATGAGCAATAGTACTCATTTGAGCTCCGCCCATTTCAGCAGACACTTTTAAAACAATGAATGCTGTGAAAAGCATTAGCAGCATGGCTCCAAATAAAATACCTATCGCAGGGATAAGGCCAACCTTTGAAGCAGCATAAGGTAAACCAAGAACTCCTGCCCCCACCAGTGTCCCCACGAGTATCGCCAGGCCTTCTAATGGTGTTATTCTAAGTTTTTCAACTTTTATTGTGGTTAACCTAAAAGCAGCGATCTGTGTATTTCTTCTAATTTGTTGGAGATGTATTTTTTCTCTTTCTAATCTCCTTCTTTTCAGTATCTTTCTTTTTCTATCAATTTCTTTTTTACAGGAAAATGAAGTTTTGTTCTTGAGAGTATTCTTAGCCATTGGAATTATTCTAAAAATGGATTATTCTTCTTCACCAGACTCTATGACTATTGCTGTCGTTGTGTCAATAACTCCATTTATTTTGTAGATGATGGAGACAATCTCTCTTGTAAGTTCCTTTAGATCCTTTGCATCTACCCGAAGTATTACATCATAGGGTCCGGTTACTCCTTTCGCTTCTTTAACCATGGGCAGTTTTTTAATTATACTTTTAATTACTTCCTCAACTTTATCAACCTCTACAGTTAACAATATAAACGCCTCTATCATCTTTATCAACAATCCATTAAGATATACACATTCTATTTAAGGTTTTATTCAATTTCAGTTTCACTACCATGTAATTAGAATTACAAGGGGTAGATAATGGATAATAAGATATCTATATACAAACAGAAAATAGGCATTCTAAATACAGTTTTTCTCCTGTAAAATCCTTCTAAACCGCCAGGCTCGTTTTTGTCAAATGATGCTCCCAAAAGATTAATATACTTCGTAATAATATACGCCATACTTAACAAAAATGTTAAGGTAAGTGTATAAAAATGCGAATTAATTTGCTACAACAACTTGCAAAATTTGGAAATACTTTCACAGTAAATGAAGCTATTAAAGAATTAAAAATCCCTCGAGAAGTGCTATGGGTTCTACTTTCTAGGTTAGAACAACAAGGCAGAATTGAACGTATTGAAAGAGGGAAATACATGATTATCCCCCTTGGAGTGGAAAAGGGAAAATATACACTTAATGAATTCACTTTGGGAAATATTGTAGTTGATCCCTGCATTATAGCTTATTGGTCAGCTTTACATCATCATGGATTAACAGAACAAATACCTCTAACTGTATTTATCCAAACTACATCAAGAAAGAAAAAACGAGAACTTAAAATCTTTGGCATTCCTTATAAAATCATTAGAGTAAAACCTGAAAAAATATTTGGAACAGAAAAACTATGGCTAGATGAAACAGAAGTTATGATTACAAACAAGGAAAAAACTATCATAGATTGTCTGGATAAACCAAAATATGCTGGAGGGATAATAGAAGTTGCAAAAGCATTACAGGAAAATAGCATTGATCTTGAAAAATTAAAGGAGTATACAATAAAACTTGACAACTCTGCTGTGACCAGAAGACTTGGGTACTTATGTGATAAACTTGGAATTCCAATGAATTTAGATTATAATGAAATGAAGAAATATCTAAAAAAGGTAAGAAATTACATTCCACTAGACCCTACAATGCCTCATGAAGGGTTCAAAGACACAAAATGGCAAGTAATTGTTAACTGGGACGAATATGATTAAACAATCAGAAATCAAAAACATATCTAGACAATATATAGTGCCTATAAGTACAATAGAACGAGATTATACACAAAATTGGATATTATCATTTCTACCAAAAATGGCCTTTAAAGGTGGAACATGTCTTCGTAAAGTATATTTCAAAGACTATCGATTTTCAGATGATCTTGATTTTACACTATTGGAAGAAACGGACATTGCCAAACTAGAGGATAAAATATTAAATGCTATTCAGCAAGCAAAAACCAGATCAAACATAAAATTTATCGATGAAATAAATTCAAAAGAGGTAAGAAATGGTTACTCATTTGATATTTACTTTCGAATAACTAGAGTGGCAGGTTCTCCGCTTAAAATAAAACTTGATATAACTAAAAATGAAAACGAGCATCTAATGATAAGATTACGCAAAAAGTAATAAATCACCCATATTCTGATAAAATTGATGTAAAAATATTGGCCTATTCATTAGATGAAATGTTTGCTGAAAAAGTAAGATCACTTTTTGAACGAACAAGACCGCGTGATCTTTATGATATTTGGTATTTAAACAAAAATGTAAAATTTAATAAAACTCTTTTCAAAAAGAAATGTAATTTCAAAAAAGTAGATCCAAATATCAAAGATTTTATTTCTAAAAAATCAAAGTTTGAAAATGCATGGGAAGCATCATTGAGGCATCAATTACCAGAACTACCTTCTGCTACTGACGTCTTTGATAATGTAATAGATTTTTTGAAAAAGGTACTTTAATAGATGTCGCTCTAACAGATGCAACAGGCAAACAAAAAATAGACGTTTTAAATGCAACATTTTTTCTGTAAAACAGGCCTAACCTGCCAGGTTTGTATCATCTCACTCTGGTTGTTTCCACTCTAAAAAGAGGTTTTTGAGGTTTTTTTGCCTGTTTTTTCCCAGAGAGAACTGCCCTGTTCACCGCCAGGCCAGTTGATGGCGTGTAAGCCATGATGTGGAGTATAGGGAGACATGCAAAGTTATATAAGTAAATAAAATACTATTGCGATTGGTAAAATAATAAAATACAAAGAGTTCTAGAGAACTTTAATTAAAACGAAAATTAGAATTTAACAGTTATTTGTTTTTTTATTATTACTTTAAAAGACAACATATGAGTTGGAGTTAAAGAAATGTATAAAACCAAAAAACAAACAGAAAATAAGAATAAAACAATGAATGAAAAGAAATGCATACAATCTCCTTTAGAAATTTAAAAAGGCGATACAAATAGCAATTATTTTTATAAGGTAAGGATTAAAAAATGAAATTTAATGAAATTAATATCAATAAAAAACTTAAAGATAAAACAGATGAATTAGGGTTCAAAGAGCTCACATTGATACAAGAGAAATGTATACCTGAAATCATCAAAGAAAAAGATGTAGTGGGGCAGGCAGAAACAGGATCGGGAAAAACCGTTGCTTTTTGTCTACCATTACTTGACAAGATGGCCCCAGGTGAAGGAATACAAACAGTGGTACTAACACCAACTAGAGAACTATGTGTACAGGTAACAGATGTATTCAAAGAATTCGGAAAATCTCTGAAGATTAGAACAACTAGTATCTACGGTGGTGTTAGTATAGAACCGCAGATTAAACGTATAAAAAAATCAGAAATCATAGTTGGAACACCTGGTAGAATGCTAGATCATTTACGTAGAAAAACACTGAACCTGGGAAGAATTAGGTTTCTTGTTCTTGATGAAACAGATAAGATGCTTGAGATGGGTTTCATTGATGATGTAGAAAAAATCATACGATATACACCAAAACAGAAGCAGACTCTCATGTTCAGCGCAACTATCGAAAGAAGAATACATGGGCTTTTGAAAAGACATCTTAACAACCCGGTAATTATTAAAACTAAATCACAAGTAGATAACAGTAAACTTGAACAGATCTACTATGATATTTATCAACAGAATAACAAATTCTCGATTCTTGTTCATCTTCTTAAAGGTAATACAGATGGACTTGCAATTGTTTTTTGTGCAACACGTCGTGAATGCGACATTGTTGGAAGAAACCTAAGACATCACGGTATCAATGCATCTGCTATTCATGGTGGTATGAGTCAAAATAAAAGAATGGAATCCCTTGATTCGTTAAAAGAGCAGAGAACAGATGTTCTTGTTGCAACTGATGTTGCTGCACGAGGTCTGGATATAAAAAATGTAACACATATCTATCATTATGATGTCCCTAAAACTGATACTGATTACATACATCGTATTGGTAGAACCGCTCGAGCTGGTGCTAATGGAACTGCAGTTACTCTTCTTACAAAACCTGATCATGATAACTTCAGACGTGTTCAAAGCAATGAAGAACTCAGCATTGAAAAAGTAGATGTTCCAGAGTTTGAAAAAGTAAGTTTTTCAAGAAAAACAGATCATGAGAAAAAACCTTCTAAAAACAAAAATTCAAAGAATAACAATAGAAACAATAACAACAGGAATTATACACATGAGAACCGAAATTCAAAGAATAACAATAGAAACAATAACAACAGGAATTATACACATGAGAACCGAAATTCAAAGAAT
>Ga0307422_1001344_pt1 | contig 12933 bp, 12 predicted proteins | sample SalMarWE160290MG_FD_202153 | JGI IMG/M metagenome (GOLD analysis project Ga0307422, IMG submission 202153) | Salt marsh sediment microbial communities from the Plum Island Ecosystem LTER, Massachusetts, United States - WE1602-90 | ecosystem: Environmental > Aquatic > Marine > Intertidal zone >...
AAAAAATTATGGAAAAATACGAAGATTCACAACTTTACCGGCTACGACATTCTACCGCGCATGTGATGGCAGAGGCAGTCCTGGATAAATTTCCGGATGCTAAAATCGCCATTGGTCCCGCGATTGAAGACGGATTTTATTATGACTTCGACCTCCCACGCCCACTAACACCAGATGATCTAAAAGATATCACCGCCCGTATGCGGGAGATCATCAAGGGAGATTTTTCCTTTATTCGTGAAATTGTGGACGCAAAACAGGCAAGAGAACTATTTAAAGATCAACCTTTCAAGCTTGAATTGATCAATGACCTGGAATCAGGCGCGCAGGATGAACACGGGCACGCTATCAGCGAAAAGCAGGCATTGACCATCTATAAGCAAGATAACTTCATAGACCTCTGCCGTGGTCCTCACATGAAGCGGACAGGGGAAATAAACCCGAAAGCATTCAAGCTTTTACATGTAGCCGGTGCGTACTGGCGCGGGAATGAGGAAAATCCCATGCTGCAGCGTATTTACGGCACTGTATTTGAAAAACCAGAGGAATTGAAAGCATACATCCACCTGCTGACTGAAGCAAAAAAACGCGACCATCGCAAGCTTGGAAAAGAGCTGGACTTATTCAGCAGTGTAAATGAGGTGGGTCCCGGATTAATCCTCTGGCACCCGAAAGGCGGTAAGATCCGCAAGATCATGGAAAATTTCTGGAGTGAAGAGCACGAAAAAGCGGGTTATGACTTCGTGTACACGCCTCACATCGGCAAAGCGCAACTCTGGGAAACAAGCGGCCATCTTGATTTTTACAAGGAGAACATGTACTCTCCGATCGATATTGATGGGCAGCAGTATTACCTGAAACCGATGAACTGCCCCTTCCACGTGCACATTTATAAAAGCCGGCTGCGCTCATACCGAGACCTGCCGATGCGATTTGCTGAAATGGGTACCGTATACCGCTACGAACGCTCTGGCGTTCTGCATGGGCTGCTGCGTGTACGAGGTTTCACACAAGATGACGCACACCACTTCTGCACCCCGGAGCAGATGCCAGATGAGATTGATTTCGTGCTCAGCTTCTGCCTGCATATCCTGCGGTCATTCGGTTTTGAAAATTTCAAAGCATACTTAGGCACACGCCCCGAAAAAGCAGTAGGAGAAGAATCCCGCTGGCGGGCAGCTGAAGCCGCCCTGAAAGATTCACTGGACCGCTCGATGCTTGATTATGAGATTGATGAAGGTGGTGGCGCTTTCTATGGGCCAAAGATTGATCTGAAAGTAAGGGATGCCATTGGTCGTGAATGGCAGCTTTCTACCAACCAAGTCGACTTCAACCTTCCAGAACGCTTCGATATGAAGTACACTGCCGAAGATGGCCAGCAGTACCGCCCATATATGGTGCACCGCGCGTTAATGGGAAGCATGGAACGCTTCTTTGGCATTTTGATTGAACATTATGGCGGCGCGTTCCCGGTGTGGTTGTCACCGATTCAGGCGATAGCTATCCCGATCGCAGACCGGCATCTTGAATATGCGCAATCAGTCGTGGAAAAACTAAAAATCGCTGGCATCAGATCACAGCTTGACAACCGCAGTGAACGAATGAACGCAAAAATCCGAGACGCACAGAAGCAGAAAATACCGTACATGCTGATTATTGGCGACCAGGAAATGGAATCCAACCAGGTGGCGCTGCGCCTGCGTTCAGGCGAAAATCCAGGGCCAATGCCTCTGGAAGATTTCTTAGCAAGAGCTAAGCAAGATATTGCTGATAAAACATAAACATAGATATACAAAAAGCATGATTGTGGTTTCGGAAAATAAACCTGCTTTTTCATCATCCAGACCTCAATTTTTTATGGTAATATGAGATTTATACTTTTATAAGGAGCAGAATATCAGTACATCATCAAAAGTAAGAGCCAATCAGTACATCAGGGCGGCAAAAGTCCGCCTGATCGACCATACCGGCGAGAACCGCGGAGTTGTATCACTCAAAGAAGCGTTAAAGATAGCGGAGGATGCTGGATTAGACCTGGTCGAGATCGCCCCCAACGCATCACCACCAGTGTGCAAAGTCTTAGAGCTGGGAAAATTCCTTTTTGAGAAAAATAAAAAGGAACGGCAAGCCCGGAAATCCCAAACTAAGATTGAAATGAAAGAAATACGGCTGCGCCCGAAAACAAACGAGCATCACCGCGGTTTTAAAGTTCGGAATGCGCGCGGTTGGCTGCAGAAGGGGATGAAGGTTAAGGTCACCATTCGATTTCGCGGGCGCGAGGTTACCTACCCTGAGATCGCATTGGAAGACCTGAAAGAGATCGCTGAAGAATTAAAAGATGTTTCCATAATAGAAACAGCCCCATCCATGGAAGGGCGTTCGATGAACCTAATTCTTGCTCCTGCAAAGGAAAAAGAAAAGAAGGCATCATCTGAAAAGAATCAAAAGAAAAATATAGAGCAGGCAGAAAAAGCAGAAGAGAAGCAAGTGAAAGAAGCGAAATAAATACCACCATCGGTGATTTATTTCAGTCAGGCAGTACTGTTATTTATTCTCAATAATCTTTATAAAAATTTCTGGTATAATTTGCCTTCGCCTACAAGGCGTTATTTTTATTGTTTAACGATAGGAGATTCGTCGTGCCGAAGAAACAAAAAAAAAGGAAATACAAATTAAAGACACATAAAGCGACTTCCAAACGCTTCCGTGTCACCGGCTCCGGTAAACTGGTCCGCACAAAAGGCGGGAAAGGGCACCTACGCCGCAATCGGTCCAAGCGAGCGAAAGGCATGCTGGACAAAATGGTACCTGTTGAAGGAAAAGGTATCCAGAAGCGCGTCAAGAGATTGGCGCCATATATTGATAAAAAGAAATAATATTATTTAGTTGCATCCGTTGGGTGCTCACAACAGGTTCGAGAACCGGCGCCCAGGGGTCTGCAGAGGAGTGATGAAACATGACACGTGTAAAAGGTGGTACCGTAACCCATCTGCGGCACAAGAGAGTTCTAAAATACAACAAAGGTAATTTCGGCACACGCCACCGATTGTTTAAACGCGCGAATGAAACCATGCTGAAAAGCTTATGGTACGCATACCGCGACCGCCGCAACCGCAAACGTGACCTGCGCAAACTCTGGATCACGCGCATCAATGCAGCCGCCCGCGCTAATGGTCTCAGCTACAGTAAATTCATTTACGCTATGAAAAAAGCGAACATCCAGCTGAACCGCAAGATGTTAGCGGACCTCGCAGTTCGCGACCCGAAAGCATTTTCGAGTGTGGTGGAAAAAGCAAAAGCAGCAATTTAAAGATTTCTTCATCTCCTTTTTCACCTTTACAGGGCAGTGATCCTAACTGCCCTGTTTCATTTTTGTTAGAATATGTATATGGAAAAAAGCGCTTCAGATCAGAAAAGGAAAAAGATATTTCCTTCAGGAATAACCCTGGAAATCCATGCTGGAGACATTACCCGCATGAGTACTGATGTGATTGTGAACGCTGCCAACAAACACCTTGCGCATGGCGGTGGTGTGGCAGCAGCAATCGTAAAGCGCGGCGGGCAGATCATTCAGGAAGAAAGCAGGAAGTGGGTGAAGGCGCATGGACCGATCAGCTACAACCAGCCCGCATTCACTACAGCAGGTGAGATGAAATGTAAGTTTGTCATTCACGCCGTCGGGCCAATATGGGGGGAAGGCGATGAGGATAGGAAATTAGCGCAGGCGATCCGCAGCAGCCTCCTGTTAGCAAATGACCTTCAAGCTGAATCAATCAGCTTCCCTGCTATCTCAACAGGCATTTTCGGGTTTCCGACTGACCGTGCGGCGAATATTTTCATGGAAGAAATATCTTCATTTTGCATTGAAAAAGAAAATCATTCCATTCTTAGAATTATCCTGGTTCTCTTCGATACCGGGAAATTAAGCACTTTTATTACAAGCTTTGATGATTATTTCAAAAGAAGCAGTGAAAAATGATCACATCCGTAAAAAACACTAAAATAAAAATAGTGCGGGAATTATTAAGAGCGAAGAAACACCGCGATCAGACTCGCACGATGGTAGTTGAAGGAGTACGGTTGGCAGAAGAAGCTCTTAAAGCAAACGCGACTATAAATTTCTGCTTATACAGTGACCACATCTCAGAGCGAGGTAAAAAGATCGTTCACAAAATACAGGCGCTATCCTATAACGCGGAAGAGGTCAGTGCGGATCTTTTAGACAGAATTTCGGATACGAAAGCTTCGCAGGGCATTTTGCTGACAGCACCTTACCCAGAGGTACCATTGCAGAAAAAGGTTGACCCTGTGATTGTGCTGGATAAAATTCGGGACCCCGGTAATATGGGAACGATCCTGCGTACTGCAGCAGCGATGGACATTGGAGCTGTTCTGCTCACTGCTGGTACAACCGATCCTTTCTCGCCAAAGGTTATGCGTGCGGCAATGGGCGCGCAATTTCACTTACCAATCCGATACATGGGTGCACAGGATATCCTTAATCTTTGCAAGGATTTTAACGGTATTGAACTTTCAATTTTTCTCACTGATTCCAGCAGCTTAAAAACCTGCTGGGAGACTGATCTTTCCAAACCAGCATGTGTTATTATTGGCAGCGAATCAGAGGGCGTCAGCGCTAATATACGCGAGATCGCTGATGAAAGTATATCCATTCCAATGGGATCACTTATGGAATCATTTAATGCGGCAGTTGCAGCCAGCATTTTGATGTATGAAATAAAACGCCAGAGGACAAACCAATGAAAATTCGATCAATCACCTGCTTTTATCACCCGGGCAGCCAACCAACCGTAGCCCTCCCGAAATTAGCCCATCAAATTGAGGGATTGAAAAGCCAGTTTACTTCTATTGGTTGGAACGTACAGACTACCCGTTTAGCAACAGTTCCCTTTGGGATATATACAACGCCAGAAACTGCTGTTCAAGTAATTCAAGATATAGAGTCATCAGCATCGGACCAGGGGTTCAATTACATCTCGGTAGGGCCCGCCCGTATCAGCCACCCAGAAGAATTCAAGCTCGTCCCAAAAATATTATCTGCTACACGCAATGTTTTTTCGACTGGAATATTATCCCACCCTCATAGGGGAATTTCAACAGCAGCAGTGAGGGCATGTGCATCTATTATCATACAGGCAGCATCCATCACCCCAGATGGATTTACCAACCTGCGCTTTTGCGCCACGAGTAATGTGCAGCCATTTACCCCCTTCTTTCCAGCCGCTTACAGTTACGGCACCCAGCCCGCGTTTGCTTTGGCGATCGAAGCGGCTGACGCAGCAATTGAAGCTTTTCAATCCGTGAAAACAATTGTGGAGGGAAAAAGCAAAATGCTGGCTCATATGCACCAGGCGGCAGAAGAACTTACTTCAGCCATCCGCCAAATGAATTTACAATGGGAATTATCTTTTAAAGGATTCGATTTTTCCCTCGCGCCTTTCCCAGAAGATTGGTGTTCTCTGGCACTGGCGATGGAGAACCTGGGCGTTGAACGGATCGGTATGATGGGCTCTTTATCCGCCGCAGCGATCCTGGCAGAAACGCTGGACAGGGGCAAATGGCTTAAAGCCGGCTTTAATGGATTGATGCTTCCAGTTTTAGAGGACAGCACATTAGCTGCCCGCAGCGTGGAAGGCAGTTTTTCCGTAAAGGACCTGTTGATGTATTCCGCTGTATGCGGAACTGGATTAGATACCGTACCGCTGCCCGGAGATATCACGGTTGATGAGGTGGAACCGCTGCTGATGGATATCGCAGCGTTATCCCTTCGGTTAAATAAACCCCTAACTGCACGGTTGATGCCTGTACCTGGTTTGAAAAGCGGCGAAATGACGCAGTTTGATTTTGATTTCTTCAAAAATGGGAAAATACTCGATTTTCCCGCTTCACGGTTAGGCAGGGCTTTATCTGCTTCTGAATGGATCGAGATACGCAACCGGTATTAATTTCAAGATATCAGAATTTCTATCGTGCTCTGGTTAATCTGCTCATCAAGCCATTTTTCCAGCGCCTGGCGCTGCATGAAAAGCAGCGCATCCTGTGATAAGGAATGTTGAGAATCTACCTCAATCACTTCTACGATATGGAAACCAAGACTAGTGGGAATTATCCCACTGTATTGTCCCGGCTGCAGTGAAAAAGCGGCATTTTCAACGTCCGGTTGAAGCATGTATCCGCGGGGAAACCACCCCAATTCGCCGCCAGTGAGCAGATCATATGAAAATGCAAGGGATATAAATGATGTGCCCACCTCAAGCTGGCGCTGGATACTGATGGCTTCATTTTCACTCTTCACAAGTATTTGGCGGGCATGTACTTGCTCCGCGGTTTTTGGCACCTGCGCAATGAGATAATTACGCATCCAAACCACAGCCATGTCCCGTGATACAGCCGCTCGGAAACTATCCGGATCATAAAAATTATCTACTATCCATGCCTGCAAAGCATCCTGACTCCCGGCGGCTTCCGCATACTGATCAATTTTCACCTGTAGATCCACTTCATCAATAAAATAATTTTGTGCGGCTGCGGCCTGGGCAAATAAAGCCTGGGCGACAAGATCATTAATCACATCTTGCTTTGCCAGTTCAGGGTCATACGGGTCTCCCAGTTGTTCCATACCCGCTTGATAGCGATTCAGTTCCGCTTCATATTCTGACAATAAAATTCCCTCGCCATTCACCCTGGCTGCGAGGGGAGCTTCGGTAGGCGTTGGAATGGAAACTTCATCTGTAGCAGCAGTACGTCCACTTTCCTGCCCGGATGAACAAGATGATAGCAGGATGAGTATTAATAACAAATCAATGGCAATATGATTTTTCTGTTTAAATATCACGGGCAAAATTATAACGTATTTAGCAGGAAAACAAAAACAGGCCGTTCGCTGAACGGCCTGTTTAATCATATTTGGTTTAGTAACCTGGCATTTGGGGAGCTGCCATTGGCGGAGGAGTCTCTTCCGGAATGTCAGTGATCAATGCTTCAGTCGTCAGGATCATCGCTGCGATGGAGGCTGCATTTTCCAGAGCGCCGCGGGTGACCTTGGCGGGATCGATTACGCCACCCTCAACCATATCCACATATTTTTCTAAGAGGATGTCGAAACCAACTTTAGTGTTCTTTTCTTTTGCCTGAGTCTGGCGGACGTTCTCTACAATCACAGAACCGTCAAATCCAGCATTCTCAGCAATTCGGCGCATGGGAACTTCCAGCGCTTTACGGATAATATTCACACCTGTGGTCTCGTCATCACTATCAAGCTTCATGCCATCAAGCTTTTTCATCGCGTTCAGGAGGGCTACACCGCCACCGGGAACAATACCTTCTTCAACAGCCGCTCGGGTTGCGGAAAGGGCATCTTCCACACGATGTTTCTTTTCTTTCAGCTCTGTTTCAGTAGCTGCACCAACGCGGATAATAGCTACGCCGCCGGAGAGTTTTGCCAGCCGTTCCTGCAATTTTTCACTGTCATAATCACTGGTGGTCTTTTCAATTTCAACACGGATCTGATCAATGCGGCCCTTGATGGCCTTCGCATCGCCTTTACCACCGATAACGGTTGTGTTGTCCTTGTCAGAAACAATTTTTTCTGCATTGCCCAGATCGGCGACTTCAGCGGAATCAAGCTTGCGCCCGGTTTCTTCAGAGATAACGGTCGCACCGGTCAGGGTAGCAATATCCTGCAGCATTGCTTTGCGGCGGTCGCCAAAACCCGGGGCTTTGACAGCCAACACATTCAATGTACCGCGCAGTTTGTTGAGCACGATAGTCGCTAATGCTTCACCGTCAATATCTTCAGCAATGAGCACCAGTTCACGTTTGCCAACCTGCACCAGTTTTTCCAATAAAGGAAGCAGGTCCTGCGCTGCGGAGATCTTTTTATCATAAACAAGAATGTAAGGATTTTCGATCACTGATTCCATATGTTCAGAATCGGTAATGAAATACGGTGAAATGTAACCGCGATCAAACTGCATACCTTCCACATATTCTTGTTCGAATTCAAGACCTTTGGACTCTTCAACGGTGATAACGCCGTCTTTACCAACTTTATCCATTACTTCTGCGATCAGTTCGCCAATAGGGCGATCCTGAGCTGAAATAGTAGCAACATTGGCTATTTCCTCTTTGGTGGAAATCTCAATTGATTGGTTCTTGATCGCGTCCGAGATCTTTTTAGAAGCGGCTTCAATGCCGCGTTTGAGCATCATAGGGTTAGCGCCCGCGGCCAATGTCTTAAGGCCTTCAGCAACCATCGCGTGAGCTAAAACTGTAGATGTGGTAGTGCCATCTCCAGCGATATCGTTGGTTTTGGTAGCTGCTTCTTTCAGCAATTGTGCACCCATATTTTCAAAGGGTTCTTCCAACTCAATCTCTTTCGCGACTGTCACGCCATCATGCGTGATTGTGGGAGAACCAAATTTGCGGTCCAGGGCTACATTGCGCCCCTTGGGACCTAATGTTGTAGCAACGGCTTCCGCTATAACATCCATACCATCTCGCAGTTTCCTGCGTGCTTCTTCTCCAAATACTAATTGTTTTGCTGCCATACGTAACTCCTTTTAAAAAATTTCTGATTTTCCTAATAGATTATGCTTCAACGATAGCCAATACATCTGATTCCTTAAGGATCAAGAGTTTTTTGGAATCAATCTTGATCTCGGTGCCAGAATACTTAGCAAATAAAACAATTTCCCCAACCTTAACTTCCATAGGTATGCGTTTTCCCGACTCATCACGATCGCCAGGCCCCGCTGATAATACTTTTGCCCGCTGGGGTTTTTCCTTCGCCGTTTCCGGCAGTACGATACCGGATGCTGTAACATCTTCTTGTTCGATGGGTTCAACAACCAACCGGTTTCCTAAAGGTTTAAGTTTCAGTGCCATATAATCCTCCGTTAAATTAGTTTTCAATATGTTAGCACTCAACAACCGTGAGTGCTAATAATTTTATATTAATCTTGTTTTAGGGATAAGTCAAGGAATCTATCAGGAATCTTATAAATCTTTAATAATTAGAAATAACCGTAACTGTTGCAGATCGCCTCACTTTCCACCACGTTCTGCATGATGATCGGGTCTCCGCTATAATTCTCTTTAACCAATTTTAATATATCCATTGCCTCCTCACAGAATCCATTCGAAGTCCTGTGCATACCCGCCAGAACAGCGCCATAAGTGAGGTAATAATCTACTGTACCTGCTGTTAGAGGAAGGCCCTCAACAGCAACCATGGTATTCGTCTCAGGGTCACATTGGCGCACTTCACAACTTTCCTCTGCCGTACATCCCCGGATAGCACATTTGAACGCAGGAATCGCACCCTCATAATTCCTCGAGCGGTGATACACAATCCCTAACCTTCCAAAGGCATCCGCGTTATCTGGATCATAATTCAATCCTTTACGAGCATTCAACCCCGCAGAAAAGAATTCTCCCATCTGTGTGTATGTGGTCGCGATCGAGAAATAAGGGATCGAATCATGCACACCAAGCTGTTCATTAATAACAGCGGCTTTATCGAAATATTCCAATGCGGATTCATACTGCTTTAATTTCCGGTAATTCGCACCTACACGCAAATAGATAAAGGTTAGATTTGGGTTGATATGAATGGCTTCTTTATATTCACTGATCGCCTGGCTGTAGTTCCCCAAAGATTCCTGCACATACCCATTTATGCGGTGGACATCCATCAATTCCGGCGCTCGTGCGGCTGCTTCTTGAATATTTTGCTCTGCCTGGATCCATTTTTGCTGGTCCACAAGTATTTCAGCGTAATACGCCAGCGCAAGCATATTCTGGTTATCCAATTGGATCGCATAGATCACCTCCTGCTCAGCTTCATTCAGGAGAGCTTCATTTTCTGCTTGGGTAGCACTGTTCCCTGCCATCCAGTCGAGAGCAAATGATTTTACCGCATGAACCATACTATCTTCAGGAGCGATCTCAACAGCATTGTTGATTGTTACTAATGCTTCCTCAAGGCGTTCAATGCGTTCCAGGTCAATGGTAAGCAGGGTAGAAGAGTACACTAAAATTCGCGCCAATTCTGCATGAAGTTCTGCATTACCTGGCTCCAGAGCGACCGCCTGGTGATATGCCTCGATAGATCTATCCAGGTCACCTGCACCGAAATAAGCCTCCCCTTCTCCCGCAAAGGAATCTAATGTGCGGGTAGGGGTTGGTGTCGGCATGAACATAGGAGTGATCTCACCCTGATTAAGGCTGCGCAGAACGATCAGCATGACCAGAATAATGCCCAGCATTGCCGCTACACCATATGGGTTGGTCTTGTTCACATTCTTTCGAAACAGCGGTTTTCTTTCAGGTATATACATGATGAAAATCTAAGGTAATATGGTCGGGGTTGGTTCCACTGTTGGCATCGGGGTGGGCGTCGGCGAAGGTTGTGGGGTCCAGGTAGGGATCATTGTCGGTGTTGGTAACTTGAGAAGCTGAAGATCATTCATCTTCTGATAACAACGGTCCAAGATGAAATTGGCATTATAAATCGCGATCTCGTCCTCATTAATGCTCTGAAGAATGGATTGGGCAATATCGACCGCCTCACCACAGTAGCCCAATTCCATGAGCGCAAGGCCATAGTTGTAGTAATATTCAACGATGCGCCCATATGAAAGCGGCAATCCTTCTACCGGTACTCCTTCCGGGGTAATTCCGCCACGGACAGCTAATTTAAGCATAAGGACAGCCCGATTGAATTCATAGTTTTGCTTATACATTACACCAAGGTTACCGTAAAGATAGGGATTATCCGGTTCATCAGCGACTGCCTGCTCAGCATATTGAATGGCTTTTCCAAATTCTCCGATACTGGAATATGTGCGGGAAATAAATGTTTCGGGCTGTGGGTCGCTCGGGTTGAGCGCGTTGGCACGCGTGAACTCTTCCACCGCAAGATCATACTTCTCTAAGAAACGGTAATTTCTGCCAAGTGTGATATGCAGCTCAGCGATATTCGAGTTTATTGCAACTGCCCGTTCCAACTCACTGATCGCTTCTTCATAATTACCTGTGATCTCTAAAACAGTTCCGCGCGCCCAATGCGATTCCAGATTATTGGGAGCAATGGATTCCGCGGTGCGGGACGCTTCTATGGATTTATCTAAATCCCCAAGCACTTCATCTCCAATCAAGATCTTGTTAGAGAGCATGATGGATAAGAAAGCGTATGCGGTTGAGTTACCGGGATCCAATTCGATCGCACGGTTCAGGGACGCTTCAGCATCCAGATAATCACCCTGCATACCTTGCGCGAAACCCTTAAGGGTTTCCCCCATACTGTTATTTTGATCCAGCAGCACGGCATTGCTGGCGTTTTTAATTGCTTGATAATATTTACCACCATAAATATTAAGGCGCGCAGATGCAATGTAATTTGAGGGATCCTGAGGATCAGCCAAAATAGCTTTGTCATACGCCTGCAGTGCCAGCGAATATTTTCCCTGCGCAGCCAATTCTTCCGCTTCCACCATATATGTTTCTGGCGATATGGTTGGTGTCGGCGAAGGAACAGGGTAGGCGCGAGCGGTTCAATGGTGATATTCACATACACCAAGAATGCCACAACAACTACTAATAAGAAAATTTTAATAAGGCTTGAACGCCGCCTGGGCTGGCGCATATTCCATCGTCTGCCTTTAATTTGCATGAGCTTATCTTATCACCTGCAAGGAATAAGCGTCAAGAAGTTATCTTTACTACCTACTTTTATCCTGTTTATCTTATTACATCAATGAATGTTTTATTTCTGAATTAAGATAGAATGAGATTATGCATTTTGATGTCATAACGTTATTTCCGCACGTAATAATACCTTATATCCAAACCAGCATCATGCAGCGGGCTATCAGCAATAAAGTCATCAGTATCACTCTGCATAACCTCCGCGATTGGGCTGTGGATAAACACCATACAACTGACGACACACCATTTGGCGGCGGAGGCGGGATGGTGATGAAACCCGAACCGATCTTTTCAGCTGTAGAAGACATCCAACAAGAATCTGGAAAATGCCCAATTGTACTGATGACACCACAGGGAAGACAACTCAATCACGCGGCTGCCGTTGAACTATCCGCCATGAACCGAATGGTCATTTTGTGTGGGCGGTATGAAGGTGTGGATGAGCGCGTGCGGAAGCACCTGATCACTGATGAGATCTCGATCGGAGATTATGTGCTCAGCGGTGGAGAGCTTCCAGCTCTGGTTTTAATGGAAGCAGTCACCAGACTGCTGCCCGGGGCTTTAGGCGCACCCAACGGTGCGGCTGATGATTCCTTCGCCAGCGGTCTGCTGGAATATCCGCACTACACGCGACCTGCCATTTACAGAAATTGGGAAGTACCGGACATTCTAACCTCCGGAAACCATCAGGCTGTCAGCCGGTGGCAGCGGAAGCAGGCATGGATGCGCACATTGCAGAGAAGGCCAGACCTGGCGGAACTGATCATTCTTGATACCAATGATATCGACATATTAAAGGAAATCATGCGCGAGGAGGAGGAAATTAACCTTCCCGTGACTATTATTGACGTCATACGAGGTGAAACATGAAATTTAATATCGGAAAGACTTTTTTATTGGGATTGGGTTTTTTTGGCGTAAGTGTCATCTGGAGTGTTTATAACGCGTTTGTCCCCATTTTCTTAGCGGACCGGTTTTTCATGGTAGCCGGGTTCATCGGGTTCTTTATGACACTGGACAATATCGCCGCGCTGTTCATCCAGCCTGCTGTCGGCGCGTGGTCAGATCATCTACGAACACGGATTGGACGGAGGATGCCGTTTATCCTGGTTGGCGCGCCGATTGCAGCGTTTGCCTTCATTCTGCTCCCCATCTCACAATCATTGTTCCTTTTCTTCATGGCGGCAACTCTGCTTCTCTTAA
>Ga0307422_1001345_pt1 | contig 12910 bp, 11 predicted proteins | sample SalMarWE160290MG_FD_202153 | JGI IMG/M metagenome (GOLD analysis project Ga0307422, IMG submission 202153) | Salt marsh sediment microbial communities from the Plum Island Ecosystem LTER, Massachusetts, United States - WE1602-90 | ecosystem: Environmental > Aquatic > Marine > Intertidal zone >...
GCTGTCATTAATACGCAACAGAAAAAAATAGACCCTGCTTTAGTGTTAAGAATTCTTTATAAGCGATATAGAGATAAGAGCCAGCAGTTGGAATTTTTCCTAAAAGGTGGGGCTTGGCGTTTTTGGGCTGTAGAAATATGTGACCAACTTAATTCTGATTATAACTCACCGTGGTGCGATAAAGTTGTTGCGCCTGGGGAAGACAGAAAAGGTAAGGTTATTAGTGAACAGAATTTTGTTAATAGCCTCGAAACAGTATATCGAAGATTAGATGATGATATTGTAAAGCAATATTTACCTCTTTATTGGAAGGCTATTAAAAGTCTATGGCCAGAATGCGTGGGTGAAAATGCAGTTAATTACTCACTACAAAGAACAAATGGGATAAACGCTTTCCATTGGTTGTTTCCTTTTGTATATTACAAATGTGTTAGTCTTGGCAATGTAAAACTTCCCACACTAATCAAGATTCTTAAACCAATAAATAAAAAGGTCAGGCCTTCTTTTTGGGAACGAGGAGGTAAAGCAAAGGGTTTTACAAGTAGAGCTTCTCAAAGAACATTAGTAGATGAAATGATAGGTTCTACTCTTCCCGGTGGAAAAGGTACAAAAATGTCGAAAATGGATCAGAACATAAAGGGAACCAATCAAGAAAAAATTTGGATTAATGCTAAAAAACTTATACCTATGCGTTTATACTTCTTGTTCGATCAAAAAAAATTAATTGATATTGATGCTGGCGCTACTGGAGTTTATATTGCCTATTCATTTACAAAGCAAAAATTTTATGTTGGCCGATCACATAAACAGGACTTGAAATCAAGATTGCAGCATCATCTACAAAATAATACCAATGAATTTCATATATTCAACTATCGTTTATGCAAAGAGCCAAAAGAGGCACACGATTTTGAATGTGCTTTATATCACTTATTACCTGAAAATTTGAAAATAAACAAAGAACATCCAAGTGCTTATGAAGGAAGGGAGTGCCCATTTTGTAAGATTAATGTTGGTTAGAAAATTTAACGGTAAAAACGCCCCTAATCCCTCCTTTGTTAAATGCTGAACTTATAAAAGATTGAAAAAGGATTGAAAATCAAAAGAGCAACACATAAGGAACTGTCGGCCATACTGGAAATCGAATCCATGCTGGTTGGTAACACAGAAGACTATTATCCCTACATTAAGGGCTTTTTTAAAAAGTTCGCGGGGATTTATAATATCGCTGCCTTGCCGCTGATTACGGTGAGAAAAAAGATGGTCAAAATGGCTGGCGTGGGTGAAGGGGCGGAGATACTGGACGTCGCCACCGGTACGGGCAAACAGGCCTTTGCTTTCGCCCGGAACGGATATCGGGTTACGGGCATTGATTTATCCGAAGATATGCTGAAAATCGCCCGCAGAAATAACAAATATGCTAATCTGGAGTTAAAGGAATGGGATGCGGCCCACCTGCCTTTCGAGGACGGTAAATTCGACGTCAGCTGCGTGTCCTTCGCGCTGCATGACATGCCGTCGGATATCAGGGAGAAAGTAGTCGGCGAAATGGCCAGGGTTACCAGGCCGGGAGGTGTTATCGTGGCGGCGGACTATGCGCTGCCGAAAAACAGGATAATACGCTACTTCGCCTACAGGTTTATAAGATGGTTCGAAAGCAAATATTACGAGGAATTCATAAAGAACGGTCTGGATACGGTGTTGGAGAGAGTCGGCATTAGAATTGAGGCAGAGCGTGGGGTGTTGCTGGGGGCAGGCAGGATTATCAGGGGGGTGAAGGGGGCTAGATAAAAACCTGATTTTAGGGTAAATTAATAGAGCAGGGATAAAAAGGTGCATCATGAACATGGATATGTTTAAAGAGCAGGAAGAAGAACAGCAAAAACAGGTGGAAGAAGAGCAAAAACAGCAGGCGCCGCTGGCCACCCGCATGCGCCCCAAAGATTTAAACGGGTTCGTGGGGCAGGAGCATATTCTGGGAAAAGGGCGGGTATTGCGGAAGGCCATCGAGAGCGACCGCATACCCTCTTTAATATTATGGGGGCCGCCGGGGTGCGGCAAGACCACCCTGGCTAATATCATCGCCAACAGCACCGGGGCCTACTTCGCGCCGATAAGCGCCACCAGCGCCAACGTGGCCGACCTGCGGAAAATCGTGGCGCAGGCCCAGGAACGCCGCAAAGGGCAGAGGCAGCGGACCATCCTCTTCATTGATGAAATCCACCGCTTCAATAAGACACAGCAGGACGCCGTGCTGCCGTTCGTCGAAGACGGAACGGTCACCCTCATCGGCGCCACCACGGAAAACCCGTCCTTTGAAGTAACGTCGCCGCTGTTATCCAGGGCCAGGGTGCTGCCGATGAAGCCCCTGACGGCGGACGAAATTAAGGTACTCATCTTCCGGTCCACCACCGACAAGCTGCTGGGCATCGGAAACCTGAACGTGGAAATCACGCAGGAAGCCCTGAACCACCTGATAAGCATGTCCAACAACGACGCCCGGGTGGCGCTTAACACGCTGGAAACGGCTGCCTTAAGCACCCCGCTGGACGAGACCGAAAAGAGAATGATTACGCTGGAGACAATCGAGGATACCTTCCAGAAAAGGGCTGTGCTTTACGATAAGGCTGGCGAGCAGCATTACGACATGATATCGGCGCTGCATAAATCGATGCGGGACTCCGACCCGGATGCCTCGCTTTACTGGCTGGCGATGATGCTTGAGGGCGGCGAAGACCCGTTATACATCGCGCGGCGCATGATACGCTTCGCCTCGGAGGACGTCGGCATGGCCGACCCGCAGGCGCTGGTGATAGCCATGGCCGCCCAGCAGGCAGTGCACTTCATCGGCATGCCGGAGGGCAACCTGGCGCTGGCCGAGGCGGCGGTCTATCTGGCTACCGCCCCCAAGAGCAACTCGCTTTACGCGGCTTATCAGAAAATTCAGGAAGACATTAAAAAAGGTGCCAGCGAGAGCGTGCCGATGCACCTCCGCAATCCCGTCACGCCCATGATGAAGGATATGGGCTACGGCAAGGACTATAAATACGCCCACGACTACCCCGACAATGTGGTCGACCAGGAGCACCTGCCGGAATCATCGAAGGGCCGGAGGTACTATAATCCGAGCATGCTCGGATATGAAAAGCAGGTGCTGGAGCGGCTGAAAGGCTGGTTGAGTAAGAAGATTAACCCGGAGAATAAAGAGGGGGAGGGGAGCTAACAATTTTCCTTGACAAGCTTAAGTTTCTTGGACTAGACTTTGACTGGAGATGATTTCCATTTTCTTCCGGATGAGGGAGTATGAGAGTACCCGTTGACACAAGACGGGCCCCGGACTTTTCACAAAAATTTTTCATACATCTTTTTACAGTACCTCCCACCCGTCTTCAAAGGAATCTTTCTTTCAAACATTCATCGGCATATACCGGCGCGCCCGGATGTGCCGGTTTTTATTTTATAAACAATAACATATAAGGGAGGAAATATGGCTAGATTGCCATTTTTACCGAGGGAACAAAAATTCTTCGACCTGTTTGAACAGGGCGCAGAGAATATCATCAAGGCCTCCAAGGCGTTGAAAGAGATGCTGGACAAGTGGCAGTTCATCGATAGCTGCGTGGCCGAGATAACGGAATTAGAGCACGAGGGCGACTCGATAACGCACCAGATAATTTCGATGCTGCACCGCACCTTCGTGACACCTTTCGACCGTGAGGATATCGCGCTGCTGGCGCACACGATGGACGACATCCTCGATTTCATCCACGCTTCGGCGGACTCCGTCTTTATCTACAAGATAAAGGCCCCCACGCAAAGGGCCAAGGAACTGGCCGATGTCATCGTGATGGAGGCGGCGGAGGTGCAAAAAGCTATTGCCTGCATGAGGCATAAAAAGAAATTTAAGGAGATGCTGGACAGGTGCGTGGAAATCAATCGCCTGGAAAACGTGGCCGACCGTATCTACCGGGCGGCTATCGGGGAACTCTTCGATACCAAGACGGATATAGCCGAGCTGATTAAATGGCGTGAAATTTACGAACATATGGAAAGCGCGACAGACAGGTGCGAGGATGTGGCGGATGTCCTGGAGGGGGTAGCACTGAAGAATGCCTGATATTAGTTTTCTGCTTGTTTTTTCGCTGATACTGGTACTCGGCGCCGAATTCGTTAACGGGTGGACGGACGCGCCCAACGCCATCGCCACGGTAGTTTCAACACGGGTACTGTCGCCGGGCAAGGCCGTGCTGATGGCGGCGGTGCTGAACATCGTTGGGGCTATTTCCACCGGCACGGCGGTGGCGGCAACCATAGGAAAAGGCATCGTAACTCCGGAGGCAATCGGCCTGCCGGTGGTGGCTGCTGCCATGCTAAGCATCATCGTCTGGAGCACGATTGCCTGGCGCTGGGGCATACCTACCAGCGAGAGCCATGCGCTGGTGGCGGGGCTTACCGGGGCGGGACTGGCCGCGGCCGGCTCTTCCGTATTGCTGTGGGAGGGCTGGCAGAAGGTGCTCATCGGGCTGGGCTTTTCCACCCTGTTGGGGTTTGCCGTCAGTATCATGCTGATGACCATCCTGTACTGGATATTAAGGCGCACCAGGCCGTCCACCGTTAGCAAGTACTTCAGCAAGCTCCAGATACTATCGGCGGCGTTCATGGCATTCAGTCACGGCAGCAACGACGGCCAGAAGTTCATGGGCGTGTTTGCGCTGGTCCTGCTGCTGGGCGGGATAGCGGACACCTTTTCCGTGCCGATATGGATAATGCTGCTGTGCGGGACGGTGATGGGAATAGGCACGGCTACCGGAGGCTGGCGCATCATCCGCACCATGGGCTTTAACCTTACCAGGCTGGAGCCGGTGCACGGTTTTGCCGCGGAGACTTCAGCGGCGGCCTCAATTACGCTGGCTTCATCGATGGGGATACCGCTAAGCACGACGCATACAATCAATATCGCCATAATGGGCGTGGGCGCCACCAAGCGGTTTTCCGCGGTGCGCTGGGGGGTAGCGGGGAATATCGTGGCGGCGTGGATACTTACCTTCCCGATATGCGGCGTGCTCGGATACGCGTTTACGCTGCTTTTCAACCGCATATTCTAGCGGGCACAGCTATAAAAAAGTCTCGCCCCAAACTAAATAGACTAAAAAAACAGGCCGGTGAAAAATCAATCTCACCAGCCTATTTTTATGTCGTTATCTCAACAATTAGGTTCGGTTAGCTCTGATTTTGTTGAAACATTCGCTGCAATATACCGGTCTGCCTTCGCGGGGTTCAAAAGGTACTTCTGTTTCTTTGCCGCATTCGGCACATACTGCGGGGAACATCTGCCTGGGCCTCATGCCGCCCATTCGCTCGGACTTCCTTGCCTGTCGGCAGGCGGGGCATCGTTTAGGCTCGTTGGTGTAACCCTTGGACTGGAAAAATTCCTGTTCAGCGGCGGAAAAGATAAATTCGTTTCCGCAGTCGGAACACTGTAGCGTCTTGTCTTCAAAAGCCACGGATGACCTCCTTTCTCAAGTTAGTTGGTTAGAGCTAAGGTCATCCGTAACCATGTCGAGATTTAGTAAGTTCGATTGCATGTGATACCCTAGACTGAAAACCACTAGACGCTATTATATAACGAATAAACGCGTTTGGCAATAGCATAAAGGTAATATTTTATAAAGTTTAGGCTTAAATACTTAAGTCACGCGGAAGGGCGCGGCATTTTTCCGCGGTGATAATTGCCTTGATGGTATCGATAGTACGCTTGATTTCGCCATGGCGGTTGACGATGATATAGTCGAACATCGAGGTGCTTTCCAGTTCTATAACGGCGGTCTTTAAGCGAAGCTCAAGTTCCTCCGGCGACTCCGTGCGGCGCTTGTTAAGTCGGCCCTCTAATTCGTCAAGCGTCGAGGTCACCAGGAAGATAAGGACGGCGCCGGGGACCTTTTTCCTGATGGTGGCGGCGCCCTGTACGTCTATTTTAACGATAACGTCCTGACCGCGCTCGATGGCCTGTCTTACCGGCGCCCGCGGTATGCCGTAGCGGTTGCCGTAAACGGTAGCCCATTCCAGGAGCTCGTCGGCGTCAATCATCTGCTGGAATTTCTCCGTGGAAACGAAGTAATAATCGGCGCCTTCCTTTTCGCTGGAGCGGCGCGCGCGGGTGGTGGCGGAAACGCTGAAAAAGGCGGGCAGGTTGGATTTTTTCAAATCGGCCAGAACGGTGTCCTTACCGACCCCTGAAAGGCCGGAAAGAACGATGAGGAGGGGTTTAGCGGGAGGCCCGAGGGTAGAACGACGGTCACGGCTCATCGGCGATATCACTCTGGTCCGGCTTTGAGGTAATAGGACGGTTCGTCTGGAAGCGGCTGGCGATGGTCTCCGGGGCAAGGGCGGCCAGCACGATATGGCCGCTATCGGTAAAGATGACCGCCTTGGTCCTCCTGCCGCTGGTCATATCGATTACCTTGCCGTTATTTTTCCCGTCGTGAATTATACGCTTGGTGGGGGCGGAATTGGGGGAGGCTATTGCGATGGCCCTGCTCATTGCCAGGATATTTCCGAAACCTATGTGCACCAGCTCAATACTCATAACGTCACCTCGTCTAATTCGTAGGGCCGAAGGCCGTGCGATGGCAAGCAGGTATGAGGTAAAATAGCCTTGCGGGAAAAGCCCTTCCATAAACTAGCACTTGTCCAAAATCTTGTCAAGGGAGAAACAGCTAGGGAAACGGGGTTATTTGATAATAACGGGAAATTTTTACTGAATATTAGTGTCAAGCTTGAATAAAATAAAAGCCAGGGTACTTTTCTTAAACTGGATAATATGCTAAAATATAAGCTGCAGCTTGAAAAAGCCCTTAACAACTATATAAAGTCAAACCGGAGAACAAGTCTCTTGGTGGTTAGAGCGAGGCGGTCCCACCCGTTCCCATCCCGAACACGGAAGTGAAACGTCCCAGCGCAGACGATACTGAGGGGGCGACCCCTTGTGGAAAATATGCCACTGCCAGGAGGCTTTTCTTTTTCCTTCAACCTTTATAAGCGGGGTGTCAGAGAGGGGTGCAACCCCTCTCAAAAAACCCCCCTCTCCAAGCAAATGAATCCTTGGTATAAAATTATACAAGGCTTGGAGAGGTTTGCCCTCCATAGCTTTAGCACAGGATGGGGGGCCAGGGGTAGGGCATTAGCTGACGAATAAATAAAAAAAATTTCCGAACACACATATTTTTACGTATAAACCCCTGCTCCTAAAGGCGGTTACCCCTATTGCTTTACCAGCCTCTATATTATACTATTAAGATTAGAAGGGTATTCCACTCAAATCTTAACTCTAGAGGAGCTAGATGGCTAGCAGGTTTGAAAAATTTTCAGAGAGAGCCCGCCGCGTCCTCACCATAGCCCAGGAAGAAGCTCGCAACCTCAACCACAACTATATAGGTACCGAGCATATTTTACTGGGGCTGGTGCGGGAGGAAGAGTGCGTGGCGGCCAAGGTGCTGATGAACTTGGGAATCGGGTTGAGCAAGGTTCGCTCCGCAGTGGAGTTCATCATCGGGCGGGGAGAAAAGCAGAGCTCCGGTGAGACGGGGCTGACGCCCCGCGCCAAAAAAGTAATCGAGCTTGCCATAGATGAAGCCCGCCAGATGGGGCATAACTACATCGGCACCGAGCACCTGCTGCTGGGCCTGCTCCGCGAGGGCGAAGGGGTGGCGTCGAGCGTGCTGGACAGCTTCGGCATTACGCTGGAGCGGGCGCGCGCCGAGGTAACCCATATCCTGACGCAGGGCGTGCCTAAGGCCAGACTTTCCCGTAGCGCCAGCAAGACACCTGCCCTAGACCAGCTCGGTAGCGACCTCACGGATGCCGCAAGAAAAAAGAAACTCGACCCCATTATCGGGCGGCACAAGGAAATAGAGCGCGTTATCCAGATATTAAGTCGGCGCACCAAGAACAACCCGGCGCTAATCGGCGAGCCGGGCGTCGGCAAGACGGCCATCGTCGAGGGACTGGCGCAGCAAATCGTGGCCGGCACCGTGCCGGAAACGCTGGAAGATAGAAGACTTATCGCCCTTGACATGGGCTCGCTGGTGGCGGGGACGAAATACCGCGGCGAGTTCGAGGAGCGACTGAAAAAAATAATCGAAGAAATCAAGACGGCAGGCAACTGCATTATATTTGTCGATGAATTTCATACGATGGTGGGCGCCGGCGCCGCCGAGGGCGCGGTGGACGCCGCCAACATCTTAAAACCCTCACTGGCGCGCGGCGAGCTGCAGTGCATCGGCGCAACCACGCTGGACGACTACCGTAAGTACGTGGAGCGTGACGCCGGACTGGAACGCCGCTTCCAGCCGGTGCTGGTGGAGGAGCCTTCGGTCGATGACTCGCTGCAAATACTGCGCGGCATCAAAGAGCGCTATGAAGAGCACCACCGACTGAAAATAAGCGAGGAGGCCCTGAACGCGGCGGCCAACATGGCGGCGAGGTATATACCCGACCGCTTCCTGCCGGATAAAGCCATCGATTTGATAGACGAATCGGCATCCAGGGTGCGCATACGGCACAGCACGATGCCGGTGACGTTAAAGCAGACTAAAGAAGAGCAGGAAATTATACGCAAGGACAAGGACACCGCCCTGGCAACGCAGCAGTACGACTACGCGGCGGAATTAAGAGAACGCGAGCTTCAGAACGAAGATAAGATAAAGGAACTGGAAGCCGAGTGGCGGGAAGAGCAGGAGCAGACGGATATCACGGTAGGCAAGGAAGATATCGCCGAGGTGGTAAGCATGTGGACGGGCGTGCCCATGGCGCAGCTTGCCGAGGGTGAAATGAGCCGCCTGCTCAACATGGAAGAAGTCATCCACCAGCGCATCGCCGGGCAGGAGGAAGCGGTAATCGCTATCTCCAAGTCGGTCAGGCGGGCGCGGTCCGGTATTAAAGATATGAGGCGGCCGATGGGCGTTTTCCTCTTCCTCGGGCCGACAGGCGTGGGCAAGACGGAAATGGCCAAAACGCTGGCGGAATTTATGTTCGGCAGCGAGGACTCGCTGGTGCGCATCGACATGTCCGAGTTCATGGAGAAATTCGCGGTCTCGCGACTGGTCGGAGCGCCGCCCGGATACGTGGGCTATGAAGAGGGCGGACAGCTTACCGAGTCGGTAAGACGCAAGCCCTACTGCTGCATACTGCTGGATGAAATTGAAAAAGCCCACCCGGATGTATTTAACATACTCCTGCAGATATTTGATGACGGTCATTTGACCGACGCCAAAGGACGGCGCGTGGACTTCCGCAATAGCATTATCATCATGACCAGCAACTTCGGCGCGGTGGACATCAAGAGAGGTATGGTGGGTTTTGCGCAGCGCAGCGATGAAGCTAAAACACGCGAGCACTCTTACGAGAAAATGCGGGACGACCTCCTTAACAAGCTGAAGGACAGCCGGGAGAGCAATTTCCGTCCCGAGTTCCTGAACCGTATCGACGAAATGATCGTTTTCCATTCTCTCACCGAGAAACAAATCCGGGAGATAGTCGATATGATGCTCTCGAACGTCAGCAAGCAGCTGGCGGAGAAAGAGATAAAGCTCCATGTAACCAAAGAATGCAAGGATTTCCTGGGCAAAGAAGGCTATAAGGAAGAATACGGCGCCCGCCAGTTGCGCCGCGTCATTCAGAACAAAGTCGAGGACAGGCTTTCCGAGGAGCTGCTGCGGGGCGGCCTTAAGACCTTCAAGCGGGTTTACGAGGAAAAGGCAGTTATTAGAGATAAAAAAATAATCGACGACGTTATCAAAGCGGTGAAGGAAGTCCCGGAAAAACGGACGGCGGAGAAAGAGGAAGACAAGTACCGCACCGTGCCGGAAATCCTGGCCGTCGAGAGTGAAGGGGATACCGTTACCGTTTACGCCACCGAGAGCATGAAGTACGACACCGAAAAGACAATCAAGGACATGCTGGAAGAAAAGAAGAAAGAAGATTCCAAGAAAAAGGCCAGGGCAACTGACGAATTCAAGGTAACGGAAAACTCGTACGTTTCCGAGGTCTTGGTTGACGTGAAGGGCGGCGAAATCACCATCGACTCCAGGAAGGCGTTTACACTGCCTAAAGTGGCGGTTGGCGCGAGCGCTTCATAATATAACCGGCCAATAGTGACTTATAATAGCATCTTTAGTATAATAGGGCGGTGGCAGTTAGCAAGCCACCGCCTTAAATTTTTGGAAGACCTGAAAGGAGCCAGTTGGCCAGGGAAACGATTGAAGTTCCTATTACGGGAAAAATCATCAGCGTCGCCGTAAAGGCGGGCGACATTGTTAAAGAGGGTGACGTAATCTGCATGCTGGAGTCCATGAAAATGGAAAACCCGATAATGTCGCCGGTGGACGGCGCCATCGTGGAAATCGGCGTGGAGCCGGAGCAGGTGGTCAAGCCCGGCGAGAAAATCGCCGTCATAGAGTATTAATCTTACCTTGCCTCGCCTTAAATTTGTATTATCGGGCGGGGTGAATTTATAATATCGGGTAAATAGCGGGAAGCAGGGAGAAACAAATGGACTGGTCTTTCGGACTGACGATGACATTCGCGGGGATGGGGATTACCTTCATCACCCTGTACCTGCTGACGCTGCTTATCCGCCTTCTGAACAAGCTCTTCCCCTTTAAAAACGAGGAAGAAAAGAAGGGCAAGACTTAAGGGATATCCGACCGTAAATGGACGCTTTTATAGACGCCTTGAACAGCCTGGGGCAGGGTTTCATGAACCTTACCTGGGAAGCGGCCGTCATGATTTTAATCGGCTGCGTGCTGCTGTACCTGGGCATCGGGCGTAAGATAGAGCCGCTGCTGCTGGTGCCCATCGGCTTCGGGGTGGTGCTGGGAAACCTGCCGCTGGCAAACCTCGGGGCGCAGGACCAGGGCGGCATCATCAACCTGCTTTATAATGCCGGCATTCTGACCGAGATTTTCCCTGTATTGCTGTTCCTGGGGCTGGGGGCGATGATCGACTTCGGGCCGATGCTGGCCAACCCGGTCGTCCTGATATTCGGGGCGGCGGGGCAGTTCGGCATTTTCATTACGCTTTTACTGGCGCTGGGGCTAGGCTTCGTCGAGCAGGAGGCGGTGTCCATCGCGGTCATCGGGGCGTGCGACGGGCCTACTGCCATCTACGTGACGTCCAAGTTCGCGCGCGAGCTGCTGCCGGCGGTGTCCATCGCCGCTTATTCCTACATGGCGCTGGTGCCAATCATCCAGCCGCCCATTATGCGGGCGATGACCAGCAAGAAAGAGCGCGAGACGCCGATGGCCGCCGGCGAAAAACAGGTATCCCAGCGGGTGAAAGTCCTCTTCCCTATCATCGCCGGCATCGCCACGATACTGATAGCCCCCATGGGCGCCCCACTGATGGGGATGCTGATGCTCGGCAACCTGCTGAAAGAGTCGGGCGTCGTCGGCAGGCTGGTGGACGTGTCGCAGAACACCATCGCCAACCTGGTGACGCTGCTGCTCGGACTCTGTATCGGGGCGTCGATGCTGGGCGGCAACTTCCTGACATGGGACACTTTACTGGTGTTCGCGCTGGGATTCATCGCTATATCGATGGACACGGTCTTCGGCATGCTGCTGGGCAAGCTGATGCGGGTATTGAGCAAAGGTAAAATCAACCCGCTCTTAGGGGCGGCGGGGACCTCCGCCTTCCCGATGTCAGCCCGCGTGGTGCAGAAGGAAGGCCAGCGAGCCAATCCGCGTAACTTCCTCTTATGGCACGCCATCGGCGCCAACACCGGCGGCCAGATAGGCTCGGTCATGGCGGCCGCCGTCATGCTGGCGGTCTTAAGCGGACTTGGCATTGGGCCCTTGAGTTAAAATCCACCATTCCCCCATAACCATACCGGCGCAAGCCGGTATCCAGGTAGATGGAGTTAGTGCAATCTAGACGTAAACAGACCAATGCCGTCTAACTGGATTCCGTTTTACAACGGAATGGTTAAAAATTAAAAGTGACAAAATCCCCTTCCTTTTATCCCCTGCCTACTGTAGACTGTTAACTGTGTACTGTAAACTGTAAACTAATAACTCACACCTACCTTCACTTAACATAACACCCTAAAAGATAAAAACGAATCAGCTACGGCCCAAAGCTAAAACACCAAAAAATATTTTTCAAAAAACAAATAAAACGAATAATTTACGAACAACTCACTCGTAGCAAAAACGAATAAAATTTGATTTTCATTCTCTCTTGCCTTATTTCTCTAAATCCAGTAAAGTCTAGCTGTGAGCAAGTCCCAGTCTAAAGTCGTTTACATCTGCAAAGAGTGCGGCCATGAGAGCATCAAGTGGCTGGGGCGCTGCCCCGACTGCCACCAGTGGAACACCTTCTCCGAGATGACCGTCAGGCCGGAAGTCGCATCCTTGAGGCCGGCGGGCCAGCCGGTCCTGCCGCAGGAGCTTTCCCAGGTCTCCATCGAGGCCAAAGACCGCGCTCCTTTACCCCTCGCCGAGTTCAACCGCGTGCTGGGGGGAGGCATGGTGGCGGGGTCGCTGGTCTTAATAAGCGGCGACCCCGGCATCGGTAAGTCCACTCTTCTGCTTCAGGCGGCGGCCTCCATTGCTAACAAGAGCAAGCGCGTGGTCTATGTTACCGGCGAGGAGACGGCCCAGCAAATCAAGCTGCGAGCCAGGCGACTGGGACTGGGAGGGGAAGGACTTTTCATACTGGCGGAGACCGACCTCGATGCTGTAATTGAGCAGGCGGAGCAGGCCGGGCCGTCGCTGGTGATTATCGACTCCATTCAAACGGTCTATATACCGGGCTCGGAGTCCGGGGCGGGGAGCGTCTCGCAGGTGCGCGACTGCACGATGAGGCTGATGCAGTGGGCCAAGATTCACGGCGTGCCTGTCTTTATCTCCGG
>Ga0307422_1001346_pt1 | contig 12908 bp, 13 predicted proteins | sample SalMarWE160290MG_FD_202153 | JGI IMG/M metagenome (GOLD analysis project Ga0307422, IMG submission 202153) | Salt marsh sediment microbial communities from the Plum Island Ecosystem LTER, Massachusetts, United States - WE1602-90 | ecosystem: Environmental > Aquatic > Marine > Intertidal zone >...
TGAAGGAAGGTCTCGACCGCCTTGGCCTGAAGCTGCGCATGATCGCCAACAAGGACAACGCGGCCATCCTGTACTGCAAGGCCTCGAACGCCTGGGACGAGCCCGAGGGCCACGTCAAAGACGCGCTGTCCAAATGCAACGTGACCGACCCAACCTTCAAGCGCTGGTATGAAAAGAACAAGGAATGCCTTGCCCTGATCCACCGGGCCGCACGGAAGAAAGACTGCCAGTTCCCCATACTCGGCAAAGACGACGATCCGGCCGCTGCGATGTTTCTCCCTCATCTCGGCCCGATGAGGGCCTTCGCGTGGCTCCTGCGCTGTGAGGCGAAGCTCCTCCAGCAGAAGGGCGATTGGTCGGCGGCCCTCGATTGCTGTGCGGTCGTGTATCGAATGACCCGGCACATTTGCCGATCGGACAAGCCGTCGGTCAGCATCATGATCGCAATCGCTTTACAGGCCGTCGCCGGCGAGGGCGTCGAGCAGTGCATCGCCAACGGCGATCCCGCGGAAGCCGCGCTGGAAAAGGCTCTCCAGGATTGTCAGCAGGCCCTTGAGAGCATGCCCAGCTGCGCAAGCGTGATCGCGACCCAGCGCCGACTGATCGGCCCAACGAGCGCCCAGACCGAGCACCACCTTGAAGTCATCTTCGCCAGGGGCCGAGCGCAGATGGGGGGCGTGGCGATCTTCGCGGCGATCAAGCTCTACGAGAAGAAGAACGGCCGGCCGCCGAGCGCGCTCTCGGAGCTGGAGGGCGACTACATCTCGAAGTTGCCGAAGGACCCGTTCTCGGGTCGCGACTACGTCTACAAGGTACGCGGTAACGACTGGATCCTCTACAGCGTCTGGGACAACCTGACCGACGACGGCGGCGCCGGCTCGTGGCCCCACAAGGTGAGTGCCGACAGGGACCTCATCTGGCGCAACACGCGCCTCCCCGTCGACTAGTCCGCATTTCTCACAGCGCATGCGCGTGAGGTTGTTCCGCGTGAGCCGCGTAGCGGCGTCTGGTAGTAGCCTCGGGCGCAAGCCCGTGGAACGAAGGTCCGCCCAAGAGAACCGGAGCCCCGTCAGGGGCGATTGTGCTCGCGTGTTCAATCGCCCGTGACGGGGCTCCGGGTGCTTTTCCATCCCGCTTTCCACGGGCTTACGCCCGAGGCTACTGCCAAACGCCCCTGACGGGGCTTGCAGTTGTACGCCGGCGCCAGTTCAATCCGATTCGGGTGCTTGCCCCGAGGCCGGCTCCCGGAACGTCGCGCGCGCGAGGCGGCCGGGCCGGCGAATCCGCTTGACGCTCCGAGCAGCCCGACGTAGTGTGTCGCCAGGGGGCGGGCCGGAGGTGCCCGCGGCGGGCCGGAGGTGCCCGCGGCGGGCCGGAGGTGCCCGCGCAGGAGCGATGAGCGTCGGCGCCTGGAGCGCTGTGGACATAGATTGACTATGCTGTTGTTCGCTGCCGAGTTTCCGATCTTCCGCGCCTTTCGCGAATCCGACCTCTTCGGCCAGATCATCCTGCTCGTGCTGTTTGTCTTCTCGGTGTTCGCCTGGTCGGTCATCCTGCGCAAGTACCTCGCGTTCCGCCAGGCCCAGGCGGCGTCGCGCACGTTCCGCAGCACGTACCGCAAGCACAGCGACGACCCGCTCCAGCTCGTCGAGCAGGAGATTTACCTCCAGGAGTGCCCGTTCTTCGAGATCGCCGACCGCGCGCTCGAAGCGCTGCACGCCGAGGTCGAGCGACGGGGCGACAACCCGCGCGCAATGGTGCCGATGGCCACCGTCGAGGCGATCGAGAAGAACCTCGACCGCACGATCGGCGACGAGACGCTCAAGCTCGAACGTGGCCTCAATCTGCTCGCGACCGCCGCGAGCGCGTGCCCGCTCATCGGCCTGCTCGGCACGGTGTGGGGCGTGCTGCTCGCCTTCCAGCGCGTCGCCGAGGAAGCGTCGGCCCAGATCCACGTCATCAGCCAGGGCATCTCCGTGGCGCTGAGCACGACGGTCGTCGGCCTGCTCGTGGCGATCCCGTCGCTCGTGATGTACAACTGGATGACGACGATCATCCGCCGGTTCGAGACCGAGATGGAGAGCTTCGCCAGCGAAGTGCTCGAAGATATCGAGCGCCGCTACGTCGAACCGTAGGGCCCGACACGGATCCCGCGCAGATCGGCACGAATTATGCGCCACTTCAGGACCAAACGCAGGAAACCGGAACTCAACGCCGATATCAACGTGACGAACCTCGTGGACGTCGCGCTGACGATCCTGGTCGTGTTCATGCTCATCGCGCCGCTCATCGAGCACAGCCTCCGCGTCCAACTACCGAAGGCCGAAGAGAAAGAGATCACCGAGCGGGCGCAGATGACGGTCGAGATCGCCCCCGGCAACAAGCTCTACGTCAACAGCGTGCAGGTCACCCTGGCGCAGTTGGCCAACACGCTCAGCGTGAATCCGAACATCTCGGTGAACGTGCAGGGTGACGCGTCGGTCTCATACCAGGAGCTCGTGGACGTGCTCGATGCCATCCGCCAGGCCGGTGTGACGCGCGTCGGCCTGGCGACCGAGGTGAAGGTCGGCGACTAATGCTTAACGGACGCCAGTCGTTTCTCGTATCGCTCAGCTTCCATCTGGGCCTGCTCATCGTCCTGCTGGTTGCCGGGGCGATCATGGCGAGCAAGCTCGGTAAACGCGAGCCGATCGAGTTCGACCTGCTCGCCCCCATCCAGGTCCCGAACGAGAACAGGGGAGCACCGGAACCCCGGAAGGAGCCCGAGCCGGAGCCCGAAATCACCGAGCACGTGATCGAGGAACACACGTTCAATCCGAACAGGTCGCTCAATCTGGGCGACATCCCCGACATCGCGAACGAGGAGTTCACACCCTACAAGCCCAACGTCGCGCCGATAGACGACTTGGGGAGCCCGTCGTCGCCCGAAGCCAGCTACATCCAGTTGATCGTGGCCGTGTGCGAGCAGAACTGGAACAAGACCAAACCGGCACGCGGTGTGCTCGGGCGCACGGTGCCGACGCTCGACGTGGCGATCACCGTCGCGCGCCACGGGCGGATCCTCAACCACCGGATCACGCGCTCGTCGGGCAACGCCGCACTCGACCGCTCGGTGCGCGAAGCCATCGAGCTATCGAATCCATTCCCCGCCTTCACATCGGACATGAAGGGGGCCGAACAGGAGTTCAAGCTCCGATTCATTCTGGACGACTAGCTCACGGAGGTGTGGATGCGAACACGACGGGTCTGGGTCGCCGCCGCAATCGCCGCGCTGCTCGCGGCCACACAGGCGCGCGAAGCCAACGGCATCGCCGAAGTCCACGTCAGGGCAGTGAAGAAGGCGTCGGTCGCCGTGCCGGACTTCACCGAGGACGGCCGCATCGTCGGATCGGCGTTGAGCAAGGAACTAGGTCAGGCGCTGCGGTTCGACCTCGACAACAGCGGCCACTACCGCGTCGTGGCCGACGCGCGAGGCGTCGCCGACGCCCAGCGCCGCGACGTCGAGTCCGGCCAGGTGCTGCTGCCAAACTGGCGCGGGCTCGACGCCGAGCTCGTCTTCAAGACCGACGTGCGCCGCAGCGGCGCGAAGCTCATCATCCGGTGCTCCGCCTACGAGACGAACACGGGCAAGCTCGTGCTCAACCGCACAGTCAAGGGCCTCGAGGAGAACGGGCGCCGCCGGGTCCACGCGCTCAGCGACGAGATCGTCAAGGTCCTCGTCGGGGCCGAGGGCATCGCCCGGACGCAGATCGCGTTCATCAAGGACAACGCCGACGGCGGCCGGGACCTGTACCTCGTCGACTACGACGGCCACAACCTGCGGCGCGTCACGCGCGACGGTGGCGTGGCCGTCTCGCCCGACTGGTCGCCCGACGCCTGGCAGATCTACTACACCTCGATGCACAAGGGCGAGCCGTACCTGTACCGGATCGACCTGGCGCGCAACAAGCGGATCGCGGTCGCCACGTACCCGGGCCTGAACTACGCCGCCGCCGTGTCGCCGGACGGGCAGAAGCTCGCCGTCGTGCTGAGCAAGAGCGGCACGCCCGACATTTACACGATGGACGCCGACGGCACGAACCTCAAGCGGCTCACGCGCAGCGTCGGGCGGCTCTCGACGTGCCCGGTCTGGTCGCACGATGGGCGGCGCATCGCCTACGTCTCCAACGTCGGCGGCGGCCCGCAGCTTTACGTGATGCGCGCCGACGGCAGCGGCCAGCGCCGGCTGCTCGAGGGGTACGTCGAGATGACCTCGCTCGACTGGTCGCCCGCGGCGGCCACGGGCGATCTCGTTGTCTTCAGCGCCAGGACGCACGGCCGGCGCCAGTTGTTCGTGGCCGACGTGAAGAAGGACATCGTCAAGCAGCTCAGCGTTGACCCCGCCGACCACGAGGACCCGAACTTCGCGCCCGACGGCCGCCACATCGTCTACGTGCGGGAGCCGCGCTCGGGTGCGGCCGATCTGTACATGCTCGATGTGTTCGACCCCAAGCCGGTGCGGATCACGAGCTTCGAAGGCAGCGAGTTCTACCCGGCCTGGTCGCCGGCCGGCTATTGACCGGCCCGGGCAGAATGGGATTGCACACCACACGCGCTGTGATAGGGTACGAGCGGTTACGGAAGCACGGGTTCGGCGTTATTGCTCGGAAGAAAACCCATTCGGTCGGACGAGATACTGCGGAGGACTTTGCCATGCGCAACCTGCTCCAGGCGTCGCTTTGGGGGATGCTGATCTGCTGCCTTGTCGTCGGCACGCTCGGGTGTCGCAAGAAGGGTCGGGGCGACGATGGCATGCCCGAAGAAGGCCCTGGCGAGATCGACAAGGTCAACGATGTCGACGACGCGCGCGTGAAGCACGCGACACTCCAGATCGCGAACATGAAGGCCGCGCTCGACGCGTTCAAGCTCGACGTGGGCAGGTACCCCACCCAGCAAGAGGGACTCATGGCGCTGCTCGAGCGGCCCTCGGAGGAACGCGCGGCCAGATTCTGGCGTCGTCCCTACCTGAAGGCCGACGTGATCCCGCGCGATCCTTGGGGCAACGAATACCTCTACCTGATGTCCGAAGACCCCGACACCGGCGTTGAACGCGTGGAGGTCATCAGTTACGGCAAAGATGCTGTCAGAGGCGGCGAAGGCTACAACGCCGATATCTCCAGCCAAGAGCTGTCCCGGTAGACGCTTGGCCAGTCCACGGAAACGAGTGTCAACGCGGTCGACGGCGTTGGTCCGGTCCGGTGCCGCCCGGCCGGGCCAAAATGGCATTGCGCGCCACAGACGCTGTGATAGAGTACGAGCGACCACGGGAACACGGGTTTGGCGTTGTTGCTCGGAAGAAGGAGAGTGAAACCCATTCGATCGGACGAGACACTGCGGAGGACTCTGCCATGCTCAATCTGCTCAAGGCGTCGCTTTTGGGGGTGCTGGTCTGCTGCCTCGTCGTCGGCACGCTCGGGTGTCGCAAGAAGGGTCGGGGCGACGACGGCATGCCCGAAGAAGGCCTCGGCGAGATCGAGAAGATCTACGACATCGAGATCGGCGAGGGCGAGTGGGACGCGCCGAGCGCGATCAGCTCCGAGCTCGCCGAAGTGTACCAGACCGTCTATTTCGATCTGAACAAGAGCACGCTGCGCCCGGCGTCGCGGGCCGTGCTCGAGGCGATCGCCGACGACATGAGGGCGAACCGGCACCGCTTCGTGCGCACCATCGGCCACTGCTGCGACCGCGGCACGAACGAGTACAACTTCGGGCTCGGCGAGCGGCGGGCCGAGAGCGTCAAGGCTTACCTCGTGGCGCTCGGCGTCGACCCCGGCCGCATCCGCACGCTGAGCAAGGGCGAGGAAGAGCCGGCGGTGCCCAACGTCGACGAGTCGAACCGCGCTCAGAACCGCCGCGTCGAGTTCTGGCTCGTCGAGAAATAGCCGGACGGACGGCCCCCGGCGAGCCGGCTGGCGCCGGGGTGTCTCCAGGCAAGGAGGTGATGTCGCGATGCGACTGTCAACGCGACCAGGGGTCGTGAAGCCGGCGGTCGTCGTGATCGCCGTTCTGCTTGTCGTCGCGGCGACCGGGTGCGAGTTCTCCAACTCGAACCGCCGGAAGGCCGAGGCGGCGGCGGCCGAGGACATCAGCGCCATGCGCGAGGAGGTCGGCCGGCTGCGCCAGGACGTCGAGGCGCTCGAGAACGAGCTGAGCCGTTCCGATCGGGCGCTCCGCAACGAGCTGGCCGCAGTGCAGAGAGCCATCAACGATCTCGACTCGAAGTCGGCCGGCCAGATCGCCGCCGCCAAGCGCGAGCTCGCCGACAAGATCAACGAGATCGAGCGCAAGCGGGTCAACGACAAGAACGCGCTCAACAAGAAAATGGACGCGATCGTCGCCGAGGTTCAGAGAGCGCTCGGCGCGGCGGCGAGCACCACGACGAGCACGCGCACGGTGTCCGGTTTCGAGTACACGGTCCAGGAAGGCGACACCGTCTCGGGGATCGCCGCCAAGTTCCGGGACAAGTACAGCACGACGACCAGGGCGATCCTGGAGGCAAACGGCTTAACCGCGAACAGCGTCATCCACCCCGGCGACACGCTGATCATCCCGGTCAGAGAATAGGGCGCCACGCACGCCAGGCCCCGTGTCCGTACGCTGTCGTGAAGCCCGGCAGGAGGGTGTCGCTTGCAGCTCGCAGACCTCATCAAGCGCGAGGCGGTGTTCTGTCGCTTCGAGACCGGCGACAAAGAGGCGATCCTCGACGAGATGATTCGCACCAGTTGCGCCGCCGAGGGGATCACCTGCCTCGACGAGGTCCACCGGGCGGTCTTCGAGCGCGAGGCCGACCGCTCGACGGGCATCGGCCGCGGCCTGGCGGTGCCCCATTGCCGCGCCGACGCCGTAAGCACGTTCCACGTCAGCGTCGCCATCCTCAAGGAGGGGGTCGATTGGGACGCGCTCGACGACCGGCTCGTGCACTTCGTCTTTCTGGTCATCGGGCCCGCGGACCAGCCCGAGGCCTACCTCCAGCTCCTGAGCCTGATCTCCCGCCTGATCCGCCTGCCTCAGGCGACGAAACGCCTGCTGGCCGCGACCACGCCCGAAGAGGTTATCAGCACGATCGGGGATCTCTGAATGCGGCACGGCGTCCGCCGTGCGGGAGCTGCCGGGAGCAGGCTTACCGGATCGTCGCGCGCAGGATGCCGACGCGGTCGATGCCCGAGCCGTCGAGGTCGACCCCGACGAGGGCGAGCGCGCGCTCGTCCTCGGCGAGCGGAACGCCGAGCGACTCGCGATGGCTCAGCGCCAGGCCGAGCCCGTCCGGGCTAAGCACCAGATCGTAGACGACAACCGTCGCCTCGAGGCCGTCCTGGTCGAGCACGACGAGCTCATCGAACCCGTCGCCGTCGAGATCGGCCGCATCAACATCGGTGAACGCAAAGCCGTCGGGAAGCAGCACGGGGACGCTCTCGCCGTGTGCGGCGTCCTGTTCCGACGCATCGCCACGGCGAGGCGGGGTTGAGATCTCGACCTCAAGGACGCCGTCGGCGTCGGCGCGGACCACGCCGAGGTCGCCGGCCGGAGTCCGCAGCGCGAACAGCTTCAGCAGGTTGCCGTCCCGAGGGATCCGCCACGCGTCGCGCGCCACGGGCGGCTGCGTGCGCGCCCGGGTGAAGTCGCCCCAGGCCGGCATGTCGTAGACGAGCACCTCCTGGCCGCCGAGGGCAGCGTCGTACTGAAACACGACAAGCTCCTCGAGCCCATCGCCGTCCACATCGAGGGCCGTGGCGTCCTCGATCTCGCCGCCGGCGGGGATCTCCCACTCGTCGTAGGCCACCAGGACCGGCTCGCCGTCGACGGGCCTCGCTTCGAGCACGCTGAAGCTCGCCGGCGTCGGACCGGCGCCGGCGCGGAACACGCCGAATTCGTCTTCGCCATCGGCGTCGATGTCGGCCCGCAGCACGATCGAGGCCGTGCTACCGGCTGGCTCGGCCAGGAGCTCGTCGAGAACGAGCTGCAGCGTCCCGGGCACGTCGTCGGCCGGCTCGTAGAGCACCACCTCGCTCGCGGCAATCGGGTAGAGGGCGCGCACGCCCGCGACGTCGTCGAGCTCGAGCGATCGCTTGAGCACCTCGCCGAGCAGGATGATCGGGAACATCGTCGTCTCGGTCGACTCGAGCGAATGGGCGAGCCCGAGCGCGTGGCCGCACTCGTGGGTGACCGTATTCTGCACGTCCACGGCACCCGGCAGCCCGAAGGTCGACCAGGCAAACCGCTCGGCGTTCAGCTCGACATCGGCGTCAATGACATGCCCGGCGTGGTCGAGCCACGTGGTCGTGTAGGCGATCGTCTCGGGTCTATACGGCCAGCCGCGCGTCACCCAGATGACGCAGTTCTCGCCGTCGGGCGCGGCGCGCCTCGCCAGGGTCCGGCCGGCATAGCGGAACCGAACGTATGAGTCCGGGGCACGGTTCCAGGTCTGGAACGCGCGAAGCACCGCACCGACAAGCGCCTCGTCCGACTCACGAGAGCCGGTCACGCCGACGCGGTAGCGAACCGGCAGCGCGTGCGTCGGCCACCGCACCGCGCGCCCCGTGGTGTCACGGCGCACGACGAACGCGGAGGCCGGGAGCGCACTGCACAAGCAGAGCGCGACGCAGAGCAAGGCCCTCTTCAAGCCCATACAGGTCCCTTCTTGAAGCCAGCGTCCAGACACGCAAGTCGCGGCCAGGTTGCAGTCGGAGCGCCCGGCCGCGCCGTGTCCAGAAGGCCGATGTTCGCTCGCATACCCAACTTAGCACAAACAGTGCCGGTCGAAAAGGGTCGAACCGCCCCAAAACGGCATCGGACAAATTCATGTTACTGAGATTCACGCTCCCAGATCGATAGCACCTCAGCAACGACGGCCTCGACCGGCTTGCCTGTCGTGTCGAGCTGGTGGCCGACCTTGGCATAAAAGGGGGCGCGATACTCGAGCAGGGCGCGGATCTTCGCCAGCGGGTTGTCGACCGCCAGGAGCGGGCGGTGGGTCTCGTGCCGGACGCGCTCGTAGATCGCTTCGGCCGTGGCGCCGAGGCAGATGCCGACGCCCGTCCGCTCGAGCGCGCGGACGTTTGCCTCGCTGAGCACGACGCCGCCGCCGGTGGCGATGACGCGGTGGCGGAGCTCCGCGGCCTCGGCGGCGACCTCGGTCTCGACGCGCCGGAAGTGCGGCTCGCCCCTCGTGGCGAAGATCTGCGAGATCGTGATCCCTTCGCGGGCCTCGATCAGGTCGTCGAGGTCCACGTACGTCATCCCGAGCCGCTCGGCCACGGCACGGCCGACGCACGTCTTGCCCGTGCCCATGAAGCCGAACAGCACGATGCTGTGCTTTGCGCCCATGATCGCGCCTCGTCCCCGATCCCCGCGCGGAAGCGGACGCCACTACCTATACCGCCGCCCCGGCTCGCCGCAACAACTTTGCGTCTGGGCACGTGGCGCGCGCTTTGCTACAATCCGTTTGGATGGGAGGTGCGCGGCGATGTACGCGATCCTGCTCAACGAGCAACAGGAGCTCGACCTCGAGAAGACGGCCCGCATCCTGGCGAAGGCCGAGAACCTGGTCTACGGCGACGCGACGCGCGCGGTCCGCACCTGCACGGGCATCCTGGCCAGGAACCTCCCCTACGACGAGGCGGCGCGGATCGCCAACGAGCTTAACGCGAACGGCGTCGGCTGCTTCGTCCTGGCGATGGCCGACTTTTACCACCCGCCCGACGCGCGAGTGATCACGGGCCTCGAGCTGAGCCCGGAGGCGTTCGGCGCCATGGACCTGTACGGCCGAGTCCAGCCGGTGCCGTGGAGGGCCGTCGTGCTGGTCTGCCTGGGCCACATCGCCGAGCAGCGGCGCGAGCATTTCACGTTGGGCGACCGTGGTACCGACTCGGCCCTGTCGGCCGGAATCGCCGTCGGCGCCGGCCTCGGCCTTGGTGTGATGGGGGCGATGAGGCGCGCGGCGCAGGAGCCGCCGAAGAGGCAGATCAAGGTCGGCGCCAAGTACGTGCTCGACGTGTTCGCCTATGGGCCGGCCGAGGGCCATTGGCGCATCGAGCACAACGGGTTCAACTACTCGTGCCTCGGGCCGAGCCGGCGTGAGCGCGCCGAGGAGAATTTTCCGGTGCTGGTGAACGAGGTCGTCCAGCGCGCGACCTCGTCGTACTGCAACCGGGGGCTCAACGCGTTCCTCGGCAGCGTGCCGGAGCGAGCCTACACCTACAACGGCATCAAGCACTTCGACGAAGAGAACCTGTGGCTGCTCCAGAAAGTGGTCCCCAACTTGCCGAGTCCGTAGCGCCGTCCGCGGCCGACCTCGACGAGCGCCTCGTGCGCACCTGGGCCGAGATCGACCTCGGCGCGCTGCGCCACAACGTCCAGACGGTGCGCCGCCTGGTCGGCGACGACACGCGCATCCTGGCGACGGTCAAGGCGGACGCCTACGGCCACGGCTACGAGCGGATCAGCCGCACGCTGGTCGACGAGGGGGTCGAGTTCCTCGGTGTCGCCAACGTGGTCGAGGCGCTCCAGGTCCGCGCCACGCTGAACGACGAGCAACGCCGCGTGCGGATCATGACGCTCGGCGCCAACCTGCCCGACGAGATCGGCGCCGTGATCGCCAACGGGTTCGTACCGCTCGTCTGCTCGTGGGACGAGGCGGTGGCCTACAGCACAAAGGCGGCCGAGGCCGGCGTGACGCTCGACGTGCACGTGAAGATCGACACCGGCATGGGGCGCATCGGGATCTGGCACGAGGGATGCGTCGACCAGGTCGCCGCGCTCGCCCGCCTACCCCATCTGCGGCTCGAGGGGATCGCGACGCACTTCCCCTCGGCCGACGAGGAGGACCAGGCGTTCAGCTACGAGCAGCTCGACGCGTTCAACCGGATCGTCGCGGGCCTCGAAGCGATCGGCGTCGAGGTGCCGCTGCGGCATGCGGCCAATTCGAGCGCGATCGCCCACCTGCCCAACAGCGTCTTCAACATGGTCCGGCCGGGACTCGTGCTCTACGGCCACTACCCCTCGCCGCATCTGGCGTCCGAGCACCCGCTCGGCGTCCGGCCCGTGCTGGCGCTCAAGACGCGCGTCATCTTCGTCAAGGACGTCGGCCCGGGCCGCACGATCAGCTACGGCCGCACGTTCACGACCGAGGGGCCGATGCGCGTCGCCACGCTCGGCATCGGCTACGGCGACGGCTACTCACGCGAGCTGTCGAACCGCGGCGAGGTGCTCGTCCGCGGCCGGCGGGCGCGCATCCTCGGGACCGTCACGATGGACCAGACGATGGTCGACGTGACCGAGATCCCCGACGTGCGCGTCGGCGACGAAGCGGTCGTCATCGGCCGCCAGGACGGTCCGTCGGGCAGCGACGAGATCACGGTCGCCGAGCTCGCCGCCCACATGCACACGATCCCCTACATCGTCACCTGCTCGATCAGCAAGCGCGTCGTGCGCCGCTATCTCGGGAACCCCTGACGCTCCCCGGACCGTTTCGACAGCAGAGGACGCCGACAGCACGGCGGTGGATTCGTGGCCAGGAAGGTATCTCGTCGAGACTTCATTCGGAGCGCCGGCGCCCTGGGCCTTGGGCTGTGTGCGCTCGGCGCGCTGCCGGGCTGCGGCCGCCGCGAGGCCCATCCAGATGACCAAAACCAAAGACCGCTCGAACGACCAGCCCGACAACCAGACGCCGAATCCCGGCCCGCTCGAGGACAAGGTCGCCGTCGTGCGGGGGAACAACATCAGCAAGATGGTCAAGAAGGGTGTCGACGCGCTCGGCGGCATCGAGGCGGTCGTCAAGCCCGGCGACGTCGTCGTGGTCAAGCCGAACATCGGCTGGATCTCGCGGCCCGAGCTCGGCGCGTGCACGCACCCCGAGGTGGTCGGCGCGCTCGTGGCGCTGTGCGTCAATGCCGGCGCTCGGCAAGTGAAGGTGTTCGATCGCCCGTGCCATGACCCACGCCGCACCTACGAGACCAGCGGCATCAAGGAGGCCGCCGAGGCCGCCGGCGCCAAAGTGATCTTCATGGCGGAGCACGACTACGAGCCCCTTGAGATTCCGCGCGGGAAGTCGCTCACGAGCAGGCCCGTCTACCGCGACTTCCGCGACGCCGACGTGGTGATCAACGTGCCGGTCGCCAAGGTGCACGGCTCGACGGGCCTGACGCTCGCCATCAAGGACCTCATGGGCGTCGCCGGCGGCAACCGGGGCCGGTGGCATCGTGGCATCCACCAGAAGCTGGCCGACTGGCTCTCGGCGCTGCCGTGCGACCTGACCGTCATCGACGCCTTGCGCCCCATGATGCCCAGCGGCCCGACGGGCGGCAGCCCGCGCGACCTCGAGCGCGCCGACACGATCGTGGTCGCCAAGGACATCGTCGCCACCGACGCCTGGGCCACAAAGGAAATCTTCGGGCAGGGTTTCGACCGGGTGCGTTTCGTGCGGATCGCCGACGAGATGGGCCTCGGCCGCCTCGACACCACCGGCCGCGTCGTCGAGCTCGCCGCGTAGGCGGCCGCTGGGGGCTAGCCCGCATTTCTCACAGGTGGAGCGCGCCAGGCTGCTCGCTGCAACGGAGCCGCCTGTACGAGAAGCCCTTCTGGGGCGCGCACCGTGTGGGCTTGTCCAAACACCCTGTCACATACGACGAGGAGCCAGGCCTCGGGGCAGGCACCCGAATCGGATAGGACTCACGCCAGCGTACAACGGCAAGCCCCGTCAGGGGCGTCTGGCAGTAGCCTCGGGCGCAAGCCCGTGGGAATGAAGGGGCCTCCAAGAGGACCGGAGCCCCGTCAGGGGCGATTGAGCTCGCGTGTTCAATCGCCCCTGACAGGGCTCCAGGTGTTTTCCCATTCCGCTTCCCACGGGCTTGCGCCCGAGGCTACTGCCAATC
>Ga0307422_1001349_pt1 | contig 12904 bp, 9 predicted proteins | sample SalMarWE160290MG_FD_202153 | JGI IMG/M metagenome (GOLD analysis project Ga0307422, IMG submission 202153) | Salt marsh sediment microbial communities from the Plum Island Ecosystem LTER, Massachusetts, United States - WE1602-90 | ecosystem: Environmental > Aquatic > Marine > Intertidal zone >...
GTTTTAGAATAAATATCTTTCGGATGAAATCCCTCCGGTGCCTGTTCGAATCTTTCGACAGAAGCAATTCCGAACAAATCCACTCCTTTTTCAAATAGTATTTCTCTAATTTCTTCTTTTGAGATCATGATCCGCCAGAGAATATGCAACCAAGTGATTTAACCTACTAGCCGGATTAAAGATAGGAAAAGTAATGCGTAACTCATCCTTATAATTTTGTTCATCTTTCTCAAATTCTTAAGCAATTATTAGTTAGTCCCAATAAGCTTTTCTGATTTTTATGGACCTTATTTTAGAGAGATAAAAACTGCCGGCTACTCAGAATAAATCCAGATAACCGGCAGCACCTTACGGTAGCCATAAACCAAATCCACTTTGAAGTTAAAAGACCATTAGAAATCTTAATCCATCAGAAAGGATATGCTCTATGTCCGATAAAAAAACACGCGCAGTATTCTTACTTATTAAATTTTAAAATTCTATCCTGTAATTCAACACTGGCAGTATGCCCAGCTGATCGTAGGATACCACCTCATCAATATCTGAATCCCAATAATCACCGGTAACATTAAGTGTGTTCGATACATTCTGGATATCAATTTCCCATATCCGAGTGGTATTTTTCTTATTTCTTCTAAAACTCACTTTCAGATCGAATCGCATATAATCGGGACGGCGTTCCGCAAATGCACGGTCGTAATAACGTATAGTGTAATCATGTTCCCTCGATGCTTCCACATTGATTGGCGTATACCATTGTCCACCTGCATAAGTACCCCTTATATTCAGGTTGATCGCCGAATTCTTCCTTCTCCCCAAAGGAAATTCCCTGCCTCCAACTACATTGAAAATATAGTTATTGTTGAACCGTGAGTTTCTTTCAATATTATCATATGCAGTAAACTTGGAATTGAAAAGAGAAGTGGTAATTAAAAAATAGTAATTTTTTGAAAAATACTTATCTAATGATAGTTCCAATCCGTAATTTTTACCAGTACCCTCATTTACAAGCTTAGTTATGATATACCCGTCTGAGGCGTTAAGTATTGAGAAAAAACTTCCTTCTTCATCGGAAACCGGAACATCATACAAATTCTGGTAATACGCTTCTATTTTCAGGTTTAAATCTCGGGAAATCCGATTCTCATAGCCGATAACATAATGATAAGCCCTGAGAAAATCAAGCTCTCTGTTATACTGAACCATGTCTCCGTCCTCCATTCGCTCCCGTATCAGGTACAGCGATATATTATCAGTTTTGCTGTGCATACCGAAACCAGCGGTTAAAGCCTGTCGCGATGTCATTTGCCACCGCATACCCAGGCGGGGTTCCACTGCATAGTTACCATTTAAATTCAGGTACTTAAAATGCACCCCCGTATTGAATGTAAGGCTGGTTACAGGTCGATACTTCCAGTTAATAAAGCTTTGAAATAATTCTGAACTGCCATTATCTTCAAGCGAGGAATAAAGTACTTCATGATTCCAGTCGAAAATATCCATTCCCAGGTTGTAGCCTAATGCCTTTCCGGTTATGCCTTCTTTAAGGGTATGTTTTGCTGAAAACTTATGCGTCAATTGCAGGCTTAATGCATAGGTTGTATAGGTAAACTCATCGCTGCCTCTAAGGTCCCATGAAGGAGGTTCTGCTTCCGATTCATAGTATTTCCAATCGTTGCGTGTTCCGATAACAGATAATGAAGATTTCAGATAAGTTTTATCGCTGAAAGGATAAATATGATTTATGCCTAAAATCCCTAAATCAGCATCGAAGTATTCTTTCCAATCAGATTCTTCCATTGAGATTGTACTTTTACCTCCTATGCCGAATACCTGAAAGGATCCAAAATTACTTGTTGGTACAAAAAAATTGAAGGTCAAATCCTGAAATCGTGGAATTGCATCGCCGACTACCTTGATACCAATTCGATTCAGTACATCAAGTGAGGAGTATCTGTAATTGATTAGGTACGATGCCGAAGCATTGCTTATAAAAGGTCCCTCAGCAGTCAGGTCCATACCAATAACACCTACCTGGGCTGTAAACTCCCTTTTTCTATTATTTCCTTTGCGCAGGTGGATATCGAAAACTCCCGAATAGGAATCACCATAATCAGCAGGAAATGCGCCTGTAAAAAAATCACAATTATCGAGTGTTGTATTATTCAAAATACTGATAGGGCCACCTGTAGCACCTTCATTGGCAAAGTGGTTCGGATTGGGCACATCAACACCTTCTATCCTCCAATGGATTCCACGCGGTGAATTACCCCGTATAATAATATCGTTATTGCCGTCCGGATCACTCATTACTCCGCCATACGATGATACCTGGCGTGATGGATCGTTAAAACTACCGGCAAAACGTTGCGTTTCCTCAACAGATATCGATCGCGCACTCACCGTGGCCATATCGTTTATGGGTTCGCCCTTGTTTTTGTGGGCCGTTACAACTACTTCCTCAAGTTCTTCAACCGACTCCTCAAGCTCGATAGTGAGAACCACTTCCTTGCCAGCACCAGTAAGTATATTGGGAATTATCTTGTTTTCGTACCCAACATATGAAATACCAATATTGTATCTTCCAATAGGTATCTCCGGAAAAGCAAAGTAACCAAACTTGTCGGTAATTGTGCCTATAATTGGCTGTGACCCCTCAATAAACAGAGTAACTCCAATTAAGGGTGTTTTAGAATCAAGATCAACAACCTTCCCTCGTATAATCTGTGTTAATGACTGTGCTCCCAAACTTTGGCACAATAAAAAAATAACAATACAAACAGTACAAAATAATTTCATGATTTCATGGTTTTGATTTCCTGGAAAGTTTAATGTTTTGGTTTGTCGATAATGACAATTGAATGAAAAACAGGTTGCAGCCGTTATGTTAATAATTTGCTATTGTATGCTTAAGCCCTGATGTACGCGAGATACCCTGTGTTCTGTTTTTTAATGTTCACTTTAATATTGCTACATTTACCGCTTCATATTTTCAGTTCTATGCAATCACGATCATTTTATCAGAGTAGTATTTTTCTTGCTGTCGTGGCCTGTTTGCTTTGGTCAACAGCATTCGCTGCTATAAAAATTGGCCTGCACTACACCACACCTCTGCAATTTGCTGGGATACGCTTTATAATTTCAGGACTGATTATCCTGCCCTTTTGCCGGAATATCAAGAGCAACCTGGTACTTGTCAGAAAACATATCACGAAGGTTTTTCTGATAAGCCTTTTTCAAACTGCTATCCTTTATACATTCTTCTACCAGGGAATGGCACGCACACCTGCAGCCATAGGCGCTATTGTTGTGGGCGGAGGACCCCTATTTGTGGCCTTTCTCGCTCATTTTATTACCGGTCGCGATCCCCTGACATTAAAGAAGATTATCGCCCTTCTGATAGGTTTTTCAGGTATTGTATTATTAGCCCTGGCAAAAGATAACAATATTGATAACCGGCTAACTTTACTTTTAGGTATCGTGATGCTGGTTATCGGGAACTTTGCCGGGAGTTTTGGAAATATCTTGGTTTCACAAAGTAAAACCGGAATCTCTCCTGTCTTCCTTAACACACTGCAAATATTTTTCGGAGGATTCATGATCCTTATCGTTTCCTTTTTCTTCGAAGGATTTAGTTTTGGAGCTAAACCCCTCCCTTACTATATTTCATTGGGTTACTTAAGCCTGATGTCTGCCGTGGCATTTTCTTCCTGGTTTGTTGTTTTGAACCGTCCCGAAGTAAAAGTATCGGAAATTAATGTCTGGAAATTTATAATCCCTGTTCTGGGAGCGATCCTAAGCTGGATAATTATTTCAGGGGAAAAACCTCAGTGGCATACGATCTCGGGAATGATGCTCATAGCCACAGCAATTGTAATAATTTATGGCCGATTTACCGGAAAACGTTCCAGTGTCAGGAATGATATTCCTTCCCGCTGATTATTCCCATTTGCTGCATGAGCAGCAAGGCATTCATTTTAGTTGTAATCCCCTCGCGAAGAATATAATCGAAAGAAATATCTGCCTGATCAATTTCGATCTCAAAACACATATTTTTTACCCTGTCAGGATAATCATTCTCGATAGTTGCCAGGTTAAGATCATGTGTCGCCAGTATTCCGGTACCTTTCAGCTCCAGTAACCTGCGCAGTGCTGCTTGTGAACCTTTTTGTTTGTCGGACGAATTGGTCCCTTTCAATATTTCATCGAGTATAATAAATAACTTTTCTCCTTCCTGCAAACGATCGAGCATTTCTTTTAAACGTCGTAATTCGGCATAGAAATAGGATTCGTGCTTGTTTAGTGAATCGCTGGTGCGCATGCTGCTGAACAGTGAAACAGGGCGAAAGCCGAAACTTTCGGCACAAACAGGAGCCCCGGCCATTGCCAGTATCATATTAATAGCAACCGTACGAAGAAAAGTGCTTTTCCCTGCCATATTCGCACCTGTAATAAGAATGAAATCTCCCTCTTTTGCAATACTAAAATCATTAGATACTCTCTCGTCATTGGGTATAAGTATATGCCCCATTTGTTTTGCGTCCAGGATTGCTTTTTCAGAAATTGTGGGATAAGTCAGTTCAGAATAGTTGAAAGCAAAAGTTGCCAGGCTGGCAAGGGCATCGAAACGGGCCAATACATCGATCCAGTTCCTGAAATATTTTCCCGGCCCGGCTTTCCATCGCTCGAGGCGAATCATACATTGTAAATCCCAGAGCAACAAACCTTCGAGAAAAATAGCGGCCAGAATATTGAGCCGGTTATCGAACGCCGACAGGATTTTTACCAGAGATTTAATGGATGAAGCTGCTGAAATACTTCCTTTGTTAAGTGTTTCGTTTATTGATGTAAGCATATCGCCGGTATATTCAGCCTGCTCCATCGTACCTAATAATAACTGGTACTTTTTAAGTGTTTCAAGGCGTTTACTAAGTTTGTGATGTTCATGCGAAGTATGGGAAAGTCGCATGCCTACAATAAAAAGTTGCAGTAGAAAAAATATGATGGATAATCCTCTGAAGAATGGAAAGATGACCGCAAGAGAAATGGATGCCAGAGTTACTAAGGGCAATACCCTGACGAGCAATAATACACCTTTTCTTGAAAGATAATAATATGGCTCCTTGATCCATTGATCCAATATTTCCAGATCGGTTTCGTTATCAGTATTTATACTGCCTGCCGCCCTGAAATCCTGTATTAACTCAGGCATTTGAGTGAGTCCCTTAACAGCTATTTGCCGTTCAAGAATACTATCTGCAGGCAGGGTTTCATTCGAAAATAAGTGCGCAAGCAGGTTTCTTCCACTATAGGTAACTGTCCGGTTGATAAACTGAAAAAGGGAACCATTACCGAAAAGATCCATATCATAGCTATAGGGATGCGAAATATTAACAAACTCATTGCCCGGATAAAATTGAGTATAGTCATGTTTCAATGCCTTCATTTCCTCAATATTTATTTTAACAAGCGCCTGTATGTGTTGAAGCTTATCACTATGCTTTATATGTGACTTAATTGAAAAAAGAAACAAAGAAATAGCAAGAATGCAGAGTGCAATCCCCAGCCACAGAATATTCGGAATTACATAAAATATACAAGGGAATATAGACAGAAATGTGAGCAGCCTGAAAATAATGAGCCGCCGAACAATTTTCTTCATTCCTTTCGATTTCTTTTCTAAAATAGAAAGTCTTCTTTTATAATATTTCTCAGGTAATTCCATTACTTACATCTATATTGCTACAAGATTTAAATACGTTTTATAATCGGGATAATAGGTTGTTCGCATATTAAAATTCCAGGTCCATGTTTTTCTATTTTTACCTGCTGGTAAAATACAATGCCCCGAAGGAAGTTTCCCGATAATCGTATTGGTATTATTATGGTTTACGATCTCATAATCGGTAATCAGACTGAAAACTTCCGGAGGCAGCAATTTCAGATGTGCTTCCTGTATTTCCTTGCTCATATTTGGTTCTACCGTGTGGTGCATTTAATTGTACTTGCGAATATAATCGATAAGAAGTATATCTGTAAGAAGTTTAACGCTTTCTCATTTCTTTACCTTCAATGATTATTCTGATGATCTACGAAATGTTATAATACCTCCTTCTTACTTAAGAATAAGGAATATTCTGTCTGGTAATTTTCCTGGCTGCATTTTGATTAATAAATTATATTTATCTCAGTAAAATTGATGTTTATCGAATTGTGAATATCTTTGACTTATAAGGATAACCAAGTTGAAAACTTTCCGTATACGATTTCGAATAACAAATTCATAGTTAATAATTTGGTACAATAGTTGTAAATCTCTATAAGAATCAAAACAAATTAAAATGATCAGGATAAGCTACGTGAGAGCCTTACTAATTATAACTGCTATAGTTCTTTCTTTCGAAGGAAAAGGACAGCAAGTGCTGGATACAATTATAAAGATCGAAGGCAAAGTTTTGGCCGTGGATGTTACAAAGGTGACCCCTTTATATGTCAGCTTTATTGTTCCCGGTAATTCCGAAACTTTTACTATGGAACGCAAGGAAATCCAGAAAATCATTTATAAAAACGGACGTGTTGATGAATTTAACAAACCGGTTTTCGAACTGGTCGATGATTACTCCTGGGAAGCTATATGGCTCACCGAAGATAAAAAAGACGTCGCAGAACTGTACCGTCGAGGAAAAATCAGTGCAAAATCACCGGCTAGTTCACGTAGCCCTAAAGCTGCTAAAAAGAATGCCATTATCCGTTTACAGAAAAAGGCAACTGCCCTGAAGGGCACTGTGGTTTTGGTTACAAAGAAACAATCCACGGGAGGCTATGGAGAATATCCCGGGTACTATATTGAGGGCGTTGTGTATGGTTTGGAGCCCCTGGCTGAAGATGAAATTGAAATTATTGATTCCGATTCTCCGATTGATGGCAGTGTAATGTACTAACATGATAAATATACTTAGTACTCATTTCAAGGAAGCTATTAAAGTAGCTTCCTTTTTTTTTATTACTTATTATACTAACCTGTTTCTAGAACAAAGCTTTTAAAATAGCCATAACCTGATCGTCGGAAAATAATCCTGATGCTTTAAGTATTAACTCAATTTGGTTATAATCATAAGGATTATGAATCAATTGTACAGATAAGTCTTTCCAATCGCTCATCGGAGCCATACTATTTAATATTGCATTAGTAATTATGCCCTTATCTACCTTGAGACTTATCGTAATTAGTTGTCCGTTTATACGAATCTCTCTTTTGACTTCGAAAGGAGGTGAATAATGATAGATCCAAGCTATTGTAATGTATTTATTATTACACAAATACTCAATCGCATCTAATTCCTGTCTGCTAAAGTTATAGGTGCTTTTCACTTTATAATAGTCCCGGAGAAATTGAAAAAGACCCATGGTAAAATCTTCCAGTGTTAGGGGAGAATTAAGATAGGATAAAATATTACCCACTGCGATTCGACTGCACAGCTTTACCTATATACCTTTCCGGAACCACTTTGATAGCTTCCTTAAGCATACTGAGGTCAACATTGAAAAGCAGTGTTCCATGATGAAGCACTCTTTTTTTAAATATATGCTCGGCATTCCCCGATATTTTAACACCTCCGATTAGTATCTCATTTTGTGTTCCGATTTCTGCTGAAAGTCCCAGCGTTTTCAAATACTCAATTACAGGTGTGACAAATTTCCGGAAGTTTACCATTTTACCGGGCTCTCCATTCTGTATAAAAGTAAAATTTAAATTCCCCGGCCCATGAAAAACTGCGCCACCTCCTGAGAGACGACGTACCACAGGTATCTGATGTTCGCGGATATAGGCATGATTGATTTCGGCGTAAGTATTCTGGTGTTTACCTACAACTACTGAAATTCCCGATTGCCAAAGCATGAAAACATCATCAGTTTTCTGTTTCAACAGATACTCTTCAACAGCCAGATTAAAAAAAACATTCCGCGAACGGCTTAAAATACCAATCATCTTTACACTTCAGGTATTGAATATTTTACTAATTTAAACAATCAAATTATAGTATTTCAAAAACAGATGGAAATGGAAAAGCTTGTCGAACGTTTTCTACACTATGTGAAAATAAATACTCAATCAAACGAAAAATCGGAAACCTGTCCCAGTACTCCGGGGCAACTGGAATTAGCAAAATTGATCGTAGAGGAGTTGAAATCTATCGGCCTGAAAGATGTCGAGGTCGACGAAAACGGATATATTATGGCCACATTGCCCTCCAACCTGGATAATGACATCCCTACAATCGGTTTTATTGCCCACCTCGATACCAGCCCGGATTTTTCAGGAGAAGATGTAAATCCTCAGATCTTTGAAAATTATTTTGGAAAGAACCTGACATTACATGCTAAGAAAAACATCATACTTTCACCCAATGATTTTCCAGCGCTGAACAACTATATAGGCCAACCTCTGATTACAACCGATGGTACCACTCTTCTCGGTGCTGACAATAAAGCAGGAGTAGCCGAAATTATCACTGCAATGGAAGAACTCATTAAAAATCCAAAAATCAAACACGGAACTATCCGGATTGCATTCACTCCTGATGAAGAAATTGGTCGGGGAGCTAATAAATTCGATGTTAATAAATTCGGAGCCCAGTTTGCCTATACCATCGACGGCGGACCTATTGGCGAACTGGAATATGAGAACTTCAACGGAGCGAGCGCCCGAATTAATATACAGGGCCGGAATGTTCATCCGGGAACTGCAAAAAACCGAATGAAAAATTCGATGCATATTGCCATGGAACTCGATAATATGTTACCTCAAAACGAAAAACCTGAATATACTGAAGGACATGAAGGCTTTTACCATGTAACTGAATTTACCGGGAATGTAGATCAGACCAAGATGCATTATATTATTCGTGATCATTCCAAAACAGAATTTGCAAAAAAGAAGGATCTGATGATCAAAATTGTCGATCATCTCAATTTGAAATACGGATCCGGAACTGTTAAGCTCACGCTGATCGATCAATATTACAACATGCGCGAAAAGATTGAACCCGAATTCCATATTATAGAACTTGCCATGAAGGCTATAAATGCTGCAGGAGTAACACCAAAAGTCAAGCCCATCCGAGGCGGTACCGATGGTGCCCGACTATCGTATATGGGATTACCCTGCCCAAATATTTTCTCTGGCGGACACAATTTCCACAGCCGTTTTGAATACATTCCCATCCATTCTATGGAAAAGGCCGTTCAGGTAATAATGAAAATTGCCGAAATGAATGCAGAAAAGTAATTGTTTCGTTGAGAATACTAATCCCTGTTTGTTGTTATCCTATTCCCGGGAAAAGGATCTAAATAAAAATCCCGCAACCTATGCGGGATTTTTAACCTAGAACCTATTGATAAAAAGAACTACAGGTATGCAGTCCTTGATATTACTTGATTAGCCAGCCTTTTGCTGATCCGGTGAATTTTGATCTACTTCTGCTCCTTTAACTTTATCTTCAGATGAAAGCCCTGATACAACTTCGATGTTAATTCCATCTGAGAGTCCGGTCTGGATATAACGTTTTTCAAATACCTGGGGAGCTGTTTCCACTTCGACATAGGCTGAGTCACTTTCTTTCTCAAATGAAACGAGTCCTTCTGGAATTACTAATACACTATCACGCCTGTCAAGTACAATATCGGCATTGGCACTGTATCCGGCACGAATAAAAGCATTTTCACTCAGCCCTACTTTGGCTTTGATTTCAAACTGAACGGTACCATTTTCTTCTATACCCTTTGGAGCGATATATTCAAGTTCAGCATCAAATTTTTCGTTTTCGATAGCTCCAACAGTAAGTTCGAGTTTCATGCCTTCTTTAATCTTACCAACTTCTGTTTCGTCAATTTTCCCTTCGAATATCATTTCACCCATATCGGCTATGGAAGCAATAGTCGTGCCTTCGTTAAATGTATTGGCCTGTATCACCGATGAACCTACTTCAACCGGGACATCAAGTACCATCCCAACAATTGTTGAACGAATCAGGGTATTGGATATTTCTCCCGATTTTTTAGTGATACCTTCCTTCACAAGTTGAAGATTATTCTCGGCAGCTTCGAGTTCTTCCAGTGCGGCATTATATTCTATCCTGTATTTCTGAAATTCTGCTTCTGGAATCACCCCCTGCTGATAAACAGACTTTTGTCTTTCATATACCAGTTTTGCATCTTCGAGCTGTAATTGCGCTTTTTTCACTCTCGATTCAGCACTGTTAAGTGCCAGCATATCAGGTATGATTTTAACCTTAGCAATTAAATCGCCCTTTTTAACGATTTCACCAGGTTCAACATATATTTCCTCTATAATCCCTGAAACCTGCGGCTTAATGGTTATTTCACGCCGCGGGATAACCGAACCTGTAGCAACTGTCTTTTTCACAAGACTGGAAATAAAGGGTGCCTGTGTATCATATATCGCATCTTTCTTCTTCGATTTATTATATAACATCACCAAACTTCCAATAATGGCAACCCCTAAAACGATTCCTAACACCGTATAAATTATTTTTTTCATCTGCTTATAATTTTGATATAATTCTTTTAAACTTAATTTTCCTGGCGTATAGCCTCAATGGGTTTTATAGAAACGGCTCGCTTTGCAGGTATTATTCCGGCAAAGATGCCAAATACTATTAGTATAATTAAGGCTGAAATAGCCACTTTAAAATCAACCTCAGGATTCATAAACATAACTTCGTTTGAATTGGAAGAGCCGATAGCTTTATTTACTAGCTCTACGATATAGATACCAAATGCCATCCCAGTAAGTCCAGCCAATGAAGTAAGAAAAACCGATTCGGAGATTACAGTCGAAATGATCTTAAAAGGTGTGGCTCCCATGGCACGTTTAATTCCAAATTCCTTTGTACGCTCATTTATAATGATCAGCATAATATTGCTGATACCAATAACCCCGGCCAGTAAAGTCCCTATCCCCACCAGCCAAATCAATCCCCGAATGCCCATAAACAAGCCGTTGATCTTTCTGAACTGCTGGCCGACATTGTTATAGCCAAATGCACCTTTATCGTCGGGGTGTACACTATGCCGATGGGCAAGAATGGTCATTACTTCCTCCTGTATCTCATCGATATTGGCATTGGGTTTTCCCACTATCGAAAAATGATCGACAATATCTGCATAATTATAAATCTGCTGGGTAGTGCCGAAGGGAATAAATGTAATGGAATTCTGACTTTCACCCCAATGACCCGTATGCTTTGATTTATATACCCCTACAATTTGAAAATATATCCCATTTATTTTTACATATTTATCAATGGGGTCTTCATCCTTTTTAAATAATTCTTCATACACACGGTAGCCAAGCAAGGCGACCTTTCTCTTATTTAACTCATCAAGATCATTTATATACCGGCCCTTAAAGATGTCGACTGGATCGACTTTATTTTCATTGGGCATGATCCCTTCAACCCTGAAATTACCCTTCTGATCGCCATAGATTAATGTTGAAGTTACCTGCCAGCCCCCGCCATGTACTGTCGGAGTGATAATATCAATACCCAGAATACTGCGCTTCAATGCGTGCATGTCGTCAAGTTCAAAACGATACCAGCGATTCCTGGGAAATCCCTTGTAGGGAATAGTAGTAGACTGCGACCAGATAAACATACTGTTAGTTGCAAAATCGCCCATGCCTGAGTAAACTGCATTTTCCAGACCCTTGCCGGCGCCAAGCATAACCATAAGCATAAAAATACCCCAGAGGACACCAAAAGCTGTAAGCCCGGTGCGCACCTTATTCTTCTTAAGTGTGTGGAAAATTTCCTGCCATTTATCGTAATCTATAATCATGGTTTTGGTTTTTTATTCATCGTGAAGGGCCACCACAGGCCGAATATTAGCTGCTCTTTTTGCCGGAATATATCCTGCAATAGCTCCCGCAACTACAATCATAATGGTTGCACCAATTGCCATTGTAAAATCGACTCCGGGATTTCTGAAAAAATCTGAAGCAGGCATAGCTTTTCCAACTACTTCTATCAGAGCTACACCCAATACCAGCCCAAAATAACCTGCAATAGATGTGATGAGTATAGATTCCTGCAGAATCATCCAGATAATGGAAGATGGACGGGCACCAATAGCTTTACGAATCCCAATTTCTTTTGTACGCTCTTTGACAACAATCAGCATGATATTACTAACACCGACAATTCCTGCAATTATTGTAAAAATTCCAATAATCATGACAAAAATATTGATCCCCTTAAAAAGAGCCTGCATTTTTTGATAATCTTCCAGGGCATTCCAGCTCCACATAGCGCGCGTATCATCCGGATCGAAATTGTGCTTTTTCGCCATCTGTGATTTTATCTTCTCAATCATTTGCGTTGCTTCTTCAACGGTGGCATCTCCGGCAGTAAAAGATAATGATTCAACCCGGTTTTTTGTAACAAACGTTTTTTGTGCCAGGGTAATGGGAATATATAACCGTTTGGTTTCTCCTTCATGTATATCGTCAAATACTCCAACAACCAGGAAGGGAATCCCTCTGACCTTTATATATTTCCCTATAGGATCTTCATCCTTGAAAATTTGTTCTTTAACTAATTTACCTATAACAGCCACTTTGCGATATTCTTTAATATCCAACCTATTCAGAAGTCGGCCATCAATAAGTTTAATAGCCTCGGTAACCTGGTGTCCGGGATGAATTGCCTGAAGATCGAATTCCCCATAGTTATTTTTATAGCTTATCATACTCCCCCACATACCATATCGGGCCGATAGGTTCTCAATATCATCATACATATTATCCACAAGCTCAACATCCTCATTCGTTAATTCAATTCTTCTGCCGGCATTAAAACCACCGTAAGCCGCACTGGTTTGC
>Ga0307422_1001354_pt1 | contig 12864 bp, 9 predicted proteins | sample SalMarWE160290MG_FD_202153 | JGI IMG/M metagenome (GOLD analysis project Ga0307422, IMG submission 202153) | Salt marsh sediment microbial communities from the Plum Island Ecosystem LTER, Massachusetts, United States - WE1602-90 | ecosystem: Environmental > Aquatic > Marine > Intertidal zone >...
TTTTTATGAGAAAAAACAAAAAACATTTTTATTCTGTTATCGTTCCTGTCCTTAATGAAGAAAAAAACATCGCCAAGCTCCATCGGGAGATTATTAGGGTGATGAAATCTTTAGAGAAAGCCTACGAAATTATTTTTGTAGATGATGGTTCAAGTGATAATACTCCCAAAATTCTAAGAAAGCTTAAACCGCTAAAAATTATCACCTTTAGAAGAAATTTCGGTCAGTCAGCTGCCTTGGATGCTGGTATTAAAAATTCCCAAGGTAAAATCCTAATTACTCTTGATGGTGACGGCCAAAATAATCCGGCTGATATTCCTAAACTTCTGAAGAAACTAGATGGATATGATACGGTTTGCGGCTGGCGTTATCAAAGAAAAGATCCTTTATCTAAAAGAATCGTCTCTAAAACAGCTGGCTTTTTAAGTAGATTTTTTGTCAATCCTGGCATTCACGATTCTGGCTGTACTTTAAGAGCTTATAAAAGAGAATGTTTTGAAGACCTAGATATCTATGGAGAAATGCATCGTATGATTCCAGCCTTAATCAAATGGCGTGGTTTCAAAATCACCGAGGTTAAAACTAAACACCGTCAACGAAAATTCGGCAGAACTAAATATACTTTCACCAGAACTATTAAGGGTTTCTTAGATATGCTAGAAGTCTGGTTCTGGCGAAAATATGAAAGTCGTCCTCTTCATATTTTTGGTGCCTCAGGCTTTCTAATCTCATTCCTTTCTTCTATTCTTGGCATCTATCTCATTATCAAAAGAATCTTTTTTGATTATCAACTCTCTGATAAAATTTGGCCTTTGGTAGCTGTCACGGGTCTATTAGTAGGAATCCAATTTGTAGTTTTTGGCCTCCTAGCTGATTTAATAATCAAAAGCCGTCAGAGAAAAAACTTCTACAAAATTAAAGAGATCGCTGAAAAATAAAATGAGAATCTTAATGATTGCCCCCACGCCGTTTTTTTCCGATCGGGGCTGCCACATAAGAATATTAAACAGTTTCCTGGGATTAAGAAGAGAAGGTCATAAAATTGTTATCTTAACCTATCCGATAGGCAGAGATATAAAAGGAGTTAAAACTTCGAGAGTATTTAACTTACCAGGATATAAAAAAACAGAACCTGGTTTTTCTCCTTATAAACCGTTCTTAGATTTATTCCTATTAATAAAATCTTTATTTGGATTAAAAAAAGGAAAATATGATTTAATTTATGCTCATCTTCACGAAGGAGCATTAATCGGAATCATCCTCAAAAAATTTTTTAAGAAAAAGGTTATTTTTGACTGTCAAGGTTCATTAATCGGAGAGCTATCATCACAAAAAGTAATTAAAAAAAATGGGCTATTAGCTAAAACAATTTTTATTATTGAAAAGTTTATTACAAAAAATGTTGACGAAATAATTACCAGCAATGATCCTTTAAAAAAATTCATAGAAAAAGAAATAAAAGTAAAAGTCCCTATAAAAATAATCAAAGATCTCCCAGACAAATCTCTTTTTAATCCGCGAGTAAAACCGGCAAAAATTAATTTGCCAAAAAATAAAAAAATCGTTGTTTATTTGGGAGGACTACAAAAATATAAAGGGATCGATTATTTATTAAAAGCTATCCCTAATGTAGATGAACAATTTCATTTCCTAATAATGGGTTATCCAGTAGAGAGATGTCAAAAAATAGCAAAGAAATTAAATATAGAAAACAGGATAACTTTCACTGGAAAAATTCCCTATGAAAAAGCTTCTTCTTACCTTAAACTTGGAGACATAGCAATCTCTCCTAAAACTTTGGAAAGTAAAGAAGCTAATGCAAAAATCTATAATTACATGGCAATGAGTTTACCCATTGTTTGTTTTAACACTCCAGAAAATAAAAAAATATTGGGCGTGAAAGGAATCTATACTAAATATAAAAGTCATAAAGATTTGGCTATCAAAATTAATGAAGGGTTAAGAAAATGAAAAAAATAAAAGTAGGTATTGATGCTAGAACATTATCCGAAAAAGGTGGAGTAAGAAGATATGTAATCAATTTGGTTAATAATCTTTCGAAAACAAAAGAAATAAACTTATTCATTTTTTACAATAACAAAAATTTAATCGGGACATTTAAAAAATGTAAAGAAATAGCCCTTTTCCCACATTATAAATCTTTGCTTCCTATTTATGATTTATTCGTTCTCCCTTTCTATTGTAAAAAAATGAAAATTGATATTCTTCATTTACCAAAAAGCTCTTGTAATTTTTCCAAATCATTTAAAAAAATTACAACTTTACATGATCTAATACCAATCACACATCCAGAAACAGAAAATAAACTAAACTGGCTTTATTGGAAACTAAATTTTTGGCTTGCATCTAAGTTTGCCGATAAAATTATCACGGACTCTACTTTTTCAAAGGAGCAAATAGTAAAAAAATATAACCTCGATAAAAATAAGATAGATGTTGTTTATCTTGGTATTGATAAGAAAACCAGAAAGGCAAGCAAAAATGAAATTAAACAAATCAAAAAAAAATACGGCTTAAAAAATAAATTTTTACTTTTTGTCGGGACCATTCAGCCAAGAAAAAATATTGCAAGGTGTATAGAAGCAATTATCTTATTAAGAAATAAAAACAAGAATAAATTCGATTTTGTCATCGCCGGAAGAAAAGGATGGAAGGTAAACTTAAAATTATTAAATAAGAAATTTGTCAATATTCTTGGCTTTATCCCTGATAAGGATCTTAAGCTACTATATAAATCTGCCGAAGCCCTACTTTATGTTTCGCTAAATGAAGGTTTTGGTTTCCCAATTATTGAAGCCCAATCCTACGGTTGCCCAGTGATAACATCAAGCGTTAGTTCGATGCCAGAAATCGCAAGTAAGGGAGCAATTTTAGTTAACCCTTATAATGTTAGTGAAATTAAAAATGCTATAAAAAAAATAAGTGAAAATAAAAATATAAAAGAAAATACCATTAAGGAAGGCTATAAAAATATAAAAAGATTTTCTTGGGAAAAATGTGCAAGGGAAACAATCAAATGTTACAGAAGTTTATTAAAACAATAAAAAATGATCACTAAAAAAACAAAAATTTTATTTTTGTCGTCAGTGATTTGGAATTTTTATAAAGCAAGGCCTCAAGAATTACCGACTTCTTTATCAAAATATTTTGATTATGAATGTATCTATATCGAGCCTATTGTTTATAAAGATTTCAAAACCATTCGTCTGAAAAACCTATCAAAAAACAAAACTGATTATGTAAAAATTATTAAACGAAAGAGCAACCTAAAGAAGGGCTCAGTTTTATTTATATACGAGAATTTAAATAATATTTATCAAATTATAAAAAACAAACCAGATATAATTATTTCGAATGACCACTTGATGAGTTTTTTACCATGTGTTTATTGCAAAATTATTGGAAAAAAGTTTATTTTTGATCATATTGATAATTGGGTACAGGTAGAAAAAAATAAACTTCTCAAATTTTATCTTAAGAACATTTTTTATCCTATTGTAGGGAAATTTTCTTTTGCCATAACAAATACTTCTCACTATTTAAAAGAATTAATGAAAAAATACAACAAAAGAAATTATTTAATTCCAAATGGGAAATCTCTCAAGGATATAAAAAGATTTAGAAATCCTAATTTCCATCAACAAAAAAAAGCTGTATTTATTGGCAGCTTAAGAGATTGGTATGATTTTGATCTGTTAGTAAACGTTTTCAAAAAGTTCCCAAAAATAAAGTTAGAAATTTACGGAACAGGAAAGATGTACAATCATATTAAAGAAAAAGTTAAAACTATTAAAAATATTAAGTTAATGGGGTCGATTAATGGGGCAATGGTACCAAGACTAACTGCAGAAAGTTTATTTGGGATATTACCATTGAAAAATAATAATTTAAATAAGGGTACTTGTCCTATTAAATTATCTGATTACTGGGCAGCAGGTAAAGTTGTTATCGCTACACCAACCTGTGAATTGTTAAAAATTGGCAAAAATTGCTGTTTGTTTGCTGGGACAAAAGATGAATGGATAAAACAGATAAAAAAAATTGTTGAAAATAAAAATTTACGACAGAGAATGGGTAAATTATCTTCTGAAAAAATAGATAAAATTTACAACTATAAAGCTATCAGTACAAAATTCAACAAAATTATAAAGTCTATTCTAAAATAAAAAATAAAATGCTAAAAAAATTATACGGAATACATAAAGAAACAATTCATAATTTTTTTTGGAGGGCACTACAAACAATCGGAAAAGAAGGAATTACCTTCATCATTTTTGTATTTTGTGTAAAGCTTTTAGTACCTTACCAATTTGGTATTTACAACTATATCCTTACAATTATCTTTTTCTTAATAATGTTTGGGGACTTTGGTATTTCAACGGCAACTTCTAAATATGTTGCGGAGTACAATGCTGTAGATAAAAATAAGCTAAAATCGGTCTTATTTAATTCAATCTTAATTGTCTTAAGTCTAACAGTTATTATAACAATCCTAACTTTAATTTTTGGCCCTTGGTATCTTAAAGAAAAATATATTTACATTTTATACCTTCTCCCGCTAATTTTTCTTGCCCCGATGACTTCACTTTATGATGGAATCTATCGTGGGCTGAAGAGGTTTAAAAAACTAGCAGTTATTTCTCTAATTATTGGTTCCATTTCCTTAGGCTTTATTTATTTTTTAATTAATACTTATGGCTTAATCGGTGCATTAATTAGCCAAGATCTATTTTACTTCTTACTATTACTATCACTAGGAATTGGTTATAGGGAATTTACTCTGAAAATAAACAAAAAAATTATGGGGGAGATTGGGAAATATTCTCTATTAGTTGGCTTATCTACCCTAGGCTACTTTTTGTATACAAGAGTAGATATTATTGTCTTAGGACAGTTTGGGCTAATTGAACAAATTGGTTATTACGAAATAATTAATAAAATTTTTGTCTTAGTGCTATTACCCGTAACCATACTAGGGACTGTCGTTGCTCCTAATTCAACTAAAAATTTTGCAATTAAGAAGTTTGGATATATTAAAAACAAATTAATAAAAGAGTCCTCATTATTATTTATTTCGGGTTTATTTGTAAGTTTAATAAGCTTCATAATACTCCCGTTCATCTTTAAAATCTTTTTAAGTGAATATGATCTTTCTCTCTTAACAAAAATTCTAAATATTATACTTTTATTGGTCCCCCTCAGATTCTTTTCAACCTATATTAGTGTTGGTTATATAACTTCTTCAGGACGAACCGCAATACTTACAAAATATCTGATTATCTTTGGGATAGCTAACTTGATACTGGACATCATCTTGATTAATTTAATAGGATTCATCGGTGTTATCTACGCAACACTGTTCACTCAAATCTTATTTATCATCTTTAAAGACTTCCTAAGCTTTATCCCCTGGATATTCAAAAATGCCAAAATTAAAAAAATAAAAGAAGCTTATTAAAATGAATATATTACAGTTATCTTTAAATTTAAATTTAGGCGGAACAGAGAAAACATTACAAATATTCTCAAAATATTTAAAAAGGCAAGGGGCAAAAGTCACCGTAGCTGCATTTAATAGCACTGGACCGCGTAAAAACATTATATTAAAGGAACATATTCAGGTTTTTAATCTGAATAAAAATTTTAATGAATTAAAAAAGTTAATAGAAAAAAGGCGAATTGATATCGTACATATTCATAGATCTAATAAAAATGCTTTACCAATAATTAAATTTTTAAAAGAAAGAACTTCCGTTAAAATTGTAGAGACTAACGCTTTTGGAAAAATAACTAAATCCCCTACAGAAAATCTTGTTGATTTAAGAATTTTTGTGAGTATCTTCTGTGCATATAGATTTATGAAAAGATATAAAATAAGAATCTCTGACTTCCTAAAAAAGAATAGAATAATCTATAATCCTATTGACTTTGATGAAGTTTTCAATTGGAAGAAAAAAGATATTCTCGCTTATAAGAAAAAAATTGGGATAAGGGCTACTGATTTTGTAATTGGCAAATATGGCAGAAAAGATTATTTAAAGTTTGGTGATATATGCATAGAAATGTTCCCCTACCTAATCAAAAAAGTTCCAAACATAAAATATCTGATAATTGGCCTTCCGGACAATTTAAAGAAAAAGGCTATCAAGCTAAACGTCTATTCTCATATTATAGAGTTAAAGACTATTATTCAGCCTAAAGAACTCTCTAGATTCATCGCCACTTTAGATATATTAGCACATAGTTCGCTTATTGGAGAATCATTCGGATGTGTTTATAGTGAGTCAATGGCCCATAAAAAACCAATCGTAACAAATTCAACGCCATTTTTGGATAATGCTCAGATAGAAATAGTAGAAGATGGCGTTAATGGAAAAATTGCTAATACTCCACAATCCTTCGCAGCATCCATTGAATATTTATTAAAAGATAAAAACTCTTATTTAAAGATAGCAAATAATAATTTTAATAAAGTAAAAAAATTTTATGAGGCTAAGATTCTAACTAACGAGCTTCATAATTTCTATAAAGAATTATTATCCGGCCATCATAAAAATAAATATTTAATCAGTGAAAAGGATCTAAAGATGTATAATGATAATTATTCTAAAAAAGCTTATGAGTTAAAACCAAAAGCCTTATACCACACTCTACGTTATTTCACTATGAAAAAGATTGAGGGCTTTAGGAGGAAATTTCTTTCAATCAACAAAATAAATGAAAAGTAAAAACTACAAAAAAATAATCAACAAGTTGAGTAAAAATGATAGGGTACTCGACATAGGAGGGTGGGAAAAACCTTTCAATCGAGCTAACTATGTTATCGACATTATGCCATATAAAACTAGAAAAATAAAAAAATCCTATCCCCCAAACATGAGAGAGTATTTTTCTAAAAAGACTTGGATTATTCACGATATTAAACATCCTCTTCCGTTTAGAGATAAGGAATTTGATTTTGTAGTCTGTGGTCATGTATTAGAAGATATAAAAGACCCCGTATTTTTATGCGAAGAGTTAATTAGAGTCTCTAAAGCAGGTTATATTGAATTTCCAAATAGAGCTTATGAAATGAGAACTTCAGTTGAGGCTTATCCGAATTCCCACCAATATGTAGGTTATAATCACCATAAATGGTTCATTGAAAAAAGAGGAAATAAATTAATATTCATCCCTAAGAGATGTATGTATTCTGTTATGAAAATCCTTAGATGTAAAAAAGTAAAAAATAAATTTGTAGGTCTCTTTTGGAAAAATAATTTTTCTTACGAAGAGTTATTTTTTAATTCTTATGATCAAATTATTAAAGAAGCATTATCTTTTAGATCTAGGAATGACAATATCCCCTTGAAAAAATTATGGAGAAGATACTTATTAACTAAACCCTTTATGAAAATCAGAGCTAAAATAAATTGTCGAATATCAAATCTATCTATAGAAGAATAATCATATGGCTGAAAAACGCATCATGTATTTTTTAAAATCTTTTATTCCAAAGAAAATTATAACTTTCCTATCCGAGGTATGCTTAAAAAATTCACTAATAATAAAACAAATCTATGATGTTTTTAACTATTTAAAATTCAGTAGAACCTTTTCTTATAATGGTTTAAATAGACTTGAGTATGAACTTATTACAAATTACCATGTTATTGAAAAAGGGCTTTCTTTTCAAAAGATTAAAAAGAATTTTGGAAAAGAAAGAATAAAGATTATCCTTAAACTTTTGGATAAATTTCTAGCCAAGAAATATGATACAACTAACATTTTTTACAATGCCACTGTTTCTACCTTAAGGGAGTATATTAAGTGGCATAAAACACATTCTTTCGATGTTAAATGGTTAGAAAGTAAAATTAAAAATTATCCATTGAAATTTAATAATTATGGAGGAGTTATAGAAATCGACAAAGATCAATATATCAAAATGGCTAAGGGAAATTTTAAAGAATTAGTTTATTCCAGAAAATCCATCAGAAATTATTCTTCAAAAAATATTTCTCTCTCCAGTATCAAAAAGAGTCTAAAACTAGCCCAAATGTCTCCTTCCGCCTGTAATCGTCAACCAGCCAAAGTTTACATAATAGGAAATAAATCTAAAATTGTGAATGTTTTAAAACTTCACAAGGGAAATCGTGGCTTTGGTAATTTAGCAAATAAACTCTTAATCATTACCTCTGATTTATCCACCTATAAAGGTTCCAGTGAATTTTATGGCCCAATGATAGACGGAAGCCTTTTTGCGATGTCTTTAATCTACTCTTTACACTATCAAGGTTTGGGGGTATGTCCCTTAAATTGGTTTGCATCTATAAAGAGAGATAGAGCATTACATAAACTTTTAAATATCCCTTTCAATGAAAAAGTTATTATCTTAATTCTTGTCGGGAATCTACCTGATTCCTTTAAAGCGGCAAAGTCTAACAGAAGGAAAACTAAGGAAATCTTTCGTATTATAAATTAACAAATTCAAGGAATTATCTATCTCAAAGAAATAATTTCTTTGAGAATATCTATAAAATCTATTTTTGAAGTCTCTAAATATTTTCTAGATTTAGCATAATCCATTGTCATTAATTTTTCGAAAACACTTTCCGGAGGTTCTCTTAAAATATCGTCTCTAATAACCCTATTTTCTGTTTGATGAATGTTTCTACAAAAATCATAAACCTTACTTTTATACTGAAATTTTAAATATTTCCACAACTTGTGGCAATAGATGTCAACCATAAAAAAGCGTTTTTTATTATATGCACAAGAAACAAGGGCATGAAATCTTTCTCCAACATAACCATTTGAATTAACTATCCAAAAATACCAATCTCTCGGACTAAGTGGCATTGGAACCCGAAAATCAAAAGATTTAAATCCAGTATAACCCGCTGGCATTGGAAGTTCTCCGAATAAAAATCCCTTTCCATTTACTACCTTTTTAAAAGCAGCAAGCCACTTTTCTGAATAATTCTTTTTTTGTCCACTAAATAAAACGAATTTTTTTGTTCCTATTATCTTTTCATAATTATCAGCTTTCCTTAATAAATCTATAATCGAATTTAGATTTGATACAGGATCTGGTGTAATCTTGAGATTAATCTTCCCTATCCCAATTATTCTTAATGTCCAATATGTCCATCTATCTCTAACGGTTATTATGTCAAACTCTTTAAGGTTTTTTCTTATTTTTAATATCTTAATGGGATTGAGTAAAAAATAATAAGAACCCATCGCAGAAACAGATAAAAAAATCTTTTTTACTTTTTGGTCAGGTGGGATCCAATTTAACCAGGCGGGATTGGGATAAAGAACATCTGAAGTGCCTTTATTTCTCAGTCTAATCATCCCATCACTCCCTACAATTATGTGAGTAAATTTTTCATCAGTTAGAATTTTCTTGAGGCCTGAAATATCCTTACATTTCTCTGTTAAATATTTTTTATCTATAAAACTTTTATGCACATCGATTTGCTCTTCTGGGACTTCTTTCTCATAAACTTTTTCTAAATCTTGGTAGGAATAGTTAATTATTTTCGCATTAATTCCTAACTTTAAAATATTTTTTAAAGATGTATAGGCTTGAAGATTTGCTCCAAAATTAGGAATGTTATGATAAGTTAAAATCCCAATTTTCATCGGTTGTTCCTCATATATGATTTAATAAATAGAGCCTGCTATTATTATCTTTACCAATATAAATAATATTATTCGAATAATTTTCTCGTATATAATTATCTATTGTTTTTTGAGAAATATATAAATATTTTCTACCTTCAAAATCTGCTCCAGAAATATACCAAACATTCTTTGTTTTATTTTCATCCAGAATTTCTAATAACTCATGGAGTGAAGAAATAATTACTGGGCCATCTTTTGTAATTTGCCATACATTGCCTCCCCTGTAAAATTTATACATAGGAAATTTCTGGATTGTTTCTTCTATGGTGCGACGACTAACAGTATAATCTGCTTGCTTTTTTAACAATAACTGTAGATAAATATTTTGTATCCAATAATCATAAATAATAATATCTCCTTCTTTATAAAATCTAGTTAAAAAAATTATTGGGGTTTTATCATCTGCATAATAATCTTCCGTATGACTAGGGGTGATAGTTGGGAAGTCTTTTTGCCCTTTGCCATAATCGCTCATCAAAATATGGTAGATGCCAAATTGCGACGGAATTAAAACTATCAGGATTACAATTAAAAATACAATTTTCCTGTCTTTTAGAAATGGGTAAATTGAAAGTGAAAATACTGGTATTATCAAGGCTAAAATCCACCAGAGATATTTCAAGATATAATCAATTTTATAAATTGAAAAAACTATAAATGAAAATAAGATAAAGCCACCAATTAAAAATTCTTTTCTAGGTTTGAATAAATTACTTATTATAAAAAGGCTGGTAAAAATAGAAATAACGGGAAAATACATAAACATATTTTCTATATAAATAAAATTGGGTAATTGGATATTTTGCAAAAACCACCATTTATCTACTCCTAAATATTCGGGATAAAAATCATAAAAACCAAAATAATTATGGTCATAAATATATCCTGGTAATTTTGTTAACGCTAAAAATATAGAAAGAAAAACTAGAATGATAAAAAATAAAAATCTTTTGTCTTTATAGTAATTATTTTTTCTAAAGAACCACGGGAAAAATACTAGAAAAACCAGAAGCATAGCAAATTGATGTGTTAATAAAGCCAAAATAACAAAAATGAAAGAATAAATAAGTTTTACCCCCTTATTTTTTTCAATAAATTCTATAAGGAAAATGAAAGCGAGGATCATAAAAAGCAACATCATCCCATACATTCTTGCGTATCGCGAAAGCATAATATGCCAATCGGAAAAAACCAGTAAAAAAGTAGTAAGAAGAATCACTTTTTTATTAATATTTAGTTTCCTTAAAAACCAAATCAAAACCATAATTGTCAATATCCCTACTATCACACCCGGAAATCTAACCCAAAATTCAGTAACGCCAAATAATTTTGTAAAAATTGAAACAAAATACAAATAAGGTAAACCCCTCAAATAACAAATTCCGTCAGAACAAGGGAGACCGATTTTATTAATATAATAAGCATATTGTGCCGTTGATGCTTCATCGGTAACAAAACCTAACTTACCTAAATTCCAAATCCTTAATAGAAAACCACAAATCAGCAGTATAATTATTATTAACAAATTCCATTTATCAAAACTTAAAGATTTTCTACTTTCACTCTCCTTCTTAACCTCCCCATTTATTTTTTCTTTCCTAAAGTAGGCAAAGAAACCAAAACTAAGCGTCAGTAAAATTAAATACAAATTGTAACCCGATAGAGAATCAATAATGTTCTGTAGATAAACAGGCTGTTTAACAAAAACAAATTTTGAGGAAGAAATAATTATTAATAAAAGACCAATTAAAAAACCATATTCTAGACAGGGAATGATTTTTTCTTTAAAATGTTTTTCTTCTCTTTTTAAAAAACAAAAGATGAAAAATTCTACTAAAAGAAAAGTAAAAATTAAGTTTGATTGATTACTTTTTTCTTCAAGAAACTGATTCGTTTTGCGGGAAATATTTGAAAAAATTGGATTATAATCTGATTTAATTTCTTTTAAGGAATAAACATATCTAGGGTAAAAATCAAAGTTGTTATCTGAATTCTGTTCTATTAAAAATGTTTTGCCAGTTTCTCCCTCTTCTATTTTTTCTATTTCAAAAACATAGTTTTTATCTTTAGAATCTCCTTGAATAGGAAAACCAAATAAAAAGTAATCAGTTCCCCAATCTTGATTAAGTTCATAGGTATTTTCGTAAAAATAATCTTTTATTTCCTTTTTATCCTCTTTAATTCTAAAAACGATTCTCTCTGGTTCGCTAAAAAATATTTCTTCATCAAACTCCCCTTCTCCTTCTGTATTCATTTCTCGAATTAGGCCTGCTTCTCCATCTTCTTCTAATCCGGTGTTAATAGTCTCTTCTTCTCCCTCTTCCTCTTCTTCAATAACGATATCTTTGCTAATAATTCTTAAACCAATCGTTCCTAAGTTATTTGATTTTGCTTGAAAGGTTTGTTTTAAAGTCTTATCCAGGTTTATTTCTATTTTTTGAGTAGTTCTAAAATTAACAATCCTATCTTCCCAAACTAAAGGGCTACCAAAACGAAAGATTGGGTAAAACAGGAGAAACAATGAAATTAACAAAAGATTAATCAAAGAAAGAAAAATAAACTTTTTGAAATCTTTAAGACCAATAAAAACATTCTTAATCTCCCTTACATTAATCAATAATGCCAAAAACAAAAGGGCAGCTAGAATTCTACTAAAGATATTAAAGTTAATATTTAAGAAAAAACCAAAAAAATCAGCGATGAAAAGAATAATTACCGAAAGGAAGGTACCGAAAGTTAAAAAATTGAAAAGGCTTTTTATCTTTGACATTTCTTGGTTCTATTTTAAAGAATCCGGATCTCTAATTTCAAAGTCTCTACTATTGCTGACTATATTATTGGCATCTTTTAGGTAAAGTTTACCTTTGAAGAATTTAGGCGGTACCGGCTGTTCAGCAACAACTAAGAAAGGCGACCAATATCTAATATTAAACTCTACATCGTTAACAAAAACCTCGCCTGGTTGCGAGGTGGGGCCAAAATTTTTGCCTTCAATATTAACAAGCACAGCCTGAACTCCCCATTTCTGAGAAATATGGTAAATCTTAGGAAAAGTTTGTAGTTCAGCGTAGTAGTTTAAATACTTCCTATAGCCGAAGATTGACAAACAAGTCAAGAGGAAAACACTAATCATAAAAAACCAGTTGTATCTCTTTGGTGGTTCAGAGAAAT